>Ga0307981_1003733_pt1 | contig 11222 bp, 12 predicted proteins | sample OrgLakmetagen987_FD_201849 | JGI IMG/M metagenome (GOLD analysis project Ga0307981, IMG submission 201849) | Saline water microbial communities from Organic Lake, Antarctica - #987 | ecosystem: Environmental > Aquatic > Non-marine Saline and Alkaline > Saline | place: Antarctica: Organic Lake... | reverse complement strand
GTTCAGAAAATTGTGGAGGATCCTGAATTGTTGATTAATACGGTTCCGGGGAGGTCCAAGATCTTATTGGGAGAAAAGAAGAGGATTGATCGGGGTGGTGGTGCTGGTGGTGGTATTGGTGATGGTGGCATGGCGGATGATGGATCTTATTGTTGTTAATCATGAGTTGTAATCATGAGTTGTTGCTGTGCAGCAGATGCATTATTGAATAGGTTGAATGGACTGACTAGAATGGAATGGAAGGGAATAGTTCATTGCATTGCATGAATAGATAATGATGAAACAGCCTGTATATATGAATTTAAAGACGTATAGTACCATGCAATACATAGATCAACATGCAAAAAGACAATGGCCTGATTGTACCATTCTTTCACATAAATTCGTTCTTGCAACGTTACTTTATTCTACTCATTCTGTATTCTATCGGAGGCAGAACCGCCAAGAATTGTCATTGTCAGGTGTATGGCGTATTACTTTGAACCGCTGGCTTCGATGATTCAATAGATAATATTCCCAAAAATAAATATTGGCAAGCATTTCTGCAAAAGAAGAATTGGCTGTCGACGTCCTTCACCAACTCTTTCCCCACCAATTAGTATGTTAGTATGATGTTATCTTCGTTGCTTCGAAGCGATGCGCTGAATCCACAGTCAGTGCGCAGTGGCATATATTATCTAATACTCTCTCATGTTAACATAACCAGCACTACGGATATTAATCTATCATTAAAGTGTATCGTACCAAGAATTGTCTTTATTGGTTCCAAACCATGCATGTAGCAGAATTTCTTTCTCACATTACCATTATGAATTATCCGTGTCTTCCACTATGGTCGATAATTCTGAACTGAAATTTTGTGAATCCAAAACGCGACCTCCTCGCCCTAACCACTGCCTACCTTCTTGATTCCCGTCGCGATCATTCATTAAATCCTCAGATTTGTGGATTATAAATGTCGATTTTGGTTGGTGTTTGATTTTACCCGATAGATCCATGTTGCTGTAGTATGCTCTTGGATCTCGCACACCCACCGTGCTACCGGTCCGTGCTGCAGATGTCGGTGCATCTACGATTGACACATCCATTCCTATTTCTTCTATGGAACTGATGTGACATGAAGGATTTGAGGAGAGCCTGGAAGATGGATAGGACGGAGTAGAATTTGATGAAGCAACCATGACCAAATTAGAGTGAAAAGTACTGCTGCTATTATTCCTGGAATTTGATGACTGCTGGCCTTCAAGCCTATGTTCGTTACTCGCGTTTAGATGACAGGGAGGTTCCACATCGTATCCATTGGGGACATTATTCCTGTTTGTGCGATTCATCGTACATGGACAAATAGTGGATGATATGATCAATCGCACTATCCATAATTTGGACTTTGTCGGATGTTCATTCCCACAAGCGATGAATCTAATTCGGAAGTACACCATCGCATTGAAGATGCCTTGGCTTGGAATGAATGTTCCCGAGAGAACCACTAGAGAGTAAGGAATGTCTCCTCCGCACAGCTGAATGACGCGGGAAATGGTTGGAAACAACCAAGTGATGAAGAATGCTCCGACGTAAAGCATGCCCTGCATGGCGACAGCTTTTGTATGCTTCATCTGCATCCTGGTAGTCGCTGTACCACCAGTAACATCAGATGCAGCTTCCGATACCGCACCGTGTGCAGGACCAGTTTCATCATCAACCTCATGTTCAACGTGACTCTCGTGATCGCAACTAGATTCAGCAACCGAATCATTGGCGGCTGAATTAAGATTGGCAGTTGTAGCTGTGCTCTTTCTCCCAGTCGCCAAACGTCGTTCTTCTCTTCGCATAAGCCATTCCATGGATTCCTTCTCTTCTCTGCGGACCTGATTAATGACTAGAATCATGTTGGTAGTAGCGAATATGATGGCACACCATAGCGGTGCAAAGAAGAAACCCCATTGAAGAAATCTTGCCAATTTCTCCCCCTCCCCATCAGCGGCAGGGGCAATCCAGCAGTCCCAGACGGCAAAATTGTATACGTCTAGTATCAATGCTGAGATGGCAGTGGTGAGGCCGAATGCGATTGGAACGAAGTGAATCCATTTTTCCACTTGTCGGAGCTTGGGACCTCTCATTTTGTTCTTAATGATGAGAACGTAATATAGCGAAAGTGCAGCGTTGTAGAGGACGCTGCTTATGGAGAATTGCACTATGAAGCCTTGTATGGAGCAGCTTGCTTTGTTGCCCGAGGCCCATGGGAACGCTGTAACGTTGGACGGTATGAAGAGATTTGTGAAGAACCATACGCTGGACACTAGGAGATCAATGAAGCTCATGGCACAGACGATGCGCTGCTGCTGGTTCGACCTATTCTTCTTGGATGTCAGAACCTGTGATATAATCATGTATGAACCAAGAGCCGACATGGATGATGTAAACTTTGGAAGTATAGCGAGGAGACATTGGGAGATAATCATGATTAGCTAGAGAGGTATCAGGATTGTGGTGAGGCTGAGGAACAGGAGGTTAGGATTTAATATTCAACTGTATTGGCTTTGCTTCTCTTTTCCTGTTAGTGTAAGTGGACAGTCTATCACTTTGATAGCATCTATGTTTCAGGTGCTGACGGGACACGATGTATGTGCTGGTTACAAATGATATGGTCTCCGTAATGGCCCTGCTGGTTACAAATGATATGGTCTCCGTAATGGCCCCAAACGGTCTAAATGTTCCTTTTCTTAGGCTTAAATTATGATGATCATATTTTTGCGGTCCTGGATAAGCTCAGTAGCCTCGAGCCTCCAGCTAGAGACAGAGCGTCAAACTCAAACTTAACGAGCAGCCCCGGATCTGTAGTTTCTTAACGGGACGGCATATAACTTGAAGCCTTATAAATAACACCTGGCTTTCTGTTTAGGCCTATTTTCATTAAATTTTGAACTATTTCCAGACCCAACAATAATGCACATTATACGATTACAGAACGAGTATGGTACCAAGGCTTAAATTATTGTAATTAGATCACCCTTCATTAACTGTCATCAACTGTCATCAACTGTCACCACCAATCATCATCCCATGCTTTAGGTAATTGTTTCACCCAACCTGGTGGAAATACGACATTGACGGGACCGGTGTATATGCCAGTTATGTCTATTAGGGTCATCTATTAAATCTTGTACTATTGCCTCCTTCTTCCGATTGCACTGTCTTGCAACGACCAAGCCAAAAAGATCTGCTGTCTATGCTAATTCGTAGCTGCAGGCGGGGTCTCAGTGCCACCCAACAGCACCCAAAGCTCAATACTCAATACTCAATACACGAGGAAGGGCCTGGCCAACCGCATGCTACCAGAAAATTGTAGAAAATAATACTCAATAATTAATGTCCCAGCAACAGAATAATTAATGCGTAGCTTTCCTTGCTGTGAACCTCACTAAACCTATCTTTTTTACTTGGAAAGGTTTATTGTGATTTAAAAGGGTTCCATGATTAGTACCATATGAAAGTGGTACGCATTTAAGCAGCACATAGCAATCAGGTGATTTGTTCTGTGAAAACTTCTTGCGCGCCGGAACAAATATTTTTTGCCAGAACCTCCTGCCAGAACCTGGCCAGGACATTGTTTTTGTGCCTGCTGCTGCGTTATTGCAGCTTCAAGTTCGTGACGTTTGCTATCCTCTCTGCCTCTCTCTACCATAGAGATACCTATCCAACATCAAGAATAAAAATGTAACTTCAAATTAGGTATGATTTCTCTGGATTTCTGCAAGAAAGACTAGGTACCAGTCTGTGCCAGTGATGCTGCCGTTACACAAAAGTCTCTTACTCCAGCGGAGAAAGCAAAAAATCATAATGAAATAGCTGATTTCAAAAATGCTTATCAATTACACGCACTTGCGTTGGGATGAAGATCCTGTTTTATGTACTGGCTTTATTCAAATGACCACCCGTCTAAATACTGGCTAAATACTGGTTAGAAAGAAGGATCAGTGACTGCAACATGCAACAACAACCAGCGACCAGCGCATAAACTAAAACATGAACAAACCCTAAAGATATTACTCATGAGATGTGATACTAAAAATAGGAAATAGACAGAGGAAGGAACGCTGATGACAATCTGCAATCTACAATCTGCAATTCCTTCGTAAAAAACATGTGTATTATCAGCAGAAGATATCACGGATGTGACAAGCATGTCATCTCCTTATTACTACTACTATTAGTGATTTGTCTATTTCAAGCACCAGCTGCAAGAACAACAAGGCAACCAACATTCTTTTGCTCGGCCTTTTCTCCCATTTCAATGCTTTCTCGTGTCAGCAGCATCCACGCATCATCACCAAGATCATCAACAATATCATCATCATTATCAACATCACCAACAACAACATCATATTCACCAAGTGAAGATCCTGCTGTTAAACGCATAGTTTTGATCGGAGGGGGACATGCTCATCTCCAAGTAATCAAAGCATTCAACTCAAACAATCGTCCACAAAATTGGCACGTGACACTCATAGACCAAACAAATGTGGCATCCTACAGTGGCATGATACCCGGCTGCATCTCCGGTCAATATACGAAAGAACAAGCACAAATTTCCCTAGATGCTCTCGCCGATTGGGCATCCGTTTGCTTCCATCAGATAAAAATGGTGGACATTGATGCAGATGCTCAACGAATTCTCTTGGAAAATGGTGAGTGGATCGAATACGATGTCCTCAGTCTCGATATAGGGAGTACATCTAGGGGTCTGGATACGCCCGGAGTTTCAACATTTGCAATTCCAACGAGACCGATCGATCTCCTAGTGGATCGAATACAATTAAAATTGGAATCGAATGTCTCATCGAATGGCTCATCCAAAAGGATCCATGAAGAGGAGATGGTGCAAATTGTTGTTGTTGGCGGGGGTGCAGCAGGTATCGAACTGGCAATGGGTCTCAGCAATAGATTTGATCCCGCGGTGAAGGAAGATATGTCGCAGCTGCAGGTGACTCTACTTGTCTCAGGGAATGAGTTGCTGGCACACGAATCGGAGGCTTGTCAACGTGCACTAGAGAATGTCTTGGACGAACTGAAGATTCGAGTTGAGTATGGATGCAGAGTCCAAAGTATGAATGATGATGACCTTCATCTTGAAGATGGACGAAAGATGGCCTACACTCACTGTATTTGGGCTGCGGGGGCATCAGCACATCATTACCTGTCGACGCAAATACGGAATGCAGGAATATCCGTCAATAGAGAGGGATGGGTTGATGTGGGGCCTTCATTGCAAAGTATCTCACACAATAATATATTTGCTGCTGGTGACTGTGCAACTATAGTAGGATTAAAGGATTTGGAATCAGGTGACGAGAAGTGGAGTCCTCCAAAAGCGGGAGTATATGCAGTGCGTTCTGGGCCTGTTTTAATTGAGAACATATCGAGATACTTGAAGGAGCAAGAAATGGTTCCATTTGATCCGCAAGATGATTTTCTCAAGTTGATGAACTGCGGAGATGGGACTGCGTTGGGATTCCGGTTTGGGTTGCCGTTGAGAGGGAAGTGGGTTTGGGAGTTGAAGGATGAAATTGATCAAGGATTTATGAACCTCTTTCGGGAGGAATACCTTCCTGATCTATCGAAAGAGGGCGGTGGGGGGGATTTGGATGCAAGGACTGCTCAATATGATGAATATGTAAGAGATTCACTACGCTTGAATGCGGAGGAAGCGTGCACGTTAATAATGAGGAGAGATGATAATGTTGATTTTCAACAAGCTTGGGGAGTTCTTCGAGAAATGATGTCTGATGAAGACTACAAGAATGAAGTGCTATCGTTCGCTGAGAGTCGGCACCACTAGCCTTGCTTGTGGTGTGTTTGTTGCAATTATCAGCCAGATTGTGCAATGTCTTCGCATTGATATGCCCCTGTAGAACTTACGCGTGGTTCCTGAAGGGATGATACTACGCTAAGAGTGATCATCGCATGTCCGTGGTTGACAGTAGTCAATTTAGAGAATGGTCAATGAATAAAGCTCTTCAGACGTTTCTATTAAAAGACTTTGTACATATTTTAAAAACTGTTGTATCTCATGGTTGAAGGCACTTGAACTGTTTCGAAAAGTTCTTAAGATGGTCAAAGTGTTTGAGCTGCCTTACATTCTGATTCGATGTCAATGCGAATGGAGTGGGGAGGCTGAAAAAGTTGGGATGTATCAGCAAAAGGGTAAGCGAAAGCTTTGCCATTAAATTTGGCAGCGTTCTCAACTAAATATAGAGCTAAGGCTATGGACAGCTTTGAAAGATTGAAATGCAGCGCATCGATAGTATGATATTGCTGTATGTTGCATTGATATCTACTCTACATTTTTATCAACTACTCACCAGAAGTTTTATTGCGTATCTCCTCCTTTGTATGTTGATTTGGTACACCATTGCAATTGCGGCAATATCCCTTGTATGTTGATTTGATACACCATTGGAATTGCAACACTACCCAGATCGCCTTCTCGTCGCAATCTTCATATTATTTGGGTCTGCGTCGTCTTAAGGTCGTCCTAAGCGGCATCCTCTTCTAGCTAGGCCTCATCTGTCAAAATCCATGAATCTACCTGCTTCGTGCGCACATGGTGATTGGCTTCAACTCCTCGCGACAAAGAAACGAAGCATTCGAGCTTCATTGATTATTATTTTAAGCTTCAAGAGTAACATAGCGACAGTTGTGATAATGGATATTGGATTCGGTAAAATTATAATAAAGCAAGTGTACTATCATCATCAATCATAACATGGCATTGTCACGTATTTCCTTTTTATTAGCTTTAGATTTAGATCACGTCCTCCAATGGGCAAGATAGAGAGGGGATGTTCGTAGGACAGTGATATTTGTACGGCTACAGCTTGTAGTGGACATATTCGTTTATCTCCAAGAATAGGCAAGCGAAAGAGACGATGTTCAAGGGAAATTGGTATATGTACGGCTACAGCTGGTAGTGGACATTTAGATCACGTCCTCCAATGGGCAAGATAGAGAGGGGATATGCGAGGATACTTCTTGCCCTTATAGATTGCAGTGGATATCTGCAATAGTAGATTTTGTTAATACAGCTGGTAGTGGCCATCTGCGTGTTTTTCAGTGAGCAATGAAGAATGGATGCTGTGAGGACAGTAGCTTTTGGTACTATGCAGCTCATTTTGGAAAATTCTATATCCTTCTGTGGAAAATTGACAATGGATGTCCAAGGGACAATACTAATACCTCTATTACTCCTCTGCGGCTTGTAATTGGCATTTGCGTGCCGCCAGCGGATAATAATGAATTGGCACCTGTGGGATAGTGATACGTGAACCTGTGTGGCTCGTAGTGGACAGCTCCGTGTTCTCCAGTTTGCAAGATTCTGCTATCTATGGAGTGATTGTAATAAGACCTTCCATTGGAATGGCTTCTTGACTGCGACTATGCACTTCCTGTATTGCCATTCGTAGAATTGTGTGTTTTCTCTTCGTAGTTTGAGTGATGTGAGTGGTAAGGACGACTATTGCTGTATTGCGTGTTACTTGAATGCTGTCTTTACTGATACTGAGGTTGATAACAGGCATGCCAGGTATGTTGGAAACAGTGCAAACAATAATTGCATTAGCACAATAGCATCCGTGGACGAATATCACATACGAAGTTAAATCGTCAGAATGAGACGTCCTTGCATATCTACTTCGGCTGTTTCCATTGCCTGGAGTAGAATAACCTGATGACTTCGAGCTGTATTCCAAAAGAGTGTGGTTGGCCTAATTCTCCACGACTATATGCAGAAGACTGTCTTGGCTTCCTCGTTCTTTCTCTAAATGGATAAGAAATCCCTGATACCCGCTGATAAGTATTTGATTGATCGGTAAGATGATCGTGAGCGTCCCGAACTCGATTCATCAGTTGTTCGAGGTGATACTTTTGCTAGTGATCCTGGCGCGTCTTTGAACGATGCAGGAATTCCTTGCGGCTGTGATCCCTTGTTCCCTGCCGCGTAATCTTCCAACCTCAGTTCTTCATAAGATTTCTCGTTATACTCGTGCATGGCTGTGATTGATTGTCTCTTGAAAAGCAGGGGTGCAAACCGTTTCAACTCTGAAACTTGTTGCTCCGAATCTCTCCGAATGAGGATATGGGAGAACTTGAAGCTGGACCCCCCCCCCTCTGGTGCTGACGGCACCGGCGTTTTTGGTTCTGGTATTACAGTGCGAGGTAATTTCCTACTTCTCCAAGTTTTTACATTCGCTTTTTCTTACGCATCTGTCATTGATGATCAACACGGCTTCTACGATTGAGATCAGATCTCATGAGTTTCTTCTTACATCGAATTATCATTCCAAACCGATGCACCTTTCCTCGACGCTTCTTGTTCCGAATCTTTTACTGGGCCTTTAAACGATCTAGATGATTATGATCAGAGCATATCATGATAGTGGCAGCATTGGTATTATAACCCATAACCTTTCAGTCAGCGGAAGACGACACTTTAGTGTTGGAATCCACAGTTTAAATTTTAAATTGGGAAATAATGCATTTCACGTCATGTCAGAGAAAAGAGAAACATAATACCGTTTTCCTCCTACGATTCAAACTTTTCTCCAGTGGTTTTTGCCGAAAACGGACACCATTCCCTATTGAAGTGATACAGTATTTGCCTGGTCTCGTTACGAGCATGATGCAAATCTCAAAGATTCAGCACACAAACAAACTACACACATTCTTGGAAATTCAACTTGTATATACCAAGTGTAGTTCGCACGTATATTCTCAATACAAATTGTATATCAACTCCCAATACAAAGTTGTCGTTCGCTTTGTTTTTGTTCTCTTTCGTTACTTGCAATCTACTTTGCTTGACCATATAATTTATTAGATCTGAATAGAAACGGATATTTGAGACGGAAAGTAACTTTCAAACCTGTTCTGCTTCTCTGCCTCACCAACATAAATAATTCCATCCTTCATGACACTTCCACGCATTTCTCCATCAGCACTGCATTCCACTTGACATGTCTTTTGTTTGTATGAAAGAAGCACAGCCTGGAAATCTTGTTCCTTTACCAACCTTTCGAGCTTCTCAATGCAAATGGATGTATAGCTTCATGTACGGTACGACCTGAGCTTCATGACTGTCTGTTGGTTAGACATTTCATTATGAAGTGATTGACCTGAAGCTTGTGCGCAGCATCATTTGCACAGGTGCTTCCCTTTATTAATGCCTCTTCATATGCTGGGACAGCAGGGTTGATGACTTGGGGGCAAGCATAGATGAAGATATCTTCATATCCTTCTTCTCCAGCTTCAATCTTTGACAATGTGTTGCTGGCGTAGGACTGACGAATGACCTCGGATGGATTGAGGGCATCCTTGATGTAACTTTATTTTCTCCAGGTAACAGTACTTTCTTTCATTGAACAATATACATCACACTGCACATTGCTTGCATGGTATTCGAAGAAACTGATTTGCTGAGGAATTCGTACAATGATTTTCCTTTCTATGCATCCTGTGACCTGGCAATATTCTAGATCATGGGTTCCCAGCCTATTAAAAATATTAAGCACGATAACGAGGTCGAAACCTTTGCTATTGAATGGTGTAGATTCCATGATGGGAATGTGTGGAAGAACTGTTTGAAGTGTAATATTGTACTGATAATAGTACTACTGGATGGGCGCCCCCATGGGAATTTTATAATAGCTATGGATATTATGAAATTTCAAGTAAATGATCGACAAGGCTTTGCTCTGTACAATTATACTTGTGGCAATTGTTTGTTCGTACTTCCTGTTTGGTGCGTGATTAGTACAGGGTTCCTGGGTCCTGGGGCATTATCGAAACAAGGACAGAACTCGTCACCCTATAATCAAATCTAATCAAATCAAATTTAACCATCATCCTCGTCCTCGTCTTCCTTCAACAGAACAAAAGTGGTCCCCTTGTTCCCTCGAGAAATCCGAATTCTATCCGATAAATAAGTGATATCAATCCATCCCTTCACGGCATCTCTAAAAATGGGCCAACGAAATGGGACAGGGTAGGGAATTTTGAGACCATTAAAATTGAAATTTCCTTCGTCAAAGACAAAGAATATCCGACTATTGGGCCTTGATGAATCTTCCTGTGCATCCTCTCCCACTTTGGAGACGCCGAGTATGTTGGCTCCAAGTATTTTTCCAGTCCCCTGCCTTGTGGTGAGTTCTTCAAGGGGATATTGAGAGGTGGATGCCAGCGCATCGACTGCCAATTGCGCCTTGTCGCCGAATTTGACAACTTGGCTGACAATCAATGTTGGACCATTCTTATCAGCATCATCTGCATCAATATTATCATCATCATCTTGTCTAAGGAAGATATCTTGATAAATGCTATATTTGGAGGCATCAACTGCTTTTCTCTGAATGGGACTGGCAGTGTCAGCATTATTAGTGTGCAGCAGTCTCCACAGTCCCTTGACTTGAGGAGAGATGGCAGGTTCTGCAATGCCCCAATTGGACTGTTCTAATTGTTCAACAATGGAAGTGATCTCCTTCGAATTATCGAGCCGTTTGGAGTTACCGTTAATTGTTTCCAAAAGCGCATTTTCCAGCTTGATCTGTTGAGGATTCTTTGCTGGTGATGCAGAAGATTTCGGTAAAAAGTTGCTGAAGAAATTTTGGAATGCTGGTGCAGTCGCGCTTCTTCCATTGGATACAGTAGCAGTTGCAGAGTTAGAGAAGATGAGAAGTCCAATTGAGGCCATGCAAATCATATTTATTCGTGTTTGGTTGCGCACCATATGTGACGTCTTGTTGTTGTTCATGCTAATGTTGTTGCTTTTGTTTGTAATTACTGTCTGTATGGAATGAGAATAGGAATGACTGTGGGACAATGCTGATGGGTGTGCTGCGCCGCTGTTGACGATCAACGGCTGTGTGGTGGGTGCGTGGCGATTGGCGATTGATGATCAGCCACTCGTCGTCGCCACTTCCTTTTAGGAGTTTGGAGGAGGGAGGAACAAAGATCACCACCCCCCCACCATCCATCCTGTCGATAGATATGTACGATTAAGATGATGCATTTAGTCCCATTTACTACTTGGCGGGTAAAATCAATGATCCGGCTTTGAAACGTCGTTGGACTTCACTACTGGTGTTCAAAATAGGTCGCGACCTATTAAATTAACAAGGCGATTTCATCGCGGGAAAAAGACCACGTAAAAAGTGCTAACAAAATAGAAAATG
>Ga0307981_1003732_pt1 | contig 11230 bp, 8 predicted proteins | sample OrgLakmetagen987_FD_201849 | JGI IMG/M metagenome (GOLD analysis project Ga0307981, IMG submission 201849) | Saline water microbial communities from Organic Lake, Antarctica - #987 | ecosystem: Environmental > Aquatic > Non-marine Saline and Alkaline > Saline | place: Antarctica: Organic Lake... | reverse complement strand
ACTGGTGATCTTGCTGCAGAGCATGGACACCTTGAAGCTTTAATGTGGTTTCATAAAAATGGGTGCCCTGTTGATAAAGCCACCTTTGCGTGGGCAGTTTGGGGTGGTGAAGTAGATGATTGGGAATAGACGGCCATTTTTTTCGCAGCACAAAGAAAAGGTGAACGATGAAGATCCATGAGCCATGCAACCAGTAAAATCCAGTTGAAAGCCGAAAATTCTAGAATATTCATGTCGTCGATTGCTGAACTGTGCTGAACCGTTAATTTAATGCCGGTGGGCGACAAGCAAAGAAAGACTTATCCCACTGCTGAGATGAAGAGGGATCGCATATCGTATGAAAGCATAATATCAGTTGATCTCTATTCACACAAGAGACACGAATTCAGCTGCTGTCATTGGTCTCGGGTCTCGGACAGTAGTCTCAGACATGATAAATTCAAACTACTGTACCTACAAAAAATCTTTCTTTTTTTAAACCGTGAATATTAGATAGATAGAAGTGGCAGCTCGTGGCTCGCTGGTCGCTGGTCGCTGGCTGGCTCGCTCCTCGCTCTTGCCACTTGTTACTTTCGCTTGTTGCCTCTAAAATATTTAAAATAGTTTTTTATTATTTTAATTATGAATGAGGCCAACGATGAATGTTCATCCAGTGGAGATCGACGATCCCTTCTTGTTTCTGATAGCCAGCATCAGCATCAGGATCAGTCTGTTGCTGCGTCCATGAAACGGAAACATGGCCATCAAGATATTCATGATAAGGTGCAAGAAAGGGAGGAACAACAAGTGAAACATCAGCATCCCAATCCCAAAGCGAAGGAGCATTCAGAAATCGAAATGAAGAAAGGGTTCTGCGATTCAACAAATCTTCATCATCATGAAAGCAACCATCATTTGGATGACAGTATCAATACAAACAAAGTTCACCAGCCAAGGAAAAATAGAATCCTTAATCCGTACTTGAAGAACAAAACAGTCGTAGATATTAATAATTGCCAGTATGCACATAAACCTGATGAAGGCACAAAATACAGGTACTCGAACACTGCCAATAATAGACTTGATGATACCAATAAGAACAAGGAGGAAAATGATAATAGAAATGGTAATGGCAATGCTGATATCAATATTAGAAAAGACGCAAAATGGAATCAGTCTCAATTTAAGATCAAAACTGCTCCTGAAAAAGACTTTGGTCCTACTAGGCATAATGTGCCAGCACCAATACAGCAAAGTCATGAACAGGTCAAAAATCCATATACAAAAGATCCAAATTCATCGTCAATCGACTTGTTAGATTCAGTGACGTCGAAAGTCGTAAATCCATACCTCAAGCGACAAACAAACAACCATATTTCAGCAGGTGCACCACGCCCGTGTCCTGTGGTGAAAAATTGGCAAGCACAGAGTTCCGACCAGCCGCATCCAGTGGCTAAGCCTGTCGCTGTATCAATCTTAAATATTACAAGACCGCATCATTGTTCCATCGGTCATTCGTCAACTGCTCCTTCAAGTGTACCCGCGGGTATTCATACAAATGCAAGTGCCATGCCAGTCAATCCGTACATACCTCGCCCTCCGAGTACTGCATCATCACCTGTCCACTGCAATCCTTATAATACTGCTGCTCAAAGCATGCTCACAGAGAGTCTCAATGGCAAACTGAACGCACCAAAGCCGTTAACTCCGATCAATCCTTATACTGAAAAAGTTATAAGTAAACCATCAACTCTGATCAACCCCTATGCTATAAAGTCAGTTCCTATAGACGGTGAAACAGTCATTCAATCCAACCATAATAGATATCTGCCGCCATTGCCACGACCATTATCTAGCGATGACACTGGTGGAGCATCAAACAATCAAGTTCACAATATGGTGGTGATTCCATCCCCGTCCGAATCGAACCCATATAAAGGCATGAATCAATCTTCAAATCCTTACAAAGCTATAGCAATAGAGTCAGGACAACCATTAGGAGCTACAGGTGCTAGTCAGGGAAATCCTTCCAGTGCTTTGATGAATGAGGAGGTAGAGCAAGACGAAGTTGTTCTTGTTGGGGTTATACACGGTAAAGAGGTCCAGCTAAAACAAGTTGCAAATCCTTCTTTGGCATCATCTACTTCTGTCCACATGAATCAATCAGCGGAGTGTCCTCGCATTAATGCATCTATTTCCAGTATTAGTAGTAGCAACACGATACAATTACCTCAAGAATTAAGGTACGATGAAAACCGACTCAAGGTAATAAATGATGAAAATCGTCTCAAACTTATTAAAGCAGCGAATCTTGGTGGTACGCTGAAGAATGGCTGGAAGCTCCTTCCCCATCAAAAAGTGGGGGTATTAAAAGCTGTTCAAATGCGTCGACTTGTTTTAGCATATGATATGGGTTTGGGCAAGACACTCATAGGCTGTGTCTATGCAAAGGCGTTCAAGGAAACATTCCCAAATCTCAAGGTTCATGTGATTGCACCAGTGTCTTTGAAGAAAGAATGGGCACGGACAGCTAGTGATATTGTAGGGCTCAAATGTGAGGAAGAGAAGAAGGGTGCCAAAGGAAAGGTGGACCAGGAATCTTTGGATATTCGCATTTCTTCGTGGGCTAAGGTCCCTCTGCGGGTACCGAATCATGTTGAAAGTTTCGTAGTCATTTGTGATGAAGCCCACAACCTGCAAAGTATGGATTCAGCAAGAACCAAGGATACATTGAAACTTGTTCTTTCTAAAAAGTAAGAAATGCTGTCTATTGCATGATTAAATAATACAGTGTACACCACTGAATCTGTGCCAAATTCAAATACTCACACAGAAAACATTGGTTTTTCTTCTCTCCGTAGGTGTATTGGATGCCTTATGCTGACTGGGACTCCGATGAAAAATGGAAAGCCTTCCAATCTATTTCCTTTGCTTAGAGCAACTAGACATCCGTTTGGTGACGATCAAAAACGCTATGAGTTTTTCTTTTGCAATGGTCAAAGCAAAACGTTTGGAAACAGGGAGGTGTGGGATGCGAGTGGTTCGTCGAATCTCGGTATGCTCAATGCCCATATTGCCTCACACATACTGTACAAGACAAAGGAAGAATGCTTGAAGGATCTCCCTGGAAAGAAGCGCGAGTACATGAAGGTCCCAGTTGGTAGTAAATACGAGATTCAACACAATCGAGCCCTGAATGACTTGGTGAGTCATCTATTTTCTTATTTGATCAACATATGTATGATAATTCTAGCCCACTCATTCAAATATACCCCATTCATATTGATATTCTACTCAAAGGCAAATATCTACAAATCGTTTAGTTCCAACACAAAGTCTGATGGAAACGATGCTATACTTGGGGCTTTTGCTCGACTTAGGCAAGTTGCAGCATTCGCTAAGATCGATGCCACAGTGGCTTTGGCAAAGAATATACTCAAGGAGGAGCCATCTATTGTTATATTCACGTATTTTGTTACTGTTGCAAAGGAGGTTCACAAAGCATTAGAAAGCGCTGGTTGGACTGGCGAGATTCTTGCTGGTGAAACTCCTTCTGGAAAGAGGCAACAGATGGTGGACAACTTCCAAGCTGGTGTGAGTCCAGTTTTTATTGGGACCTTCGGGGCTGCGGGAGTGGGTATAACCTTAACTGCTGCGCGGACTATCATTTTGATGGATCGTCCCTGGACGCCAGGCGATACATTGCAGGCCGAAGATCGAGTACGTCGTATTGGGCAAACCAGGGAAGTCAGGTCGATATGGATGAGGTGAGTGTAATTTGAAGATATGATAATCATACTTTAGATACTGAAAAACTAATGCACCTACAATTCAGAGCTTTCGAAATTGATGAACAAATTGATAGCTTGATCGAGTGCAAAAATCAGAATGCAAATTCCGTTATGGATCAAAGAAATAAACAAGGAAATGATAGTAGAGCAGCACCAAAACTGTCTATTCGGAAACTCGTAAAGACTATTGTTGAAAATAATCCGGTACATAACAGGTAAAATCCATCTCTATTGTCAGTCATCATTTCTTCGAAGGTTCCGCGATCCATGCTCAAAGCGTGAAGCCATTGTCATAATCAGCGGTCGATATTTCAGTGTTCCGCTCTCTGTCGACTCGTTTTGCAGTCAACTGTCAGTTATCCAAACATGAAATACAATTACAGCGTATATTCTGCTTCAGATGATTTACCAAACAATCTTTGACGTCTCACAAAAAAGGCGGTAGCGTCTGCTTCTAAAAATCCTTGAAACATGAAAAGTATGATAGACACTACAATGAAGCCAAAATAATTGTATTGTATCACATCATAATATACTGTTTCCCTCTTCCCACAGGGACGACACATCTGTAACTAAGACAGCACCGCCAATAGCAGGCAACCAAGATTTTACATAGCTATAACTAAGACTGCATCAATACAGGTACACCAAAACATAATGGATATCTCATACGAATTCTAAATCGCAGGAGGATTTTTAGCATGCTCACGTAGACTAGGATTATCTGCAGAAGGTCCGACTTGTTGGGAACACACATCAAAAGGAGTGGTAATTCAAGGACGAAACAACGCATCAGTTTCAATTACCAAAGAGGTAATAAGGACCACGAACTCCTACTTCGTATAAGCTCTAGTCCATCTCCTAATATCATAGACTGTCGTTACAAATTTCCTAAAAGAACTAAACATTTGGTTTAAAAGAAAGGATAGATTCAGAAGTTTTATCATTTCTCCTGCATGGTGTGACTTCCTGCCTAATAGACGCCTTCGGCGACGAGGTACCACACATCATTGATTCAATATAACTCTTTGCCCTCAACCATGGAGCAAGTGGGTGGTCAGAAAGGAGGTAAATGGATGATTCGTTCCATTCAATAAATGCTGGAAACCTGTATACTAGCACTGGCTACGTCATAAAACTACTCTCCAACAAAAGGATTCAATGTGCAATAGCAGTGGTCTGGCTCTACTTGTTTTAGCAATCAATAGATAGAATTTTTTAGAGGAAAGATACCCCTTCTGTAGATCTACATACACAACTTCAGACAACCTCTAACAATCCAAGATGACTGGATGCTTACCTTTGAGGTCACAAGAGGATTAATACACCACCTTCGTGACCATTTACCAGGCCGTTTTAGTCTCCTGTCTCCTGATCTGATCTGACCTTGAAGAGGAGGTATTGACATTTCCACAGATCCGCCAAGAATTAAGTTCGCAATACTGTGAATGCTGATGTGCAGTATTAAGGAGAAACATACTGAGCTGATATAGTGATGAATATTACACGGTAAGTCAGAAACATATTAACTGATTCATGGGAGGTAACAATGAAGTTGGCGTCATTTAAATATCAACCTCGACGCACAGAAAACCTCTCACAGCACCAGTGAGGGGAGGATTGTTCGGTGTCGCTGCACAAGCCTCTGCGGCTTCCAAATCAAGACGAAGGGCTGGCCGTAGACGATAAATCAGGCACAAATTACTATACGTAGTCACAATTATAGATTTGGTGTATAGCATGAAGAGGACTCCGTATTGAAAATAATGTAGATCGTAGCCTCGGATGAGATAGAACAGTACTATTTGAAGAGATAGGCATCACGATGAGGCGTTTGAGAAGTATTACCAAGAGCTCGATTCGTACAAAGAGGAATTAGGACACTGTTAGGGTTCGTTACTTATAACCAAACAATTCGTTTTTGGCAAGACAGTCCAGAGAGACATCAGGAGAATGTAGATACTAGCAAGAAAGCAAGAATGAAGAAAATTAATAGCGTTTGTATGCGGTGCAAGGGATAAAGCTAAATGTCAAAGTAGTAATTCGTGAAGCTTTACAGGAATATTTTGATTGAATTGCGAAAATTGAACATGTCTTTCAATTAGAATTGGGACCAATACTTCGCACTTCATAGAAAGAATTTGTTTGAATTTCGAGAAATGATCATAAATTTCAAGTAGAATATGGTCAAGTCTTCTCATAATGTAGAGACGAGGATTCTCTACTAGATCCAAGACCTAACAGAAATAGTGATTTTGTATGCTGGTCCTACTGACACGTTGATGTACATCAGACAATGCTTACCAATTTCCAAAATCTCCTTTTGTGTATTGACAGGATCGTTATGATTAATGTTTGTACTCAGTGTAAATGTCTGACATCCATCTCCGTTGCAACTTTATGATCATCCTTATGATGGTTAAGGTACTTTACCAGTTTGTTCAAGTAAATCAGGATAATGCTTCCTCTGTCTTGGGTCTGAACCATTGATGTAGGCTCCGCTGTACTCATTGCATCATAGCCGGCGGTGACAAAGATTATCGACTAATGATCTTTGTGTACGACCTGTTAATTCAATTCCAATCCATTCCATTCCTCTCTTCTTTTCAACATTTATCACCGCCAGATCGAACGGTAAAGATCTATGATGTGAGTGGCCATGCTTACGATCACACGGTAACGCTACAAGGTCATTGTGGTCCAGTGTGGTCTATAAGCTAGCCATTCCAAATGCGGAATTGTCTTGGGTGATGATCCACCGTGAATCGAAACCGAGAGTATGGTCCTTGATACGCAATGCTAGAAAATCCATAAATCATCCGTGAATTCAATTCGCACCGCATCAATCTAGTCTGACACAAACATTGTTTGCTCCCTCTCAAGCGATATTATGGTGGCAATACTAGCATAATCAATCTTGGTTCACTCCGAAAGTATATGCTGTGTGGTCATAGTAAGTAGCATGATAATCCCTGTGACTACTTCTCAAGAAATACAAACTTAATGCATTATCGAAGACTAACTAAAGAAAGGGTTTTGTACTCTATTATAATCTGTACTCTATTATAATAGACTGTGTATACGCATATTTCTCCACATGCTGCATCGCGTATAGAACTGTGTCTTTCTCGTGGAACACGAAGTAGGGAAGAGCATCTGTCACAACCTCGAATGTCGCCTTCAATCGGCAATGATGATGTTCAATCCGAGTAGACGCAATAGTGCCCGTCGCGATCTACAGTAAACTTACTTGTCACCTTGACCGTCAATCCATCATCAAATGTCTTGCCATCCTTGTAATCTTGCCCCATCTTCTCACTCATTTCTTTGATCATTAATCTTGTTAGATTTAAGAGACCTTTGAACTTGATCTGGTAAACGACAATCATTTTGTTGTGAAACCTACTAACGCCAAAATCAAGATTCATTCCTTCTGCCTCCATGTCCGATTTCATTACAGTGAGCAAGCTAGAAGATAATTCGCCATTATATCTCAATGGAATGCCTAAAAGAGTAATGATAACGATCCCGAATAGTGCAATCTTTCCGAAGGCGGCATAGAGAGCGGAACGATGCTTTACACCTGCGTCAATAATGATCCGTTGACCATGCACTGCGTACCGTGTTGTAGCACCTGGCGAAGAACACCTGATGACAGAACACTTCCGAACCAACGTTGCTTTCTGAATAAGATCTACAATGCTAGTATTGAAACCACGGAATTCGGATGATAGAACGTTAGCTAACCCACCGGGTAGGACTAGAGTTGGTGCGTACGACCGCTTTCCATTCGTCTTTATCATGCTTGTTTGAATCATCATACAGACGGAAGCATCGTCGCATAGGATAGCAACCATTTTAGATTAAGGATTGAAATCCTTTGTGCTTGTCAAGGTGACCAAGTCTTCAATGCATTCCGTGACATAAACTTCGACTGAAAGTCCCCTCCGTTCCAGCGCCTCAAAATACTAGCTAAAAATGTTCATGGCCTTCCCATCCCCATTAACTGGACAAACCATGAACAGCACTTCATTCTTTCCGGAGGGCAACGTCGCATATCTATAATTCTCCCTACGAATGTTTTTACGCTTAGATATCCAACGCGACGATGAGAAGCGCGCCCAACCAAGGGTGGCGGGTGCCACCGCAACAGCTGTGGTTGCGATCGTCTGATTCGCCGTCATTGCGTTCAGTTTTCTCTTGAATTGATGTCCTGTCGATCATGCTCATGTCAAGGACTTTGTTACTATGCATACTTCACAAGATGTCGTCTTTGGGATTCTCGTTCAATACACCATGCTTTTACGCTTTCAATTGGCTTTGCAATATTTTATTTAGAACTAATTGAAAACACAATACTAGAACACCTGTCTGTTGCTACGGAAGACAAAGTGATGCCGATCTAAGCTCAAATCAAATCATATCATATCATTGAGTGTGTTCATCACGAGAGGTAGTCAATATTCTTGTGAAGTACCAAAGCGACATAGAAATGCTAGTGTAATGACAAATCAGCGAATACCATTTTTATCAGGAGCACATGGTTGGCAAATCCGTCCCTCTTTCAGCCCTCTTTAGACCTATCAACCGACACCGGCGTCATTAAAGCAGCAGCGCAATCAGATGGACACCCGGTCACCATCACATCACTACAAACTGAAAGCCTAGCAGTTCTCGCGATCATGTACTACCTGCGAGTACTTAGCAAACACTACTCAATACCACTATCAGAATCATACATTCAATACTTCTTCGATAATGAAGAAATACTGAGACGCCTAGACACCCAAGCCAGCTTCTCGGACATAGCTAATCCTCATTCCACAGACTACGACGTATGGTCAGCGCTGAAAGAAGCATCCATAGAAACCCCAGGCAACCATTTTGGAACCCACGTGAAGGGCCACCAGAACGAATCCGTACTACTCGAGAACCTCAGCATCGAATCACAACTAGATGTCCGAATGGATGAAACAGCAGGATTGTGCAGAGTGTCCCATACTATACCTCTCAAAGCTAGAACTCACAAAGGTACTAACATCACCCTCACCATCAATGGAGACATTATCACTTCGAATCTACACAGTGCTCTCCGCTTCGGAAAAACAGCACACACACTCCAAAACTACATCATGCAAGAACAAGGCTGGGACATCTATATCTTTGAAATGGTAGACTGGCCAAACTTTGGCAAATACCTCTCTTCTCTTCCTTTCGTCATCGCAAGTGAACGTAATTAAAATGACCCACAATTGGCAATACAACCATAGTCGAGCAATGCTCTTTGAAGACCGAGAAAGCCAAAGCTGTCCAATGGAATGCAACGAAATAGAATCAACGCTGCACCACCTCCGCTGCAAAAGCCAGCCCGGAGCAATAAGCCCCAAAACTGATCTCCACGACATAAGAAGCTGGCCACGGCGTACAGCCCCACCACTCACCCTAGCAATTATGCAGGGAATTAAAAACCGGATCTCCTGTCGTCCACCTCCACACTTCCCACCATCCTCAAACGAAATACTAGAACGACGAATAAACCTGCCATAGAAGAAGAATCCCTCATAGGGTGGTAAGTGATATTCAAAGGAAGCCTCAGCACCAAGTGGGCAGAGCCCCAGCAAGTTTGATACGACTCCCTCCGTAGAAATCACTGCGACTTGAATACATAATTCCCACGCCACTATGGTACACAGGCAAAGTATGGGCAAAACCCCTTATCTGCCGTCTCATCTTTTACAACCTAAACTGATGGTAAATCAGAAACGAAGTGGCCCATGACACAGCAACAGCCAAAGTCCAAGCGAGAACCAGAACCCAGTACATTGAAATCATAACAAACGTTTACGGAATCCGAACAATACTGCCTCATCTCTTTAGTAAGCCCCTAGCAGACCTCCTCTCTCTACCAACGACACGACTATTCTACTGGCTACAATCACACGAAGCATCCACACTATGTCATACACATATACAACAACCTACATGAAATTACCAAGAAAAACCTAATCAAAACAGTACTTGATTCCCGCAACCACTCCCATATGGCCCTGAATACAACAGTAATTGTATACTAATCTCTAAGGACTTTTAGAATATATAACTGCTAAGACTTAATCTTTGTTTTGTGTACCATGTTGTAGCACCTGATGACAGAACACTTCCGAACCAACGTTGCTTTCTGAATAAGATCTACAATGCTAGTATTGAAACCACGGAATTCGGATGATAGAACGTTAGCTAACCCACCGGGTAAGACTAGAGTTGGTGCGTACGACCGCTTTCCATTCGTCTTTATCATGCTTGATTGAATCATCACACAGACGGAAGCATCGTCGCATAGGATAGCAACCATTTTAGATTAAGGATTGAAATCCTTTGTGCTTGTCAAGGTGACCAAGTCTTCAATGCATTCCGTGACATAAACTTCGACTGAAAGTCCCCTCCGTTCCAGCGCCTCAAAATACTAGCTAAAAATGTTCATGGCCTTCCCATCCCCATTAACTGGACAAACCATGAACAGCACTTCATTCTTTCCGGAGGGCAACGTCGCATATCTATAATTCTCCCTACGAATGTTTTTACGCTTAGATATCCAACGCGACGATGAGAAGCGCGCCCAACCAAGGGTGGCGGGTGCCACCGCAACAGCTGTGGTTGCGATCGTCTGATTCGCCGTCATTGCGTTCAGTTTTCTCTTGAATTGATGTCCTGTCGATCATGCTCATGTCAAGGACTTTGTTACTATGCATACTTCACAAGATGTCGTCTTTGGGATTCTCGTTCAGGTTTCCGTTTTATTAGGCTTCTATTCTATTAGGATCCCCCCAATGGTCATTTTGCAATTGCAGAATGCGCCATGCTATTGCACTTTCTATTGGCTTTGTAAGGGAAAGCTTTTTCAATATTTTAGAACAAATTGAAAACACAATACTTGAGCAGATCCTCGGTAAAAAGAGTATTTCCAGCCTCGATCTCTTTCAATCCTTCCACATAAACTCCATACTATCTTCTTTAACTACAAGCGTTTTTGCAAGAGTATCCGATGCAAGCAAATCATACACGGGTTCGTTGAAAGTTTCGATGACCAATCCTATGAAAGTAGTTTTGCTATTGATTGGTTGCATATCTTCGCAAGATCCAGAAGTTGCTGCCTCAGCTTGCGCAATTGTAATTTTATTAGAGAGGTCACAGATTGATCTCTGATCAAGCCCCTCTCCTTCCTCATCACCCCTGACTCCACTTCCGAAAAACGTATGAGTCTATCCACTCCCAGTCTAACCATATGCAACAATGGTTCCGTCAACAACAGCGTCTACGATACCCGAAATAATAGAAAAATAGAAATAATAAATTCAGATCTAAAATATGGTAGAATGTGCAACCTCTCGTTGTTGTTGATTAGAAAAGAAAGTTGTTTACCTCTTTTTTGATCTAAATGCAAATCAAACCATATCATTGAG
>Ga0307981_1003731_pt1 | contig 11233 bp, 13 predicted proteins | sample OrgLakmetagen987_FD_201849 | JGI IMG/M metagenome (GOLD analysis project Ga0307981, IMG submission 201849) | Saline water microbial communities from Organic Lake, Antarctica - #987 | ecosystem: Environmental > Aquatic > Non-marine Saline and Alkaline > Saline | place: Antarctica: Organic Lake... | reverse complement strand
ACTCTTCAAAAGCTACACGCAAAATATACAAAGACATGGTACCATATATGGGAGAGTTGGATGAAGTAACAGTATGGTCTAGAACACTATCCATTGAGGACATAATCATTCTTGCATCCACCAATACTGCATCCACCAATACTGCATCCACCAATACTGCATCCCCAGAACCCATCTCTTCACCATCTCCAAGTCCCACTGACTCTAACCCTAAGTCTGACGAGCCTTCAGTCCTTCCATCGGACGAGCCAAGTGTCTTACCATCGGACGAGCCATCGGTGCTTCCATCGGACGAGCTGAGTGTCTTGCCATCTGACGAGCCTAGTACAAGGTCAACAATTGATCTGACTAGTCAGACAACTGCTTTCCCTAGTTTACCAACTAATACTGTTTCTGAATTGCCTTCTAATTTGTCATCAAGCCCCACTCAAAGTCCTGTATTCACATGCGATGGAAATAATTGCACGGATGACGAAACATTTGAATTCACTCTGAAGAATGGAAATATACGAAAGTGCGCCTGGATCGGAAGGAGAAACACTGCAAAGCGTAGTTTTATGTATTGCGTCTATGAGGAAATTAAAAGTGCCTGCAAAAAGAGCTGCGGCGTGATTGATTCCTGTCAAGATGATTCTGATTTTACATTTTCTCTCCGCAACGGGAATACTCAGAATTGCTTTTGGTTCAATAAAAATGAAGAAAAGGCTACAGCACGAAAATACGGATACTGCTATGAAGATGATAGGTCGACTCCAACAGTTCTTGCTGAATCGTGTGCTCGATCATGCGGGCTTTGTGCCGACGACTAGAATCACTCTTACAAGCACATAAGACTACAGTAAGAAAAAGAGGATACTGTTTTGAACTAAATGAGCCGGCCTTGCTATTGCTCATGTTTATTCGAGGGGGGCATGCTACATATTGAATATGCGCATGTAACGGTAAATGTGTTGCATTTATCTAGTTAAATTCTTGTAGTTCTGGTCAAGTAGTGCAGTATCAAACAAGTGGACCATATGCTAGACACGCGCATATGATTGTAAATTTGTAATTTGTCTAGTCAAAATCTTGTAGTTCTGTTGAGCAGTGTGTAGTATGTTAAAAGTAAACTGCTTTCTATCTCAACGAAGCTTCTTACTTTCTAAAGGAAAGCTCAGTCAACTCCTGGCTGGGTTGAAGGTGACTTACTACAATGTGCTGCTTGTGGTTTCTTTTGGTATGATAATCCAATACCAGGATAAGCGCTAATAATATTTAGGGATTCTATTCATACAACGTGTGATATTCATATGATACCTTTCCACTTTCCATCATGACAGTACAATAGTGATGAATTGTGAAGCGGTTAATTGATTATTGACAGTCGTTATCAAAAACAAAGCCATCGCGACAAGCGACATTAAAACATGAGACAGGAGACATGAGTAGCTAGTCATGAGACATGAAACATGACACATGAAAGAATTGCTGCATCTTACAATCTTCAGACAGCAGCCCAGTAACATTGCTCACTGCGCTGCCTGCTTGTTACATTAGCATGACTCGAGCCTCTCTTCTTCTACTTCTGTTTCTTGGCAATGCTTATTTGCATTGCATCAACGCACTTTCATTTCAACCAGCGAAGACAGCATCAAAAACATCTCATGACGATCTCCTCCAAAATCGCAGGAAAATCCTCAAATCAACCGCAACACTCGCTGCAATGTTATCCATAACTACAATAACTACAACAAGCGACAAGGCATTGGCTGCTCAAACTGCAGGAGAAGCAGTGCGGAGATCTGCTGCCTATTTACCAGGATACGGTCAACCTGATATTTACTACCCCTCATCATTCATCGGAAAATGGAAGGCCACTCGCACGATTATTGCATCGGACGATCCTGCACTACTATCCTTCAATTTACCACTGACTATAAGCTATGATTTGAGATTCATCACTGTCGATGGGGACAGCAATGGATCCTCTAATTCAAATGGGAAAGTGATTGCTGATCGTGCATTCAATGAAGCATCCTATTACAATGCCATCAGGGCTCTCCTCGAAGTACGACCGCCACAACTGCAATTGCAATCACAATTACAAATATCGGCATCTATACAATCAGTCAATTGGTCGCCTTTCAATCCTAACGTTTTGAACACAATTTATAACAATGGATCATCGAAAGAAATCAAAGTGACCAAACGTGCTGCAGAACTCGATGATAATAGTACAACAACGCTCATTTCCTCCTCGGAATATAGGAGGGTGACGGCTACCACGGGAGGCATGGGGATTCCTTCTATATCAGCATCGAGGGTTATGACCAAGTGGAAGGGAGAGGGGGAGAGAGGGAATCAGATTGTAGAAGGGATTGAGGTTGTTTACCTCGATGGAATGATGGGCGGGGATCCATTGACTGCGGGATCAGGAGTTGGAGCTGGAGGAGGAGGAGGTAAGCCGCAATTGAGTTCCAAGGCAAGGCTCAAATTGGAGAGATCTGAGTAGAACATTTACTGGGATGGATTGTATTTGGACTATAGACATGACTTCCTCGTCTCCATCTTTCATATATTTTTGGAACGTGAGATTCAAGGGAAGGAAAATGATGTGCTCCATCTAGATACCAGGTTCCGACAATCAGATATTTGAGGGGAATTTTAATGAACGGTCTTTGAATCGAGCCAGAAAGAGAAAGTGCTTTCTGCGTATTGGCATATTGCAGAGCAGTGTTGATATTGACGATATAAAGGTTCAAGTCATGAAGTCATTGTTCCAAGATAGATGTGTTCCTTTGCATCGATGTTGAAAGCTTCACAAGAAGGATTTATAATATTAGTATTGACGTGAATCCAACCTTTGTTTCAACTACATCTCATCAATGGCATCTAAAGAGGATTCGTTTTCAACTGGATCCCCAATGTAGACTCGTATTCTTTCAAGGACAGTGTGCGAAGGCATGTGTCAACCTTTCTTGAGATTAAGCTTGCTGATATCACACCCAAAATAGGGTATGTGGTTACTGACTGCGGAGATGGCTAAGCCAACCTTATTTAGGTGGATGCCTACTCTTTCTTGGATTGTAAGACTAACTTGAGCATGATTTCCCATTTTGTACAACTGCTTTATGTGTTCATAGAATGCTGCACCACCATGAAGAGAATCTTTGTGAATATGCACATGCAGCTTATCGTCTTGAAGAAAAGGCCTTTGTATTCCTTCGCTTGTGACTGAAACAACTCTGTTGAGCATGTACATATCCAAGCAGTGGATTGCAATTTCGTTGCAATAGAAGGACAAGGAGATATCGTCTGACTTTAGATCATTGATTAGTTCCTTAGCCGTGGTGAACGCATTCGCTTGATACTCGTTGCTATCGTCGATTTTGTTCGCGTCATGATCAATGTTGTAGTACACAAGTTCCTCGATCACATCACTCTTGGTCTCAGTAATGGGTAGCTTCACCTTCCCATCTCGAAGATAATTCAAAACGTAACGGAAGGTCGATCCATCGCGTTCGATGAAAATCTCTGATTCGGGATCTTCTTGCCACTGGTCAGTGGCAATTTTTGTCAACATTGACTCAGAGTACATTTCAAGAAGAGACCTAGAGACTTCATAGCGCAGACCACCAATGTTGAATTTCACAGTTGCTGTATCCGTAGCCATAGTGTGGTATTTATCTCAATTTTCCGGTTTTATGAGGAATGAAGAACAAAATTGCGGTCGTTGTGAGCACAATGGACAGATGGACTATCCACGTTTCTTGTCGCCATGCTGAAGGCCATGATTTTTTGTTTCCAGTCTTGACACGTTATGATCACCCATCACGATACATCAAATGATAAGTAAAATATGCTCTACTCTAAACCACAACACGTTAATAGGCTTCACTTATCACAGTAGTGGACTACTAATGCTAGCAAATGCAAGAATCTAATTTACTTACAATATGTATACAACTGATTTTTTGCTACGATACTGTGAAGAACTTAACGCGCATTGAAACCCTTTACTTAATGAATTCATTTCGATAACGCAAACCTTCTATGCGCATTAGTGTAGCAGTATTAGAACCGTCGAAAGCTCTTATCGACAATTATTAGACAGTCCTCAACACATGAAGTGTCAAATTGTTGTTGTTATAAATCCGTATTGGCCAAAGGCAACCAATTATTCTGCAGTAGGCGTGAAGTTTAGTCCTCCAAATTTCAAATAAAAAGATGTAACGTGGCCAAAGGCAACCAATTACATTCTGCAGTAGGCGTGAAGTTTAGTCCTCCAAATGTCAAATAAAAAGATGTAACATGGCCAAAGGCAACCAATTACATTCTGCAGTAGGCGTGAAGTTTAGTCCTCCAAATTTCAAATAAAAAGATGTAACAAGTTGTCATAATATTACCAACTCTTGACAAGGAGCTTCAAAAAGTAACACACTGCTCATCAAACAGGTATAGCTACACAACATTCTTCACTCAGTCAGAACTCCTACTTTTGATACTCTTTAGCTACCTTGACTGGAATGCCATTTACAAACGCCTCTCGTCGGCAAGCACTACACGGCTACATATTGTTGAAGATAGGGCGAACACGCATAATAGTGTTTGCAATCAACCATGACACTTAAAGTGAAAGAACTAAACTTCACACATGTAGTGGAATGATTGAGGATTAAGATCATTTGTTTAGGAAGAGCCGAAATACACTGAAGTGGAGTTCTTGCAAAACGAAAGCATTCTTCTTTTCTTAGGAAAGAAGCCGATTCAAGATCGCAAAACGTAGTGCTGATCTGAATACTGTTAATGAAGGCTGTGCCAAGATCTTATCTTCCTGATCGAAGGAATTGGTGGGACTAGTATTGCGCTTGAGATCCCAATGGTGTCCCTGCCGAAATAGTGGTATTAAGTGGTCGAGCTATGAAGCTACAGAGTAATGCGTGCCATCCAATGCCCCTGACTATAAGCTATGATTTGAGATTCATCACTGTCGATGGGGATAGCAATGGTAATGGATCCTCTAATACAAATGGGAAAGTGATTGCCGATCGTGCATTCAATGAAGCATCCTATTACAATGCCATCAGAGCTCTCCTCGAAATACAAGTGCCGGCATCCATACAATCAGTCAATTGGTCGCCATTCAATCCTAACGTTTTGAACACAATTTATAATAATGGATCATCGAAAGAAATCAAAGTGACCAAACGTGCTGCAGAACTCGATGATAATAGCACAACAACGCTCATTTCCTCCTCGGAATATAGGAGGGTGACTGCTACCACGAGAGGCATGGGGATTCCTTCTATTTCAGCATCGAGGGTTATGACTAAGTGGAAGGAAGGGGTGAGGGGAGGAATCAGATTGTGGAAGGGATTGAGATTGTTTACCTCGATGGAATGATGGGCGGGGATCCATTGGCTGCGGGATCGGGAGCTGGAGGAGGTAAGCCGCAATTGAGTTCCAAGGCTAGGCCTAAATTGGAGAGATTTGAGTAGAATATTAACTGGGATGGATTGTGTTTGAACCATAGACATGGCTTCCTCGTCTCCATCTTTCATGTGTTTTTGGAACGTGAGATTCAAGGGAAGGGAAATAATGATGTGCTCGATCTACTTGTCGCGTTCAAACAATCAGATATTTGAGGGGGATTTAAAGGATCGGTCTATGAATCGAACCAGAAAGGGAATGTGCTTTCTGCTTGTTGGTATATTGCGGTTCTGTCACAAGTAAGAAGGCCTAGCAATGTTGATATTGATGATGGAAAGGTTCAAGTCATGAAGTCATTGTGCCAAGAAGGTTTTTTAGACGTGTTCCTTTGCATCGATGTTGAAAGCTTTACAAGAAGGATTTATAATTTTAGTATTGACATAAATCCAAATGTGTTTCAACTACATCTCATCGATGGCATCTAAAGAGGATTCGTTTTCAACCAGATCCCCAATGCAGACTTGTATTCTTTCAATGACAATGGGCGAAGGCATGGCAACATGATAATTTCAACCTTTCTTGAGATTAAGCTTGCTGATAACACATGTAAATGAGGGTTCGTTGTTTATCATGTCGGATCTGATTTCGGAGATGGCTAAGCCAACCTTCTTTAGGTTGATGCCTATTCTTTCTTGGATTGTACGATCAACATCAGCATGATCACCCATCTTGTACAAATGCTTTACGTGTTCTAATCATGCTGCACCACCGTGTGGAGAACTTTTTCTAATATGCACATGCAGCTTATCGTCTTGAAGAAAAGGCCTTTGTATTCCTTCGCTTGTGACTGACAAAACTCTATAGCGCATGTACATATCCAAGCAGTAGATTGCAATTTCGCTGTAATAATAGGGGAAACCGTCTGACTTTAGTTCTTTGATTGCTTCCTGAGCCGTAGTAAACAAATTGTCTTGATGTTCGTGATTATCGTTGATTAGGGTTACATTGTGAGCCGTGGTAAACACATTCGCTTTATGCTCATTGCTATCGTCGATTTTGTCCGCATCATGATCAATGTTGTAGTACACAAGTTCCTCGATCACATCACTCTTGGTCTCAGTAATGGGTAGCTTCACCTTCCCATCCCGAAGATACTTCAAAACGTAACGGAAGGTCGATCCATCGCGTTCGATGAAAATCTCTGATTCGGGATCTTCTTGCCATTGATCAGAGGCAATTTTTGCCAACATTGACTCAGAGTGCCTTTCAAGAAGAGACCTAGAGACTTCATAGCGCAGACCACCAATGTTGAATCTTACAGTTGCTGTATCCGTAGCCATAGTATCGACTTTCCCGTTTTATGAGGAATGAAGAATAAAACGGCGGTCATGGAGAGTTTAATGGACAGATGAACTATCCACGTTTCTTGCCGCCACGCTGAAGGACACGATTTGCTGTTTCCAGCCTGACACGTTGTAATCACCCATCACGATACATCAATTGATATGTACAATATACTCTACTCTACAACCAGAACACGGTTAATAGGCTTCACTTATCACAGTAGTGGACTACTAATGCTAGCAAAGGCAAGCATCTGATTCACTTACAATATGTAATTTTGAAGAACCAAACGCGCATTGAAACCATTTACTTAATGAGTTCATTTCGATAATGCAAACCTTCTATGCGCATTGATGCAGCAGTATTAGAACCGTCGAAAGCTTTCATTGACTATTACTAGACAGTCCTTCACAAGAAGTGTCAAATTGTTGTTGTTATAAATACGTATTGGCCAAAGGCCACAAATTGTACTGCAGTAGGCGTGAAGTTTAGTCCTCCAAATTTCAAATAAAAAGATGTAACAAGTTGTCATAATATTACCACCTCTTGAGAAGGAGCTCTAAAAAGTAACACACTATTCATCAAACAGCTATAGCTACATAAAAGAAATTTGTAATTTTCACTTAGTCAGAACTCCTACTTTTGATACTCAATAGCTACCTTGATTTGGAATGCCAGCTGCAAACGCCTCTTGTCGGCAAGCATCATACGGTTACATATTGCGGAATAGGGCGAACACGCACAATAGTGTTTGCAATCAACCCCGATATTTAGCAATACGTAACAACTGGGCTAAGGAGTCATTCATCTCATTATCTCTTGGCTTGTTGATAGGGCCGTGTGATGCTTGCCGACAAGAGGCGTTTGTAGCTGGCATTCCAGTCAAGGTGGCTATCAAGTATCAAAAGTGGGAGTTCTGACTTAGTGCATAGAAAGTTATACAGCAACTGTGAAATTCAACATTGGTGGTCTGCGCTATGAAGTCTCTAGGTCTCTTCTTGAAAGGCACTCTGAGTCAATGATGGCAAAAATTGCCTCTGATCAATGGCAAGAAGACCCCGAATCAGAGATTTTCATCGAACGCGATGGATCGACCTTCCGTTACGTTTTGAAGTATCTTCGGGATGGGAAGGTGAAGCTACCCATTACTGAGACCAAGAGTGATGTGATCGAGGAACTCGCCTATTACAACATTGATCATGATGCGGACAAAATCGATGACAGCAACGAACATCAAGCGAATGTGTTTACCACAGCTCAGGAAATAATCAATGATCTAAAGACAGACCCTATCATCTTTTATTGCAAAGAAATTGCAATGCACTGCTTGGATACATACATGCTCAACAGAGTGTTGTCAGTCACAAGGGAAGGAATACAAAGGCCTGTTCTTCAAAATAACATCCTGCTTGTGGATATCAGAGAAGATTCTCTTCACGGTGGTGCAGCATGCTTTGAGCACGTAAAGCATTTGTACAAAATGGGTCACCGTGCTCATGTTGATCTTACAATCAAAGAAACAATAGGCATCCATCTAAAAAAAGTTGGCTTAGCCGTCTCCAAGATCCATTACAACGTAATCGAAAAGTATTTTAGGTGTGATATCAGCAAGCTTAATCTCAAGAAAGGTTGAAACATGATTTTGTCCACTGTTCTTGAAAGAATACAAGCCTGCATTGGGGATCCGGTTATAAATGAATCCTCTTTAAATGCCATTGGGGATCTGGTTGAAAACGAATCCTCTTTAGATGCCATCGATGAGATGTAGTTGAAACAAATTTTGGATTCACGTCAATACTAATATTATAAATCCTTCTTGTAAAGCTTTCAACATCGATGCAAAGGAACATATCTATAGAGCCTTCTTGGCACAATGACTTCATGACGTGAACCTTTCCATCAATATCAACATTGTTAAGCCTTCTTACTTGTGACAGTACCAATGTCATGTATGCAATATGCCAATAAGCAGAAAGCACTTTCCCTTTCTGGTTCAATTCATAGACCGTTCATTTTGGATTCCTTTCAAAAATCTGACTGTCGGAACCTGATGCTTAGATCGAGCACATCATTTCCCTTCCCTTGAATCTCACGTTCCAATAATACACGAAAGATGAAGACGAGGAAGTCATGTCTATAGTCCAAATACAATACATCCCAGTGAACAATCTCCTCAATTTGAGCCTTGCCTTGGAACTCAACTGCGGCTTACCTCCTCTAACTTCCGATCCCGCAACCAATGGATCCCCGCTCATCATTCCATCGAGGTAAACAATCTCAACCCCTTTTACAATCTGATTCCCTCCCTCTCCCTCGCCCTCGCCCTCTCCCTCTCCCTCTCCCTTTCACTTGGCCATAAGCCTCGATGCTGATATAGAAGGAATTCCCATACCCTCCGTGGTAGTGGTCACCCTCCTATATTCCGAGGAGGAAATGAGCGTTGTTGTGCTATTATTATCATCCAGTTCTGCAGCACGTTTGATCACTTTGATTTCTTTCGATGATTCAGCATTGTTATAAATTGTGTTCAAAACATTAGGATTGAAAGGCGACCAATTGACTGATTGTATGGATGCCGGCATTCTTATTTCTAATTGTGATTGCAATTGCAGTTGTGGCTGTTGTACTTCGAGGAGAGCCCTGATGGCATTGTAATAGGATGCTTCATTGAATGCACGATCAGCAATCACTTTCCCATTTGTATTACCATCCCGATCCACGGTGATGAATCTCGAATCACAGGTTGTAGTCAGTGGTAAAATGAAGGATAGCAGTGCAGGATCGTCCGATGATATAATCGTGCGAGTGGCCTTCCATTTTCCGATGAATGATGAGAGATAGTAAATATCAGGTTGACCGTATCCTGGTAAGTTAGCAGCAGATCTTCGCACTGCTTCTCCTGCAGTTTGAGCAGCCAATGCCTTGTCGCTTGTTGTAGTTGCTGTAGTTATGGACAGCATTGCAGCGAGTGTTGCGGTTGATTTGAGGATATTCCTGCGATTTTGGAGGAGGTTGTCATGAGATTTGTTTGATGCTGTCTTCGCTGGTTGAAATGAAAATGCGTTGATGCAATGTAAATAAACATTGACCATAATATAAGTAGAAGAACACTATTCATTCTTATGTAACAAGCAGGCAGCGCAGTGAGCAATGTTACTGGGCTGCTGTCTAAAAATTGTATGTAAGATGCAGCAATTCTTTCGATATATGGAGAAGAAAAACGCCTCTACTCGCACTGGTCATGACATAATACAAAAGGGTAAGCAACCTCTTCACCTTTTGGGTACAATTTTCTTACAATCGTGGACTTCTGATTATCTCTTCTTGTCGCGGAAAAAGAGATGGGAGGACCTACATCCAGTTCTGCATCATTCCTTCTTGATGGTCTATAGTCTTAAGTTTCCTCGTTGAGGTGCATGCCTTGATGGAAAGGAGTGTTATTGGTTAATTGATCATTTTGTGGGTCTATCATTTTGATGCAATGATTCACTTTCAATGTTCAGGACTTCTCGCATTAGCCTCTATCCAACTAGGCATTGGATGGCACGCATTACTCTGTAGCTTCATAGTTCGACCACTTATACTACATTAAAGATGTGTTTGCGAATGCAACAGCATGTCCATCGTGTGATCTTCTCTATCTCTCACAGACGCAACTCTTATTGATAGTAGATGCAATATTCCACCCTAGCGACACTAGATAACATTGTTTCGGCGGAGACACCCTTGGGACCTCAAGCGCAATATGAGTCCTACCAGGTCCTACCAATTCCTTCGATCAGGAAGATAAGATCTTGGCACATTGACAGTTCTCAGATCAGCCCTACGTTTTGCGATCCTGAATCGGCCTCTTTTCCCAAGAAAAGAAGAACGCTTTCTTTTTTTGCAAGAACTCCACTTCAGTGTATTGCGGCTCTTCCTAAACAAATGATCTTAATCCTCAATCATTCCACTACATGTGTCATCTTTCACTATAAGCGTCGTGATTGATTGCAAAACACTCTTATGCGTGTTCGCCATTTATTACAAGCACTCTTATGCGTATTCACCATTTCTTCAGCAATATGTAGCCGTGTTATGCTTGCCGACGAGAGGTGTTTGTAGCTGGCATTCCAGTCAAGGTGGCTATCGAGTATCAAAAGTAGGAGTTCTGACTAAATGAAACATACAAATTACTTTTGTGCATGTGTTATTTTCCGGAGCTCCTTCTCAAGAGTTGGTAATATTATGACAACTTGTTCGATCTTTTTATTTAAAATTTGGAGGACTGAACTTCACACATGTAGTGGAATGATTGAGGATTAAGATCATTTGTTTAGGAAGAGCCGCAATACACTGAAGTGGAGTTCTTGCAAAACGAAAGCGTTCTTCTTTTCTTGGGAAAAGAGGCCGATTCAGGATCGCAAAACGTAGGGCTGATCTGAAAACTGTTAATGAAGGCTGTGCCAAGATCTCATCATTCTGGTCGAAGGTATGGGTA
>Ga0307981_1003727_pt1 | contig 11242 bp, 7 predicted proteins | sample OrgLakmetagen987_FD_201849 | JGI IMG/M metagenome (GOLD analysis project Ga0307981, IMG submission 201849) | Saline water microbial communities from Organic Lake, Antarctica - #987 | ecosystem: Environmental > Aquatic > Non-marine Saline and Alkaline > Saline | place: Antarctica: Organic Lake... | reverse complement strand
TATCGTCCCTGTACCGTACGAGTGTGCTTCGGTTGGCTTCCTAGTAGATGCTATCTAAGTAGGACTTTCGAAGAAACGATAGTTCGTCGCCGAGTACCGTACCGGTACGTACAGGTAGTCTACTCCGCTCCGCTCCTCTCTAGTTTCACGACCTGTCAGGCGTGCTGTCGATGGTATCAAGAGTGGGGACGTGACGACGACAGACGACTCTCGACGACCTGTCTTCTCGTGCGTACCGGTACCAGTACCGGTACGGCCGGCGGTGGTGACCGATGCTTTTCGATTCTTTTTTTAGTCTGGATTCTTTGCTTTCGCCATGAGCGATTCATTATTTACTGTGAGGAAGAATCACAGCATACCAGTGACTTGTATGCCGGTGGCGCAATGACCGCATACCCGACCTTGGCAATAGAGATATTTAGTAATCAATTTATAGAGTGAAATCCAAGTTTTGCCGGGTTTCCCGTACGGGTACGGTACCGGTACAGTACCGACCGTCGACCGTACCGGTGGAGAGGTCTTCAAAAAAAAGATTTTACCGTACCGGTACTAATTTCTCGCTTTCCTCTAGACCGTCTCAAAACCGTCCTCTCCTTAGCAAAATGACCGAGCTCGCCTTTTTCTGTCTCCGGTCAATGAAATACTTAGCTAAATTGACATTTCATGAGTCTTCACGACCTCAATACATATCGAAACACAAATCCTTGTCGGTCATTATGATAAATGACCCGTCGGGGTCCAACCGGGCGAAAAACGTCTAACAAACAGAGAACGAAACGGGCCCTTCCAGTATCTCGTGTCCTGCCTCTTTTTCCTCACAAACGCAAGACCCGACACTGGTTATCTAAACCCGACCTGAACAAACACTAACCCACTCCACCCCAACCTGCTCAATCTCAACCCGCTCCATAACATACGTACTTTCTTATCTGTACTCGCTGTAGCGCAGGTGTAGAATAGAATCATGAACGAACACTGCCAATGGCCGCCACACGTAGCACGACGCATGGCGGATCACATTCACGCCGAAGTCAAGGACATGGTGGCCAACAGTCGCCTCGTGCGCAAGGGGGAGGGAGTCGCCTTGATGCATCGAGAAGAGCTGCACGTGGGAGAACTACTGGGCAAAGGAGCCTTTTCGCAAGTGCACAGCGTCAGTATAATGGGAAGCAACCGGACGGATCCGAATAATCCCACCAAGCCAGCTAAATTCGCCATGAAACACTTGAAAGCTGGGCTCATGTCACAACCCGACAACTTTCGTTTGGCGGCGGCGGAGCTCGCTGTGGAAGCACACATGCTGGCGTCGTTTGACCATCCCAACATTCTGAAAATCCGTGGCTGGGCTGCCAATGGCGTTGCGTCCTTTTCGTCGGGTCGACACGATAGTTTCTTTCTGCTCTTGGATCGTCTCGATGAGACACTGGACCAACGGATCGTGCAATGGCAGCGACTAAAGGCTGTTCAAGACGCACAGGAAGCTCACCGCAAACGTAATCTCGTGACTGATCTATGGCGACGATTCTCTCAACCCGAAGACCACGAGGCTGCCATCCGACAAGAACAACTAGCAGTCGCTCTCGAACAACAACGACAAGCCTTGTATTTGGAAAAATTACAAGTATGTTCCGATATTGCATCGGCGCTGGCGTATTTGCACGACCGCGGAGTCATCTTTCGCGACCTCAAGCCCAACAATATTGGCTTTTTGAACGGTCGCGTTCAACTCTTTGACTTTGGATTGAGTCGAGAACTACCCGCGGCCCACTTGACGGAACCGTTTGAAATGTCGGGCAAGGTGGGCACACTCCGATACATGGCGGTGGAAGTCGCTTGTCACGCCAGGTACAATGTCAGTGCCGACGTGTACAGCTGGGCCATGGTATCATTAGAAGTCTTGACGCTGCAAAAGCCCTTTGGGGGTTGGACCCGCGACATGCACTCCCAATTGGTGTGCGGCCGCGGCGTGCGACCCGAAGTGCGGGGCGTGGGGGGTCGTGTGCGCAATCTGTTGGAACGAGCATGGCATCAAGTGGCCGACCAGCGACCCACCATGATACAAACTGTCAATGAAATGCAAATGGCGGAACAAGAACAAATGTTAATTACCACGGCTTTGCAACAAGATAATCCAGCCGACGGGTCTGAAATGGTGGTGGAATTGCCCACGGACTTTTGTGTGCGCAAGGTGCCCGATCGCCACCATTCGGCGCTTTCGGAGGCTTTCACAAGGAGTACCTTGTCGACTAGTGTGGAGAGTCTGTCCGACTGAAGAAATCAAAACTACATCGCAGCTAAACGTTTAGCAGCCTGATTCATAAATAAACACTACACTTTACAACCCAAGAATACCATACGATACATTATGCACTGGGTAACGGTGTAAGTACTGGTTGCTAGCTAAGCCATGGGAGCCAGCGGCGCATTACAATCACGAAAAAGCACAATGGGGATACAAATTAGTAGAGTTTAAATAGACTACAATCTGATTGAATAAACTCTGAACTCGACTGCTATTCGACTACTTGCTTGCTGAAGTAGCAGCAGCAGCTGCTGATGCTTCCATTTGCAGAGGCGGCCACAACGTAAACATGGCATTCTCCACCGTATACATGTGTGCCGTGCCATTGTACGCGGCCAGGTCACCCCCGCGAATCATATTGCCGGCATCGCAATTCAGTGGACTGTCGGCGTCGGGGTCACTCAGTAACGCCAATACGGCACGGCAGGCCGCTTGCAAGCCCCAGGCGGGGGACCATTCCTTTTTCAGAATATCCAGGCAAATGTCGCCCGTTCGAAAGTGCACGTTGGGATGAAAAATCTGTGGAAGAAAAACGTGTACGGTACGGTATAGTATGGGATGAGCGCAATTATGTGAGGCGAGATCCAGAGAACGACTCGGCTATACTACAGTACGCAGTAGTACTCCCGTGTGAATGGAAGATATCAGATCCGATGCACTCCTAGACTATACACACCACGCACACACACACACAAGCAAAACTACTGTATATGATCCACACACCTTTGTGACAAACTTGATGGTGGGTGGCGCCAGCGGATAGTCGGTGCTGCACTGAATAGAGAGTTCAAAGACGCCGCCCTGATACGGCGTGTCCGCGGGTCCGCGAATCCACGCTTTCCACTTTAATAAGTGGTCTTGACACGTCAACAGAATGTCGTCTGCTGCATCTTCGGCGTTGCTTTCCTTGCGCAGATTCTGCAGTTCCTTGCGCAAGCGCTTGGCGGCTTGCAGTTGTTGGGCAACCATGACGGCGGCCGCGAGTCGGTAAAGGAAGTTTTGGTATAGACTCAGAGAGGGTAGCGAGCAGCGAGCAGCGAGCAGCGAGTAGCGAGTAGCGAGTAACGAGTAGCGAGCAGCGAGTAGCGAGTAGCGAGTAACGAGTAGCGAGCAGCGAGCAGCGAGTAACGAGTAGCGAGCAGCGAGCAGCGAGCAGCGAGCAGAGAGTAGTAGCGAAAGGATGAGAACGATAGGAACAACAACAGCAGCAGCAGCGACAAAAGTTGTGAGAGCCAAGATGATAATTGATAGGAGGCGCGTTCTGCTTCTGCGTCTCGCCATCGTGTGGCGGTTCTTTTTAGCGTCTAAAATAGCGCGCGAAATTTTCGATCTGTCGACTCCTTCGACTTACGTACGTCATCGACCCTTTCGTCTCTCGCGAAAAATAAGACTGACGATGATGTACAGGCGATGTCGAAATCCAAACTAACGAACACAACCAAGCAATAATAGCCCTTAACGCTTCCTTCACCCCATCTCATTAACACCATGATTGGCTCCCCCAAGAAATCTCTCGTGCTGCTCCTCGCTACGCTCCTCGTCAGTTGCTGTCTCCTATCCACAACGACCGCCTTTGTGCCCGTGCATCAGCACTCGCAGTTGACACGCTCCCACACCAAGCCAGTCACTTCTCCCTTTACCACCACCACTACTGCTAGTACTACTACTACGGCACTGCAGGAACGGCGTTGGAATTTCAACAGCGGCCAGTCCCCGTGGGGTCTCAAAAAGAATGCCGAAATTTGGAACGGCCGCGTCTCCCAAATGGCCTTTGTGTTTGTCTTTTTGCAAGAGCTCATTCAAGGCAAGGGCGTGATCGAGGGCCTGCGAGAAGGCGATCCCGTCAATATTGCTTGTGCCGGTGCATTTGCCGTGACCTTGTTGGGTTTGACTGCCTTTTTGGCATTCAAGGGTAACAATGATTACACCAAGGAGTAGATGGAGAGAGCCTTTTTTTCCTTCTTTAAATGAGATGGAAGTTAACTATTACTCTACTGTCTACTGTACCGTAGTCAGCATGTTGACCTTCTGAGTGTGTATGTGTGTGTGTATCCGTAGCGTCGATATTCTGCGACTCGAATCGAGCAGATCTCGTTGTATCTAGAGAATAGACTACTCGTAGCGTGTGTGTGTGAGTGAGTGTGAGGGTCTATTTTATAGTGCACCGAACCAATCTGGATTGACAGTTGAGCAAAATAGTAGGACGGGTCTAGAAGCTATCATACAGTAGACTCGATAAACATTGATCTCTGATTACATTGTCCTCGTACTCTAGTCAGGATGGAGTGTGTCTACTCCAGTCCAAAGCCTTCGCATTCTAAAATCGCCCGGCCTAGTCTGGTGGAGAGCTTGTCGTAGTCGGAACCATAATCTGGCAGAAGCAACGTGTTGAAGCAAGTATGACTGGTTGGTAGCTGCGGCGAGTCCGGTCCTGCGCGTTGAATCGTCAAGGGTAATTCCCCCAGTCCGCCAATGGGAGCCATCTTGGAGCCGGTTGCAAACTTTAACAGCTTGATCTGTGTCTCCCTTGACGCGTCCTTCACAAAACGCCAAAAGCTACAGACAACCTCCGAGTCCTTGTCAAAGCCTCCTTCGTATGCAGTGTTGTGCTCTAGTGCACTAAAGTCCAACTCGGGCGTACCAACGACAAGAAGTTCGAGCTCTTCCGGTCGCAACATGTCGAGACTCGAGCTTTCTACAATCTGCATGAGACCCTTCTCGAATGCGTCCCACTGAGGCTGGATACTATCGGCGAGGAGCCACTTGACGTACAAGACCACGTACTCATCCCTGTTGTCGCTCGTCACTGATATATCAGTGCCACCAGGTTTGAGCTCAACCTTTTGTTCTTGTCCCAAATCGGTGCCACCCACTTCAAAGTTGAGGCAAAAGACATCCTCAATATCGTCTCCTTCGTAGTCGAGAAGCTGCTGTAGACCTTTTCTGACCTCGTCGTCCACCATATCTTCCAGACCCAACGACAACCCCAATATCTTGCGGTACACTGCCGGTGGAAAATGAACGTCGATAAGAACACCATTGTAGAGTGCTAGGCCCACCAAAACACCGACAAGTGTATAGCCTTCATCGTCCCAAGTGCAATCCGAATTGAACCATGTGATTAGATCGCCGTAACGACTGGACCACAAACTGGAGCTAACGTCAAAGAGATCTTCACTGAGAAGCTGGAAGAATTCCTTGGTCACACCGCCAGCATCAATGCCTTCTTCTCCTTTAAAGACAACTCTAAGCTTTTTGCGCAGCTCGGAAGCTTTGGTGACTTTGATCGTTTCCAGTGTCTGCTCCACTAGGTGTTCTCGGTCGATCTCGAGAACCCAAAATGGATCAAAGGAATACTGTTGGGTCGCAGCGTCAAATGTAACGTCCTTTGTAGCAACCTTGAACATTTCGACTTGATTCTCAACTTGCAGTAAATTCCTTTTCGTTCCCGGCGACAACAGAAAGGAATTGGCGGACAAAAAGAAATGCGACGATCGCTGGGTCTGGGTCGCTTTCTTGTATCTTGTCAGATCGTCAAAGAGAGCTTCGATTGGAATCGTATCTGCGGCTTTACAGTAAAAATCCTCAGGCAAGGCAATCTCACCCGCTCTCGTCGATGCATCGTTCAACCATCGAAGCACAGCTATAATAACGGGAATTGATCCTATAGAAAGCGGGGCATGCTCAACTCCGTCGGCGTCGATTTTGAATCCATGACTCCTATTCAGTTGCGCCAGCAGAGGACGAACCAACATCCGGGCATAGAGGTTTCCAGGGTAGATCGTCGTTGCCCACCGTAGGAGTGCTTGGTATCCTTCGAACGGAAGACCCAGAATAGTCTCACAGAGCGCCATGATACATGTGCCACGTAAATCGAATACAATCGTGCTGCCTTCCGTCCGGTCAAAGAACTTTATATAGTGCAACAAGCATCGGACAGCTTCTGGATAGATCATTCTCATATTTCCGGAATCCAGACTCGCCAAGCCCGACCGAATACCATTCTCGATCGCTGTGGCAATGGCTTGCTGGGATTTTGGGCTGTCAACAGACATGAGCTTTTCGTACATGTGATCAAGATCTGTAAAAACAAACGTGGACGTGTGTTGTTAAGGGTTAGTAATCGAGGGAAAGGAGGTGATAGATTGGTTCGGACGACTAGAACTTAATTACAAGCATTTACGCACCTTTGGGATTGAGAAACAAACTATTCAGTACTGCCGGATACCGCAACAACTCTTCCGTTCTATTTGCAAGCTCTTGACTGGAGGAACTCAAGGCTTGACTTTCGTCCGTCTCACTTGAGATTATATCCAAAAGATCTTCGAGACTCTCCGCAAGCTTACTTCCACCGACACTGATGTTTTCGATAGAAACTGAAAACTGCAAGCGAAGAGCACCAGTACCAGCGGCAATAGCGATACTCTCTTTGCCTCCCGCTGCAATTGCCAAGAAACTTTTGCCCGTCAGTACAGGCTGCGGACCAGAGATGGTGCCGTTGCCCATTTGGTAGACATCACCGTTGTCGTCTAGTAAAAGGGTGTGCTCATCACCTGCTTCGGCAGTGCTGAAGCGTTTGCCTCGATTGGATTCCGGATGGATAACCGCCTGTACAGACGTGGCAGGGGACTCGGTAGTGAGGCCGAGCTGTCCTTGAGAATTATTTCCACAAACCAAAAGTCGCCCCGACCGCGTCACCAACACGGTATGTTCGTCGCCACAGCAAGCATGAACAATGGCAACATCGTCTGCCAGAGAAACGCAATCGCCTCCCCATACAGCCCAATTCGGAAATGGCGCTGGTCCGGTTGCGGGTATCGCGTTTCTACTTTCCGGAACATGAATCGGGACGGGCACAGACAGATTCTCGGGATAAGGACGTCCACAGCAGCCATATTGATTGGCACCCCACGCATAGCAAGTGCCGTTGGCTGTCAGGACGAGTGCATGTCGATTGCCTGCGGCAACGGCAACCAGCGGCAGTCCCTCCAGGGCCGGAAGAAACGCCGGGAGTCGGGAAACGTCGTCCTCGGTGAAACCAGCAATTTCAGGTATGCCCGCGGCCATGACGGACATGCGCGTCGTCAAGGCGAGTGTAAAGTAATGACCACAAGTAACCGCCGCCGCTCGACGACCTCCTCCCAGCAAGAAACCCTGGGGACGACAGAAGCGAGTGGCTGTATCGCTATTATTAAGATTGTGTCGATGGCCCAACTGACCTTCCACATTTCGACCCCAAGTCAACACGGAACCATTCGACGAGAGAGCCGCCGTATGGTGTAACCCACAGCTGACTTGCACGACTCGCGTTTGCTGCTCCAGCGATTCCAACAAGGCGGGGCGCGAAATGATTTCTTCGTCCCGACGATCCGGATCCACGGCACCCTCGCGATTGTCGCCACACACCAGCACTTGGCCTTGTGCGGTCGCACACGCCGTGTGCGCGTGATTGGTGGCCACGGACAATACGGCAGGGGCTCCGGGTCGTCCAATCCGGGAGTCGGAACTAACGCTGGCTTGATCCACCGTCTTGTCGTTGGCATCGTCGTGCAGCGACTGTACGCCGGAACCCCAAGAATATACAACGGAACCACTTTGAGCTGATGGCAACCGAAGTGATCCCGACAAGGAACTATCCGATCGTTGCAAGAGACTTTGACGACCCGCCTTGGTGAGTAGAATATGCGTCTCTGGTTCAACAATAGCAAGGTCTAGCTTGTCACAGCTACTACTACTACCGGTACTATTGTCGTCCCCCTGCAATTTTTCGCCAACCTCTTCCCGAATAACGGATGGCATACTCGCTACTTGTACGCTAGCAGTAGCAGTAGCACCATGTTCGTGGCGATCCAAGTCGGTTTGCAAGGGTAATGCGGCACTACTAGTACCGCCAAAGTATGCTTGATCCACACGCGCGCGGCTGGCCACCCACGAGCTTCTTCGCAAGCTTCCATTGCTGCTGCTACGATTGCGTTCCGGTGATTCTTGTTCCACGGTACAAGAAGCAGTTTCTTCGTGGGGCTGGTCTTCATCGGACGCGACCGCTTTCTCGTCGTCGTCCTCATGCTTGTTGTCGTAATGGTGGGCCATGCTCCGCGAAAGGAGGCTGGACCGGCGTTGTGTCTGTGGGGACGAGGCTCTTCCCGGCTGCAACAACTCCAAGGGAATTCTGGCACTGTGTGCTAGTTCCACCAGATTCAGTCGTTCGGAAAGTTCCTGGCACAGCAAGGCGCTGCTTTGGCGCCTGCTGCTGTTTTTATTGCTGCTGCTGATGGAGCCAGTACTGGCTTGTCGCGACAAGGACAAGCGTTCGCGGATTGAGCCCAGCGCCGACGAGACGGAATTAAACGCGGCACGGCCCAAAAAGCGCTGGCGGCGTTGCACCGCGAGGCCACGTTCGACATTTAGCAAGTCCGATTGAATCTGTGCGAGTGATGGATCTGGCGCAAGTGATGGCGCTAATGTCCCATTGTTACTGTTGTTGTTGTTGTTGTTGTTGTTGTTGTCGTTGTCGTTGTTGTTGTTGTTCCTAGTAATAGTAGGCATTGGATTTGGCTCAGCCTGGAGCGCCTCGTTGGCGTCTTCGTCGTAGTCCAGGGTATCGTTCTTGTTGGGTCTGCTGCTACTGCTACTGCTCATGGTCGCATGGGATCGCTTTAAGTAGACTACTGCTGCTGCTCATACCCTACCTCTCATGTGATGGATAGAGAAGGAATAAGAATCTGTCGGTCGTCGCGTCGTCGCGAAAACAGCTTCCGCGAAACACGTGACGTGATGGAGACGGGAGCACACACTACCGTACTGGTACTGTAGGCGCTTGCCGTCTCACATTTGGCGCGAAGACCGTCGAACGCGTCGCTGCGCTAGCTGATGATAATATGGATAACGGATAATGGCCAATGGATGACCCATGACCCATGACCCCGGCGTCTTTCTTGTATATTATTGCATCTAATCTATCTACAGTCCTTTACCGTATCCCAGCTTGATACCGTCCTAAGCAACACGGCAGTCCACCTCTGCTCTACGTAATCCATACACGCGCAGTACCCGTAATCTGCATAATCTGCATAATCTGCATAATCTGCAATCCTTCTCAGCAGTAGTCTATAACTCTCATTCGACGATCGCCTTGAAAACAGTTTTCATCATGTTGGAATCGCTCACCATCTTTTCCAAGGGCGGCTTGATTCTCTATCAGTATACCGCCAATCCGTCGCTCTTTGGCGCAGCAGACACTGTTGCCAACACCAATCAGATCTTGAACTCTTCGCTTATCCAAAAGATCTTGCTGGATCCGAGTCAGCAGCAAAAGCGCCGTCACATTGTGGAGAATGTCACTGTTGCTTGGCTTGCAGACGAGGCCGATCGCGTCCACGTTGCGCTGTACGGAGATATCATGTTTGAAGGACCCCGGGCGTATCTACAGGCTTGGGCGAACGGTTTGTTGGCCAATACCGTGCGGGAATACCAGCTGCTCTGGGATAAGCAAGCAAAGCAACAGCCCGCCTTGTTGCGGCCGGATCCAGAGCTCTTTGACAAGACGTTTGCGGTGCTCTTGCACCAGAGCAAGACGCAAAAACCAGCTACTTCTTCCTCTGCTGCCACCACCACCAACACGACAACGACGAATGCTAATGCAAAAATCGCCAATGATGCTGCCGACAGCAACACCAAGAAAAAGAATGGCAAAGAGAAACGCAACTGGCACGACGGTAACGCAAAGGTTACCGACAAGGCCATGGCGGCCTTGGATATGAGCAAGGCCGAAGCTGGGTCCGCGCAAGACGCTCAAAATAGAGCGCTCCAGGAAGCTAGATTGGCATACCTGCCGGACGCCAGCGACTTGGAACAGGACGGCAAGGCTGCCGAAGACATGATGATGGTATCTTCGACTGCGAATGGTCACGATGAAGCATCCGGCAGTACTTGGAGTTCGTCAGTGATGGGTCTCTTGCAGCAGTTGACTGGCAACAAGCAACTCACAGCAGCCGACTTGGAAAAGCCGCTGGAACAAATGGAAGAGCTGCTCACCACCAAGAATGTCGCTCGCGAAATTGCGCACAAGCTCTGTCTCGCCGTGCAAGCCAAACTGGTGGGCAAAAAGCTGAATTCGCTTTATCGCGTCCAGACTGCCGTGCAACAAGCCTTGGAAAGCACCTTGACAGCGCTTCTCAAGACCAATGTGGATCTGCTCAGAGGTGTCGTGACAAAACGCGGCGACAGCATGTTTTCAATGACCAAGCAAAACAAGAAACCGTACGTCGTTGCCGTGGTGGGAATCAACGGCGTTGGTAAGAGCACGTCGTTGGCCAAACTGGCCTATTACTTTCAACAAAACGGCTGCTCTCCCCTATTGGTGGCGGGCGACACTTTTCGGAGTGGCGCCGTGGAGCAATTGACAGTGCACGCGCAGTGTCTCGGCGTGCCGCTCTTTTCGCAAGGCTACGCCAAGGATCCGTCGGCCGTGGCTGCCGCTGCCATTAAGCATGCTACCGCCGAGGGCAACGATTTGGTTTTGATTGACACGGCCGGTCGTATGCAAAATAATGTGCCACTCATGAAGGCACTGGGCAAGTTGGTGCAAGAGAATCAACCCGATTTTGTAATTCTCGTGTGTGAAGCGTTGGTGGGTCACGATGGACTGAGTCAATTCCAAATGTTTCAACAAGCGGTGGGAAGACGGGGGATTGATGGATTGATACTGACCAAGTTTGACACTGTGAGTGACAAGGTCGGTGCGGCGCTAACCTTGACGCATCAGACGGGTGCGCCCATTGTTTTTTGTGGAACAGGCCAGAAGTATCATCATTTGAAAAAATTGAGCGCGCCAGCAATCATCGAGAGTTTGTTAAAATAAAAGAGATGAAGATCCGTCTATTCATCAGAAGGAGTTAACTTGACAATTATAGTAGACTAGGCGCTCGTAATTTTGGAGTA
>Ga0307981_1003726_pt1 | contig 11245 bp, 9 predicted proteins | sample OrgLakmetagen987_FD_201849 | JGI IMG/M metagenome (GOLD analysis project Ga0307981, IMG submission 201849) | Saline water microbial communities from Organic Lake, Antarctica - #987 | ecosystem: Environmental > Aquatic > Non-marine Saline and Alkaline > Saline | place: Antarctica: Organic Lake... | reverse complement strand
CCGCCCAGAAAACCGCGCGGGCTTCGCCTGAGCTACGCAAAGGCTCTACTCAGCCCGCGCTACCGTCGGTTTTACACCACCACCCGGGGCACAAGCTCACTACCTGGCGCTCGGTGTTTTCTGTCCAGTCGTCAGGCCATTCCATTTCGGCTTCGGCGGCTTCGATCTCGGCGGCTTTTGCATCCTGATTTTCGGTTGCATCAATGATCTCGACGATGGCTGCCAGGTTCGACATGGGATCGTCCCAGCCCGCTTTGTCCGCAATGCGGGCCATTTCACCTAAAACGGGGTCAGCCGACAAAAGGATGCGCGGCTCCAACGCTTCAACGCGGAATGATTCTTCGCGGTTCAGGCTGTCATGTGTGGGGTCACGCATAATCCCATCAGCATTGAATCGAGAGGTATCAGTGCTGGCACCGTCCTTCCGAAACAACCTTGAAAGAATTGACATTGCGGACATTAAAATAAGTCCCTTCGCGACATTGAAGCAATAACTGTGATCACACAGAGCAGAGCCAAAGCGGCCAGGTAAATCGTAAAAAAGACACAAAAAAGACACGAATATCAAAAATTAATCTTTTGAACCTACGCCAATCTTTAGTTGAAAAGCAAATGTTAACTGCGCTGACCTGAAATTTTTAATATAAGTTGCAGCGACGTAGCGCCGAAAACTCATCTATCGCATTAACTTTGGCCCATTGTGGCATAACGCCAAACAATCGGTCGCAGGCATGGATATATGTCAGTCTCGGCAGCCCGATGGTTTTGCCTTTTTGACTGTTGTGATCCGCTAGCACCCAGAAATTGTCCGCGGACAATTATCACCCTGCATAGCTTTTTGTTGCAGAAAGTCGGCGGATAAGACGCTCAACGCTGTACTCAGTGCTTCTTGTTCCTGTGGTGATAGAGCGGAAATAAGCCCCAACCGATGTAATTTTTTCATGGAATTGCAGGATAGCCCAGACTGTTGCGGCTGTCTTTAATGCCCCAAGGCGTGCCTGTGCCATCTCATAGTTCTGTTGGCTGATCCCGATCATTGGGGCAAGTGTCTGGGCGTGGTCAATGACATCCTGGATAGTTTCGATGTTTCTATGTGAAAAGCCTGCAGCCTCTGGGCAAGCGGCTAGTAATTCTGGAACTGTGATTGGTCTTTTAACCACATCGTCAGTTATCTCCGCAGAGCCGTTTGTGGGCTCTCTATCAATAACTTCTTTATTTGACTTATGATGGTGGCGGACAAATTGACCGTCACTGGCGGCCATTTCTGTGGTTTGATCTTCTGTTTCATCAGCCTTACCCTCGGCTTTTACCGTTGTTGAAAGCTGTTCAAGAAGCTGTTCACAGTCGGCAACGGACAGCTTTCGCCGAAGTGTGCGCAGCGCGTGATATCCAAGCTCAACATTGGCATCTTGTTGGATAATAATGTTTGCAGCTGTGCGGATTTTTGCCCGTAGGTAGGTCATATGTTGACGTTGCTTTATGGCTGTTGCGGCCATGTCTGCGATTTCGTACAGGCGGTCAAACAAGGGCGTGAGGTCAAAGCCAAAGCGAAGGGCTTTCCCTTCCTGCTTGCTATGCTTGGTGAAGCGCTTTCCGTTTGGGCTATCCCTGCGGACAAGCAATCCAAGTTCTTGCAAAGTCGCCGCATGTCGCCGCAATGTCCGGTCGGAAATGCCGTTGCGGCGAAAGGTCAGCGTTGCATTCGATGCAAAGACGGTGTGGTGGTTCCGCTTGGGTGCAAGGCACGAAAGCATCGCATCAAGAGTGGTAATTATCGTCGCACTAAGCCCCAAGAGAGGGGCCGCGTTGCGAAGTGTCGCTACGACAATGTGACGCTCTGGAATGATATTGTCCGCGGACAATAGTTTACCGGGCTGCGACCCGATGGGTGCAGTTGCTTGCATAAAGGCCATGTTTTTTTCACGACAACCTGATGCGAAAGGGCTGGGTTTCTCAGAAAATCAGAAAAAAGGCCGCAAATCTTCGTTCAACCGAATCGGTTGTTGTTGACTGGCGCTGAGAAGCTGTTAAATCTGAAAGTGCAAAGAACAGATTGGGCTCTCCCGGGAATACCTTGGGGGGCTCTTTCTTTTTCTGGCTGTGGGTCGCGCTCCTTTGTTAAATGTTTCTGCTCGTCAGTGGCTTAGTCAGGGTTCTGATCTGACTTCCACGCCTCATAGAGGCGTATAAGCTCGGCTTCGGCGTTCTCACGCATCCACAAAGCAAATTCGGGGGTATCTGTCTTTGACAGCCTGACGGTTAGGGCACGAGCCGTTTCTTTGACCTCAGCCAAAGAGGTTCCATCGCCCAACTTGACAGATAGATCTGGAAAGGGGGCAGGGGTGCTAGCCACCTGAGCCTTTGCGGCGCGCGCAATTGCTGTGCTGATCAACCCAAAGCGATCCTCTGACGTCTTGACTTCGTTCAGATTTAACGTCGCTGCGATCTTTTCCAGATTAATACTGGGATTGCGCAAATGATCCGCCAGTTCTTCCCAGCGTCTGCGCCCGATGCCATGCGCAGACCCTATACTGTGTATAACGGACGCCGGGATGGCGCGGGCGACTTTAGTCATTCGCGACAACATCGGTTTGTCTACGGCAAGAGCGTCTAGAATAACCGCTTGCTCATAGCCGCCATGGGCCAGTTCGGCTGCAAACAAAGCCTTCTCGATAAAGCTGGGATCAAGTCGCTGGGTATTCTCCTGTCCTTGCGCAAGGATGGCCTCCTCATCCGAGAGGGACCGTACGAGGGCCTTTGCGGGCAGGCCGAGTGATCGAAGCGCGCGCAATCTGCGGCGCCCGTAAACAATGCGGTAATACCCCGGCTTTTCCTGAATGGGTCGCACCATGATCGGCACTTGTTGGCCGTGCGCCTTGATGCTCTCGGCAAGCGCCTGAACGTCCGCATCGGTGAAAGACAGGCGGTCCTTGGGCCCGTTTTCTTCGATTGCGTGTGCTGCAATTTCCCGTACGGCATTGCTTGCAACATCTTTGAGTGTGGATTTCACACCACTCATCGCGCCGGTGTTGGGGAATCGTGACTTCTGATCTGCAACAGGGGCGTCAGACGCTGCTTTCTCGGGCGGGGAAGGGGGCTGAAACAGGTTTCTACGTGTCATTAGTCAACGTCCCTTCCCCAGGCTTGCTGGATGGTCTTTTCGAATTCATCCGCGACGCCGTTGACGCTCTCAAGGATACGGCCAAGTGTTTTCTTGACGACCTGAGCGGGATCCAATTCATAAATTGTCTGCTGTGTCATTCCAGCGTCAGAGATTGCGGTTGATTTCAGCATGGGCGTCGTCAGAACCTGGTCCAGCAGAATAGATCGTAGAAACCCCGCCATTTGGGATTGTGGCACGTCAGTTGGTTCGTAACGGGCGATCAGGAATTTGAGAAAATGCCAATCAATTGGCCCGGCAGCCTCTTCCAGGGTTTTGACGGTCTCGCCTGCCATTTCAAGAAACTGCGCCATGGAGGCAACATCCAGCATGCTTGGAACAACCGTAATCAGCAGACCTGTTGAAGCCAACAGCGCGGTCATGGTGGTGAAGCCAAGCTGGGGCGGACAGTCGATGATGACAATATCATAGTTGGCCTCGACCTCGTCCAAGGCGATGGCCAACCGCTGCGTGAACGGCGGATCAACTTTGTACTGCAGCGCATAGGCCGTCTCGGTTTCGTACTCTGACAACAGAAGACCCGCGGGAGCGAGATCTAGATTGTGGAAATATGTCTTGCGCACGACTTGGCTAAGGGGAACCGGATCTTCATACTTCAATGCATCGTAGATTGTCCCGCTTTCCGCAAATTCGATTTCAGGGCGATACCCGAACATCGTGGTAAGACTAGCCTGCGGATCCATATCAACTGCCAGAACCCGATACCCCCGCAAAGCATACCGTTGTGCCAGATGGATCGCGCTGGTGGTCTTGCTGGAACCGCCCTTGAAGTTGACAATCGATATGACCTGAAGCGCGTCATTCTCGCGACGGCCCGGCAAATACGTCTCACCATTCCGCCCGGTCCGCGCCATAACGTGGCGGATCTGGTCAATCTCTTCGGCTGTGTAAAGCCTGCGGCCCCTCGAATCTGTCTCGACGTTGGGAAAATCGCCTTCCTGATGCCGCGTCCTAAGATTTGACATACTGATCCCGGTAAGCTCTGACACTTCGGCGGGGTGAAATTTGCGCAGGGGTTTTCTGCTGTCAGGTTGAAAGCTGTTGCGCATATGGTTGTTCAACGCCTCAGACAACCGGGCGGCGTTTGAGGCGATGGATGCTGCGATAGAACTGTTTGCGACAGTTTTCATATTGGAGTTCACTCTGCTCTGTTGATCTCTTAGTGGATCATCGTTGTTTCGTCGCTAAACAGCGTGATCTTCACAACCTCGCGACAATTCAACTCATGACACGCAACTTACCCCCAGACAACAGTTTTTTGCACGCTATTGAGGGTCTTTGTCTGGAACATGTTAAGGTGTTAGATCAGCATTTTTCAGCAAAGCATTGAAAATGGGTGCTATTCTTGAGTCGTGCCTGAATTCTGCAACATGTTGTATTATGCGGCACGCCAACCACCATGCATGGTTTCCTGTGCCAAATATCGAATCGAATTTGCTTTTCGGGACTCTTGAGGGCAGTCAGGATTCGGCTATTGGTTTAGCTCAACCAGATGCGCGGCAGAGCCGGAGAGCGCTGCGTAATCGTCATCGACCAGATGAACCGGAAACTGTGTCATGAAGCTGGCAAACCGACCCTTGTCGTTGAACGCTTTATCGAAGCCGAGCGCATTGAGGTGTGGTGCAAAGTGGCGTGCGACCCCTCCGCATAGGTAAATACCGCCAAAGGGCAGGTGAACCAGCGCAAGGTTGCTCACAGCGCGGCCCAGCATCCGCACGAAAATCCGGGCTGCTTCTGTGGCGCGGGGATCGGTGCCGTCGTTCACAGCTTGCATGATTGCGGCTGCATCAAGCGGTGTGTCACCGCCGTCTTCACTACAAAGCCAGGCATAGACGCGCTCGAATCCGCGGCCCGAGAGAACTTCTTCAAAGCCGGGAGGGCCATTTGTCTGCGCGATCCAGTTGAACAAACGCAATTCTGCTTCGGTTTGCGCGGCCAGCGACACATGTCCGGCTTCAGCCGGTGGGACCAGTGTACGGCTGCCCAGCCGGTAAACAGCCGCAGCATTCATGCCGGTTCCGACACCAACAACAAGGCGTGCAGAATGCTCGGCCGCCTTTTGGCCGGGCAAGATGGTTTGCACAACATCTGGGGTAAGATGATCAAGTGCGTGGCCCTGCGCTTGCAGGTCGTTCAGAATGGCAACGGTTTTTGCTCCGGTTGCGGCTGCCACTGCGACACGTTCTACTGTCCAATTGAGGTTGGTTAATTTGCCAACTCCGTCCCGCACAGGCCCTGCCATGGCAACACAGGCCGCTTCGGGCTTGGCGGGTTGGTCGGCCATGTACATGCGCAGAACGGCGGGCAGGTCTTCATAGTCTGCGTTGCGGAACCGTTTGATTGTCTCGGTCTGGACGATCGCGCCACGGGTTAACGCGACGCGTGTGTTGGTTCCACCAAGATCGGCAACCAAGGCGGTAGGTGCAGGCAATGAGGTCATGTCAACTCCGCATCAGTACAAATTTGATCGTGTGATAGGTGGATTTTGATGTGCAGTCCAGCGTGTCGGCATCAACTATATCAAGTCAGCTTGGGACCGGCAGCGCTGCGTTTTCGTGACGGCGGATGATCGGCTTGCAAACCAATCTCCGAAAGCTTGATTTGTTTGCGGTCAAGGTAACTTGCAACCTTTGGGCAAGATGGACGTTATAAACATACACAGGCATTTGACTGGCCCTCAAAAAAGCATGACTTTACAACTTAGGTATATGTTGCGAAGTCGAGTTCGAAATTAGGAGCATACTACCATGTTGACTAAACGTCATTTTATCATATCCGCAGCTGCATTATTCTCAGCACCGCTTTCGGCTTCGGCAGTGGCAGCGGCGACAACGGACCGGTCAAAATGGGACGCATGGGATGCGCAGGTTACACCTCCGAATTATGATCCGCGCACGTCTAACCCTTGGGGTGTAGGAGAGCGTTTTTTGCCTCGGCTGGTTGAGGCAAACCCTGGGTTGACCCCGGGCGACATTCACGTCGATGCGGTCGCGCGCTATTTGTACCACATTCAGAATGACGGCACCGCAATGCGTTACGGTGTAGCCATCGCTAAGGGTGATCTGTACGAGCCGGGAACTTATACGATCAAGCGGAAAGCCAAATGGCCAACCTGGACGCCCACGGCGTCCATGATCAAACGCGATCCTGAATTGTACGCCCAACATGCGGACGGGATGGACGCAGGTCCGTCTAATCCGCTTGGATCACGTGCCTTTTATCTTTTCGTCGGAAATCGCGACACTTACTTGCGGATCCACGGATCACCCAGCCCACAATCGATCGGTGGACGCGCAAGCTCGGGCTGCGTGCGGATGATTATGGCCCATATCAATGGTCTTTATGATCAGGTTAATACCGGATCTACCGCAGTGCTATATGCGCCAGAGCGGCTTGTCTCATCCACAAGCTAAATGAGTTGATTTAGCCCGTCACCGCGACACCAGCGGGGCGGGTGCAAATCGGGCGGCCATTCTCTGCGCGCAGTGGCAGGAACGTCGTCTCAACAGGGCCAGCATAGCGATATACGTAGCACCCATCCGCCGGATCAATCCGGACGGCTGACAAATCCTGATATTTTGCCGCTATTGCAAGGACGCCTTCGGGCAGCTCCTTTATAAAGCCGTCTGATGAACCATTGCTGGTACCTTGCACATCCGCACAGGCTGCAACCAGCAAAGCAGCGCATCCCAAAATCCAAACCCGAGCCTTCATTAGCGATATCCCCAGAAATTTACTATTACCGGACTAGGGTATCCTTGCGAGGATGTAAAACCAGTCAGTGCGAGTTTGATGGATTGTGATGCAAACACACCTATCCACATTTGGATTTTTCCGATCATTGGGCTCGTTTTTTCATTCTCATTCTATCAAAGCAGTTGAATCACCCGATCTGTTGTGCGTCCTTAGATATTTATAAATGGTCGATGCAGGGGCGATATCATGCGGGAAGGCAGATTGCTTTTGGGAATAACAGCTGTAACGAGACAAAAATAAGGAATTGCCCTTGGATGCCGCAACGGCAAAGGTGCTTATAAAAAAGAAAAGCGACGGAAATGCCGAAAGACAATATGACGACTGTAGATGAAAACGAATTTAAGCAGAGCATTCTTCGCCATCTTAAAACTTCGCTTGGAAAAGATGCGGGCCATGCCTCTTTGTATGACTGGCGCATGTCGCTGTCGCTGGCCTTGCGTGACTGTGTGGTCGAGCCTTGGTTCGCATCCACACGCAAGACCTATGAGGGCAAGCACAAGCGCGTCTACTATCTGTCGATGGAATTCCTGATTGGTCGCCTGATCGAAGATGTAACGATCAACCTTGATCTTGAGGCAATCGCCATCAAGGCCATGGCCGAGTTGGGCCAGGATTATTCCAAAGTGGTCGCCAATGAGCCTGATGCGGCTTTGGGTAATGGTGGCTTAGGGCGTTTGGCTGCGTGTTTCATGGATAGTCTGGCGACCCTTGCGATCCCGGCTTATGGCTATGGCATCCGCTATGAACACGGTCTGTTCGAGCAGCATTTTCAGGATGGTCAACAAACCGAAACGGCGGAAGACTGGCTTGCGCAAAGACACGCTTGGGAATTCGAGCGCCCGGAAGTTGCTTATAATATTCACTTCGGCGGGTATGTCAGCGAAGAGAACGGAAAATCCACTTGGCACCCGGCCGAGACTGTTCTGGCGTCTGCCTATGATACGCCAGTGATTGGATGGCAGGGCAACTGGGCGAATACTCTGCGTTTATGGGCCGCCAAACCGGTCAAGATATTCGATCTCGAAAGCTTTAACCGGGGCGACTATGTTGCCGCGAACGCGCCCGAGCGTTTGGCGCGCACGATTTCACGTGTGCTTTATCCTGATGACACCACGCAAGACGGCAAAGAACTGCGCCTGAAGCAGGAATATTTCTTTACCTCAGCGTCCATCAAAGACCTCTTGCGCCGGTTTCTGTCGGAAGGGCATACGATAGAAAGCCTGCCTGACCATGTCGCGATCCAGCTGAATGACACACACCCCGCCATCGCTGGCCCCGAGTTGGTCCGCATTCTGATCGACAAACATGATCTGGATATCGAGACGGCGATTGATACGGCGCGCCGATGTCTTGCCTATACCAACCACACGCTGCTGCCCGAAGCGCTGGAACGGTGGCCCGAAGATCTTTTTGCCCGCATCTTGCCGCGCCATCACCGTATTATCCAGATGATCCAAGACCATCATCTGAAAACTACGGGCAGCGACATCCTCATCATCGAGAATGGCGATGTGAAAATGGGCGAGCTGGCTTTTGTCATGGCCCACAGCGTGAACGGGGTTTCGGCGTTGCATTCGGAACTGGTCAAAGAAACGGTGTTCGCCGATCTGCACAAAGCCTATCCAAAGCGCATTCTGAACCAGACCAACGGCATTACACCGCGCCGCTGGCTGCACTCTTGCAATCCTGCCTTGCGCGATCTGATCACAGATACCATCGGCACGGGTTGGCAGTCTGATCTGGAAAAACTGTCAGGGTTGAATGCACATCTGGATGACGCTTCATTTCAAGAAGCTTTCCGCGCTGCAAAAGTCGCGAATAAAGAGCGACTGGCCCATTGGTTGAAAGACCGTAACGGCGTGACGTTGGATACCTCGGCGATGTTCGATATCCAGATCAAACGCATCCACGAATATAAACGCCAGCATATGAATATTCTGGAAACCATCGCGTTATGGAACGAAATACGCGACAACCCGACTGGCAATTGGACGCCACGGGTAAAGATCTTCGGTGGCAAAGCGGCACCCGGATATGTCTTGGCCAAATCGATTATCCATCTGATCAACGATGTCGCCGCAACCATCAACAACGATCCGGTCACACGAGATTTTCTTCAGGTCGTCTACCCTGAGAACTACAATGTCTCGATGGCAGAGATTCTGATCCCCGCCTCTGATCTATCAGAGCAGATATCAACTGCTGGCAAGGAAGCGTCGGGGACAGGCAACATGAAGCTGTCGTTGAACGGCAGCCCCACGATCGGGACGCTGGATGGGGCCAACGTCGAAATCCGCGATCACGTGGGAGCAGAGAACTTCTTTTTGTTCGGGTTGACCGCTGCCGAGGCACAGGAAAAACGCACCGAGCACGGGTATTCACGCCGCGCGATCGAGGCAAGCCCCAAGCTGTCTCGGGTCTTGGGACAGATCGCTGGCGGGGTGTTCTCGAACGGGGATAACCATCGCTATTCTAACATCCTGCATGATTTGTACGAACATGACTATTTCCTCGTGAGTTGTGATTTTGACGGATATTTTGAAAAGCAGCGAGAGGTTGATACTGTCTATCAAGACGTGTCGCGCTGGACACGGATGGCAGCAGCAAACACCGCAGGGATGGGGTGGTTTTCGTCGGATCGCACCATTCGGGGATATGCCGATGATATATGGGGTGCCAAATCAGTAACCTGATTGGCGCTTGCTCAAGAAGAAGACGATTAAAGGGATGGGCGATGTGATCAATGAGGACGATGCGCAAAGATTGGTTTCAGGCGCCCATTCCGACCCTTTTTCAATTCTGGGCCAGCATATTATAGACGGTAAAGTTACGATCAGGGCCTATTATCCTGATGCCGACGCGATTGACGTGCTGGATATGAAAACCGGTAAAAAGGTTGTGTCACTTGACCAGCATGCTGATGCGCCTGGGGTTTTTGAGGGCACGGCTGCGCGGCGCAAGCTACGTTTTGCCTACCAGCTTCGGATTGCAAAGCAGGGGCATGTCTGGACTGCGCCTGACCCCTACCAGTTTAGCCCTGTTTTGGGCGAGCTGGACGAACATCTGATCACCGAAGGCGCGCATCTTGATTTGTGGAAAGTGCTGGGTGCCCATGTGATGGAGCATGAAGGGGTGCAAGGCACGCATTTTGCGGTTTGGGCGCCAAACGCGCGCAGGGTGTCTGTTGTTGGTGACTTCAACGGCTGGGACGGCCGGCGCAATCCGATGCGCGGGCGCGGTCAAACGGGCGTGTGGGAAATATTCATGCCCGGCCTTTCAGACGGGGAGGCGTATAAATACGAACTGCTTGATCCAAATGGCAATCTGTTGCCCCAAAAGGCTGACCCTTTCGGCTTTGGCTCAGAGCACCCGCCCAAAACGGCATCGGTTGTACGCAAGCTGGATGGGCATGCGTGGCGCGACCAAAAATGGATGTCGAAACGCGAGGCGTTGCACCGGATTGACCAGCCTATTTCAATCTACGAGGTTCACCTTGGATCGTGGCGGCGTGTTCCCGAAGAAGGCAATCGGCCGCTGTCTTATTTTGAGCATGCGACGCAGCTGGTCAGCTATGTCAAGGATATGGGTTTCACCCATATCGAGCTGATGCCGATTTCCGAATTTCCCTTTGACGGCTCTTGGGGATACCAGCCCGTGGGTCTTTATGCGCCCACGATCCGGCATGGGACAGTTGAAGAATTCCGTGATTTTGTCGAGGCGTGCCATGCCGCCGATCTGGGTTTGATCCTGGATTGGGTGCCTGGCCACTTTCCCGAAGACAAACATGGATTGGGCAAGTTCGACGGAACCCCGCTGTACGAGCATGCAGATCGCAAGGAAGGCTTTCACCCGGATTGGAACACGTTGGTCTACAACTACGGACGGGCCGAGGTGTCGAATTATCTGGTCGCCAATGCGCTTTACTGGTTGCGCGAACATCACATTGACGGCCTGCGTGTCGATGCGGTCGCGTCAATGCTTTACCGCGATTATTCTCGCAAAGACGGTGAATGGATCCCCAACAAAGATGGGGGGCGTGAAAACCTTGAGGCGATCAGCTTTTTGCAGCGCACCAATACGGTTGCGTACGGCGAAATGCCCGGCATCGTTACCATAGCCGAGGAATCGACAGCGTTTCCGGGTGTCAGCGCACCGGTTGATCACAGCGGGCTTGGGTTCGGCTTTAACCGCAATTATTCATGAAGCCCCTGTTTTGGCGCGTGGGGCGATGTTTGAAGGCCCTTTGCTTTTGGATGCCCATAGGTGATCGGCGCCCGAATTGCGCATCGGGCGTTTTCAACGATCTGG
>Ga0307981_1003723_pt1 | contig 11251 bp, 11 predicted proteins | sample OrgLakmetagen987_FD_201849 | JGI IMG/M metagenome (GOLD analysis project Ga0307981, IMG submission 201849) | Saline water microbial communities from Organic Lake, Antarctica - #987 | ecosystem: Environmental > Aquatic > Non-marine Saline and Alkaline > Saline | place: Antarctica: Organic Lake... | reverse complement strand
CGAGTCCAATGCGAATGAAACTGTTGCAGATCGTGGAACCGTTTCATCGGCGTTGGAGCAAACGTGACTCTTTCCCGGGACTCCACTCGGATTCCCGACAGCTGCTGTGGTTGGAGGGCCTATTTTGTATTTCGCGCAATTATTTTCCCGCCATTTCTTATTTAAGCCTTTTTACGGTTCGCGCTTCCAAATAATTAATAATTGTGGAACCGGAACCAGCGCATTCCATTGTTCGACAATGGCGCCCAAGACTGCGTTCTTCGGCCGCACCCTCGTTCGCTTCCTGCTCGTGTCTCGTGATAACAGCATCAATGCAGCCATGGTCGCTATCCCTTCTACAACGAACGCTGGCAACACCATGAGCGCCATGAGCATGAGCATGAGCACTGGTACTGGTACTGGTACTGGTAGTAGTACTGGTACTGATACTGCTACTGGTACAGGTACTGATACTGGTACGGCAGCCCATCACCTACGCATCGCCGTAATTGGTGGCGGCATTACTGGAGCCACCGCAGCCGCCCAACTAGCGAGTCGCTCCTCATCGGTCCCAGTTACAGTTACTGTCTTTGATCAAGGCCGTCGCGGTCCTGGAGGTCGCGCTTCGCATAGATCCGTCGATCCTCTCACTGGCACGGTTCTAGCCGATGACGACGACCATGACGACCATAACCATGACGATCAAGCTCCGGCATCATCATCATCAACAACAACAACAACAACAACAATCTCCACAACACAAACGGAAACGGACCGGTACGAATTCGACCACGGCTGTCAATTCTTTCGGGCCGACTGTAAGCCCATGCGACAGTTGGCCAACTCGTGGTGCACAGCCGGATGGGCGGCGCCCTGGAAGGCGCGCTTTGGATCGTTGGGAGCTGCTACTAGTACCGGTACGGGCAGTACTACCGACTTTTTTGGTATTCCCTCCCAACCCGACCACGTCTATGCCGGGGTCGGAGGCATGCACCGCTTGCCCCGCCAGATTTTGAAAAACTCGACGGCGGTCCTTCGCGCCGGAACGAGGGTCAGCGGCGTGCGGCGCACGGCCGATTCCAAGCAGTGGGAACTGCTGGGCGTTTCGGGAAATGCGGCCTTTCACGACACCCAACTATTGGGCGAGGCAGCTGCGAAGCAGGAGGAAATCGTCTTGGGCACGGCCGACGCCGTGCTATTTACCGACATTTCGTCGTCGTTTGATTCGTGGCACCGTGCCAGTGCCGGCGTCCCGGATTCGTTCCGGCAACAACTTTTGCAACGACCCCGAGTGCCTCTCTTTTCCTGCATGGTGGCCTTGGACGAACCGGTCCGACAATTATTGCCGTACGACGCCTTTACCGTCAGCGACGACAACGACAACGACGACGACAACAACGATGCTAGTACACAGCCGCCACTCTGGTTTGCCGCGTGTTCGCAGTCCAAACCGGGCTTTGCCGGGGCCGCCGAGTGCTGGACCCTCATTTCGACACCGGCCTACGCGGTGCAACAAATCCAGGAAACGACCATGCAGGATCCAGTCACGGGCGCGTTTCTGCCACAGGAAGACGGGTACCTCAACGCTGTTCCAGGCCCGGCGCTCTTGGCCGCTTTTCTCAAGGCCATTCAACCGGCTCTGCAAGCCGCTGGTCAAAGCACTACCCCACAAGCAACCTATGTACAAGCGCAACGGTGGGGTTCAGGATTACCAGCGCCTCTTGTGGGCATGGTCGAGCAGGATTTGGAAACAGTGTGTGGTGTCCGGTACGCCACCAAGGTTCCCAACTTGGTGTACCCCCGCGCCGCCGACGGCACCAAGGACTACTTGGCCGACGATGCGCAGGGACTCTACTATGCTGGCGACTTTTGCTCGCAACGTTGTCCCGGCTTCGAGGCGGCCGCCTTGTCGGGATTGGATGTAGCGGATCACATGATTGCTAGTCTCAATCTCAACTAATAAAGTAGGTGAAGAAAAAAAGGCACGAGTCTATAATAAGCATGCTCTCTAATAAATACGGAAAGGCGCTATGCACTGCCCTAGTTTTGATTAGTTGGCACCGCTGGCGTCGTCATCTTCTATTACCTCGGATTCGTCATCGTCATTCTCGTCACCGCCCCCTTCTTCCATTTGATATTCCATGGCAACGTCCCATCGTGAACTTGGGGCCTTGGAACCCACATACTTGACAAAACGCATGGTTCCAGGATCTCGGTAGACCAAAGACAAGGTATTAAAGCTTGCCGATACACTCAGCAATTCGGTATCGTCATCTTGATTGTACTCGTCAGCGGCTTCTTCTTCATCTTCGGCAGCAATATAACACTCAAAGCCTCCGCAATCCCCCGATTGCCACACCAAATCGTCTTCATCGGGCTCTTCCTCTTCCTTTCCTTCTTCAATCTCTACATGAGCGTCCGCTCCTTTGCCGGCGACAAAGCACAGCGTCGCGTCCAAGACGGATTCTTGCGTGAGCAAGCCGTAGTGTGCCACCGTGTAGTCGAGTCCCCGCCGAAAGCGACGCACGTGCCCCCGCGAGGCAGTTGGGAGTCCCAGGCTCGTAATCAATCTCAAGAATCGACCAAAAGGAGCCGATTCGAGCACGTGGAGACGAACGTGCCGCAGCAATGCCCCGACCGACTCTACTGACACTGTTGTATCAGCATTGGAATCATTGACTGGACGATATTCCAAAAAGCGTTGCTTGTGGGCCGGTCCCACCAGTTTCCACGATTCCGACGTGCCTTGCCGATAAAAGGCTGCCGCGTCCTCTGTGGGATCGTTCGTCACTACCAAGGGATTCTGGTCGGCAGCCGCAGCGGCCGCACGAATCTTTTCGGCCCACTCTTGCGTCAAGAGATTGCGCAACTGGATACTGGATTCTTCTTCAAAACTGTTGCGCATGTCTTGAATGGACTTGGAAGTCAAGTACGTGCCGTGCAAGTATTGCGCCAAGTAGGCTTGGTCGGCGGGTGACAAATTCACCTCCTTGTTGTCGGTATCGTCATCGTCATCGGTGTCCTTGACGTCGACCTTGTCAGTGTCCTTGTCGTCTACTGTCCTCGTCTTGGTTTCGAAATCACCAAACGGCACAAATTCTCCACCAGTGTCTTGCGTGTCAGTAGCACCGGCAGTACTACTGGTCGTACCGGCTGTTTTCAATTGCTGCAGCGTGGCTGCTTGGAGATTATCTGGCGGCGCCGCCGCGTGATACCACCCCTGCAAGGACAAGCGCGGTCGGTCGCCAAATACTTCTTGCACGGCGTGAAAGGATTGGCCGGGCACGACGGAAAAAAAGGCCATGGTGTTGAAAGTCGGCAATACCGTTTTGGACGGTACGGACTGCGGCACACTGGTACCATTGACAGTTTCACTATCGTAGAGTTCCAAAGCGCCACCTTCTGCAGCCGTCCAATCGGCCTCGGTGAGATACAAAATGTACGAGACACGGCGCGTTTCAATGACATCGTCGTGACAGAGTAGGTGACAACCGGCCACGTGACAGTTGCAGGCACAATCGACTTGATTCGTGAGTGTGTTGGGTGGTAATCCTGCTGCCTTTTCCATGAACCTGCGCCACTGGTCGCTGTACAGCAAGCGACGGAGTTTCAAGACAGTGGGCAAGCTTTGCAACGTTTCTGGTGTTTCCGTGAGGTTGCCCAAGTCAATGGATTGGTAGACGCGAAAGAGATCGGATTCCTTGAAATTGACTTTGGAATCGGACTTGATTTCCGCGAGACACTCTTGCAGAAAGTCTTGTTGAAATACATTCTGGAGCAAGCCGTGGGGATAGGGCGTTGCGGCTTGGTACTGGGCGGCCAACTGATTGGATTCTTGGAAAATGTGGGGGCTCAAAATGTCGGTAAACAGAACGTCCGTCTTGGCCTTTTTGCAAGGTCCTTCGCCGTTCTTTGTGGCAGTATCGGTCTCCAGAGACGCCATGGTGATGCAGTGTATGCTACAGTAGTTGGTATGGACAGGGGCAGGGACGGCCGGGGTAGGGACTGGGTAGAGTGCTCGCAAAGAACAAGAATGGGATGGAATGGATCATGGATCCCAAACCCATATTGGATGGTTGGTCGAGATTTCGGACATTACATCAATGTCGCAGTTTCTGAGTTGAGGACGGACACACTTCGGACATCAGACACGGCATGCATATCTTTCGTTTCTCGAACAAGTAGTAGTCGACACAAAATGACACGGCGGCGCACCATGACGAGCTCCAGTTGCTCGTTGCTGCCGCACAGCGCCTCGAGACGATTCCGTGGACGCCTGTTCCTGCTAGGTATTCATCTGTGGACGGTCAGTGGCTTTTCATCGCCCACAACGGCGCACACGGCGTTTGTTTCAACGCCATTGTCAGGAACAACGTTGCCTGCTCTGTCGGCACTGCCGCCTCGCAGTACTAACCATGGCGGCCACAAGGCGCTGTTTCGATACAGTAACAGTAGTAGTAATAGCCACAGCCACAGCCATAGCCACCCCTCCAGATCGACGAGATCATCCTCTGCCATAATGATGGCGACATCATCATCATTGTCCAGCGCGAAGATTCGTCGCCGCTCTCCCCTGCATCCACAGCGCCGCGCCCTCACGCTCTTGACAACGACTGCGCAAGGCATGAGTGAGGACGTTGTCGATGCCAACAATGACAACAACAGCAACGGTAATGGCAAGCGTCTGTCTCCTCTACAACGCGCCGTGGCCAAGTTTCAAACGCGTCCCGCCACGTACCTACTAATCCCTTGTGTGGCGGCCGTTGTGGGTTGGTTCACCAACTGGTTGGCCGTGCAAATGATCTTTTATCCGGTGGCCTTTACGGGTATTCCTATTTGGGTGCGCCCCGAAGTGCCACTGGGTTTGATTGGATGGCAGGGCATTGTGCCATGCAAAACCCGCACCATGAGCCTCGCCATGGTGGACATGGTGTCGACGCAGCTATTGACTGTCCAGGAAGTCTTTCTTAGACTCGATCCGCATCAACTGGCCAAACTGCTGGCACCGACCTTACCGGACGTCACGCTACCACTCTTACAAGAAACGCTGCCTACTTGGATGGGCAAGGCGGCCACCAACATTTTCTCTCGTTCGTGGTCGCAAGGAATACTGTTGCGCGGCAACACGCATTTTGTCACGGGCCTGGTAAAGACGTTGCAAGCCAATATTGATCAAGTATTCTCCCTCCAGAATTGCGTCGTGAATCAAATGCTGCAAGACCGAACGCTGCTCGGGCAGCTCTTTCAAAAGTGCGGACACGCCGAGTTGGATTTCCTCACCAATTCGGGTCTTTGGTTTGGCTTTCTGCTCGGTCTCATTCAAATGGTGGTGGCGCTATTTTGGGATAATCCCTGGAGTTTGAGTATTGGAGGAGGCATTGTCGGCCTCGCCACCAATTGGTTGGCCTTGAAGTGGATATTTGAACCCGTGGATCCAGTCAAAATTGGACCGTGGATCTTGCAAGGCAAGTTTCTCCGGAGACAACCCGAAGTGGCGGCCGAGTTTTCCAGCTTTTTTGCCAATAACATTTTGAAGAGCGAACAAGTGTGGAAATCAGTCTTGACGGATCCCACCACCCGGCCAGCCTTTGGTGCCTTGTTTGCCCAGCAATTCCAAAAGCTCGTCGGGGGTGCCACGGCTATTTTTGGTGGCGTGCGCATGGACTCGACAGTCCTGGCGGCGGCCACCGAAACGGCCATGAACAAGCTACCGGAACACTTGCCGGCCGTCTATGCGTACATGGATTCGACGCTGGGGCTGGAAGAAACGTTGCGCGTGCGCATGTTGAAAATGACGAGTCGGCAGTTTGAACGCGTCTTGCACCCAATCTTTGAAGAAGATGAGCTCACGTTGATTCTCGCGGGTGCCGTTCTGGGGTTTGCCGCTGGACTTGTCCAGCAGGGCTTGGAAACGGGCCGCATCCAGATTCCCAACTTGTGGAAACCGTTTCGAAAGGCCATGACCAACCTGGCTTTGAATCCAAAGGAGCAGACTCGGTTTTATATCCAGCAGTTGCAGCTTGCCGCGCAAACGTTGAGACAAAGAATACGCTACCGCTTGGAGAATCCATTCAAGCAGGGCCCCAATGGAGTGAATGGTTCTGGCGGTGCAAAGACTGTAGGCGGCCCAGCAGCAGCAACAGCAACAACAACGGAACCGGCAAGCACAGACGACAACATGGATGATGCAGCAGATACTACCGAGGCCGAGTCTATCGACACGGACGATGCAGATGAAACGAATGACAATCCCGACGAACCAGAGCCAATCTAGCTATCGTACGTACGATGGCTAGTAGCTAGAGCTACCATGGGTAATATGCGCGTCTTGTATAAGAGAATCATGAGCTACTACTAGGCTACACACCCAACAGATGCGGACACAGCTACTCCCATGCCATGGTGTGTCATAAAAAGCATTCCACCAACTAAATATATTATATGACCCTGCTACGCATAGTATAAATCGTATCCGTTTCCCTAGAAAAATACATATGTAGATTATATATATAAAGCCATGGATCACTGGTTACTTTAGGCATTCTTTCGCGAAAGAGCCTCCAAGCATTCCGTCCAGACACCTTCCATACCCTGATTGGCATTGACCTGTCGGACGACTCCAGTCGGTCGGTAATGTTCCAAAATGGGCACAGTCTCATTGTGGTATCCCTTCAAGCGTTTACCGAGTGCCACTGGGGTATCATCCTTGCGTTGCATGAGCGCTTCACCAGTTTCATTATCCTTCATTGTCTCCGGCACGGGCTTGCCACTCTTGTCCAACTTCATGGACTTTGGCGGAGCAAACTTGACGTGATAAGACCGTCCAGAAGTCTTGTGAATCCAACGACCGCAAATACGCTCTTCCAATACATGATCGGGGACATTCATCTCGACAACCTTGGTGACGGACGCTCCTTCTTGCGCCAGCATTTGATCCAAAGCGACTGCCTGTTTGAGAGTACGGGGAAATCCATCCAGGATGAATCCATAGCGACAATCGCGGTCCTGAATGCGATCACGAATAATGCCAATGACAATCTCGTCCGACACGAGACCGCCTGCCTTCATGACGGCTTCAGCCTGTTGTCCGACCTTGCTCTTGGAGGCCACGGCCTCGCGCAACATGTCTCCCGTAGAAAGTTGCGGGACATTTAGCAAGTCTACAATCTTTGGTCCGTGCGTGCCCTTGCCAGCTCCGGGAGGACCAAAGAGAATGAGAATATTGCGAGGCCAGTAGGAACCAAACTTTTCCTCCACCTTTTCTACCGCTTCCTTGGTCTTGTTGCTGCTGCCAAAGAGATTGTAGGTTTTTTCCTGTGTGGTAAAATTGAGAGAGAAACAGGTGCAAGCGTAGTGTGTGAGTAGGCATAAGCATAGGCATAGGCATAGCTACAGTACGATACAGCTTCATGCTGTACTGCCGTGTGCTGTTTGATATACTGTACTGCAGTAGTACACTGTACGTACCTCACGATCCTGAAACAAGGCGGCAGCTGCGAGCGTGACACCGGCGGCAATGTGGGGGCTCACAATATCGGTAAACAGAACGTCCGTCTTGGCCTTTTTGGAAGGTCCTTCGCCGTTCTTTGTGGCAGTATCGGTCCCCAGAGACGCCATGGTGATGCAGTGTATGCTACAGTAGTTGGTATGGACAGGGGCAGGGACGGGGCAGGGACGGGGTAGGGACTGGGCAGGGTAGAGTGCTCGCAAAGAACAAGAATGGTTGGAATGGATCATGGATCCTAAATAAACCCATCAAAGATATGTAGTAAAAGTACGTCAGGTTCACTCCCTGCTATAAGTCTACAATTAATAGTCGATACCGGTATACCATCGGTTATCCTTCACAAACAGGATCGGTTACAAGTTGTGACTACTTGCTCCGTACGTCTCCCGTCTATAATTTGTTCGTCCGGTCTGGACGTGACCGGCCATCACCACTTTTGTCAGTCCCCCGCAAGCAAATCAATGTGGATCACCGAGCTCCTAGCTAGATGACTTTTCCACACAATAATCACGCTTTTGGCCACCTGGCAAGTCTTTTGTTGCCACATTGGCCGGGTTCTCATGCGTAGAAATATGCCCAGTCAAGCTCTCGCCCATCACAACTGCCTCGCGTACCGCATGGCTGGTAGCAAATCGAGTTTGACTTCTTACGCAGCATTGACTCTGGTCTCTGCGTATTGTGAATAACTGACCACATGCATGTTATATGAATGAGGGCCCAGACAAAGGCACACCCATCATCTGCAACTTGTATCAAAGTCCCCTGAGGGTCTCCATACCGTTCTTCATCGCAACAAACTCAGCCGCGAAAACACTCCTCTCGATAGTGGGCTGGCGCTTTGAGAACCAAACAACTGGTGCCATGTTGAGAAAGATAAAGAATCCCGTGCAGGAGCAACGGGTCACCTCTTCTCCAGCATGGTTGGAGTCAATGTACAAACGCAAGTCAACTTCCTTTCCTCTGACTTCTTCAGGCGCATTTGGCGGAATGGCCTCCTTCACGTCCCCATAGAACGTCTTCCAATCACACTCCTTGAATGCACCCATGTCAATCTCGGGGTACGTTGGGTCAAAGGACATCCTCGCGCTATGCTTGTTACGCAAGTAGCTGTAAATGTGGTACACCGCCTCAAGATGACCTTCTCGAGGCAAAGCCATATGCGACGCCAGCATCGAGACATTCACAAGAATATCAATGCGTCCGATTTCACACAGCCAGCGCAGAATTCCGATGTGCGACTGATAATAGGCCGCTTGCTCAGCGTCCAACTCAGGACTCACGTCCATCTCTGGCTTGTACCCACCCTTGAATGGGTTTGCCGCACTCTTTGGCATCATATGCTCCAGTCCCCAGCAGGACTTGAGCTGGTCGAGAACGTTTGCAACCGCCGCGAGCGCATAGTTGCTGGAACTCATGGCCCATGCGTCAACTCCGCTGTTAAGGGTCATTTTTTGCAACTTTGCGCCAAGATAGTAGTCAGGGTCGCCGATTGATCCCTCCTTCATCTTAAAAAAATTGTTTATGTCCCTGAGGGCTGTCAAAACATCATGATGGGCTATAAGTACATCTCTACATACAAGAGGGGGCGGCCGTACGCATAGTACACATGCCCATCCAACGGCCTTGTCTCGGCTTTGTACCAAACATCCCTGTCGGCGACGCACGACGTCCAACCAAGATGTCGCATACAATTAGCCAGATGGTTCCGGAACAACGCACCAGCGGACTTCAAACTGTACAGCGATTGCACAATTATTGCCAGCTTTCCCGCGTCTGATCCGAACTCTGGTCCCAACTTAGTCCAGATCTGCTCCGTAACTGGAGCCGTCAAGTACTATGGATTCTTGATGTTGGCCGTCTTGACCTCAAGGTTGTTCAACGCAGCAGCAAGCGTAAAGGCAATACAAACCAACTCACGAGATACAACACTCGCATAGGTGTTGGTTGTTGGCCTATTGGTCATGTGACCGCCCGCAACGAGTCTTGCCTTGCGACAGAAGTCTTCCATCTTCACATCAAAAATGAGATGATAGTTGATCTCCTGGAAACACGGAGGGATAATTTTGCCGTCATCCAAAACCTTGAACGCGATTCTTACAATTTTCATCTCCTTTCGCACGGTATCTTGCCAAGGCGTGTTGCCGTTTTCTTTATCGAACGCAACAGCCTCATCCCAGTCCCGAGGGACTTTGATACCAAACTTATGGTTCCGCTTATGGTACCGGCGATTGACTGCCGCAATAATGCGGTTCCGCATGGCCAAAACGGACAGCACCCACCACGCAAAAGCAGGTTCCTTGTTCAGGCCTTGAGCCACAGCGTACTCGGCAACCTCAATCGGGTACGACTCTTTCAGATCAGCTAGGCGCTCCCACGTAGTGGAGCCATCCTTTCACTTGACACAAAGTTGCCACCCTTTGGCCGTGATCCGCCTGTGACGATTTGAGCCACGATGCACGAAACCGTCCGCAATTTCAACCGCGTGCCCGTCCTTCTTGTGGTCCACAACAAGGGCGGGCATCAGCAGGAACTGATTCCCTTCCATGTCGCACTGCGCAAATAGGATCTGGGCGATGATATTTGCTGAGTACACGGTGGCCTCACCGTCGGAAAACTCAACTGCGTACGGTCCTTGAATCAATAATAGATTTAGTGTTTGCCACGCCCTTGGCGTCCCCGTCAGCGTCTCGCTTCCGAGAAATTTCTGTCCCGGTTTGCAGTCGGGAGCTCAACATAAGCCCCGACGTACTGGTCATACGTAGTATTGGCATCCGCGCCTTCAATGTCAGGGACAAACAGAACCTTGCCATCGGTCTCGCCTTCGTACAAGTCCAGTTCCGGAGTCTCGTAGCCCGGGTCACTGGACAAGTCGGCTTCCATGAGTGGTTCGCCAAGTGCCGCATTGAGCCTCTTGGTAAATTCCTCGCGCTCCTTGACCCGCACTGGGTCGGCAATATTGTCCGGCGTGAGCAAGCGCACTGTGGACCGGAAAACAATTTCTCCGTTCCGCTTGATGATTTTTCGCGTCATCGCTGGCCCAATGTTCAACAACGCCGGGCCCAAGTCGCGTCCAAGAACCTTCTTGGCATCTGGGAACAAGATACTCGTGTCACGGAACATCATTCACTCGTACCACTTGAACTCGGCAATGGACGAGATGTCGGCAGTCTCTCCGCTGACCGTCGTTTCAGGTACCTGTCCCACGAGTCCATAATTGCTGTGAGCGATGTTAGACCACACAAATCCCTGCCTCTCTAGGCAGTGGTCCCACAACACCTTTGCGGACTGCTCTCAAACTATGTCACAACCATGTCACGACCATGTCACGACCATGTGACGTTTCATGAGCTCATGGATTGGGATTGCTCCTTCTGCCGCGTTCATCCATGGCGAATGCAGCTCCGTTTGCTTGACATGAGTGCCAACTTCACGGTTCTTTGTACAAAAATCCCCGTGAACCTGCTCCCTGGCGCCATCCATTACCATAATGTTTGGTACGCCATCACCTTTGTGGAGCAACGAAAGCGCTTCATGCGCTTGTGACTTCATACGCATTGGGAATGCATGAGTCCATCTCTCGCCAGTACAAAACACCTGTGCGTACTTGTTCTTGCCACGCAACTTGGTCTTCGTAATCAACGTCTCGGTGAAAGACTCGATCGGTAGTCGTCCTCTGTATTGCAGCTGTTGATCCTGAGTCCTGAACCGACGGGACAAAGACGGGTGTACCAACGTACAAATGCCTCGTTGGGTCGTTACCTTCAA
>Ga0307981_1003721_pt1 | contig 11255 bp, 7 predicted proteins | sample OrgLakmetagen987_FD_201849 | JGI IMG/M metagenome (GOLD analysis project Ga0307981, IMG submission 201849) | Saline water microbial communities from Organic Lake, Antarctica - #987 | ecosystem: Environmental > Aquatic > Non-marine Saline and Alkaline > Saline | place: Antarctica: Organic Lake... | reverse complement strand
TAGGAGAGAACGAGAAACTAGCTGTAAAAGACACTAAAGGGCATTTATTTCAGGTCGGTCATGGCACAGACTTTGTGAAAGATTTAACGAATGGTAGCGTCAGTAATGTTCGCTACTGGAAGCGTATTATCTCTGAGACGGAACTCAAAGACTTGGGTGCTGGTAGGCCGGAAAAAGTAAACACCGTTGATTACGCTTGGTCTCCTGAAATTGAAGAAAAAGAACTCACCTCAGAATGGCTCAATGGCGAAAAAGTAATCTTAGCTCTACCCAAAGTCGGTATGATAGTCCACTCCGCGACGATTCAGCCACTAGATCTGACTGATCACGCTAAATTGATCCATAATCTAAATGTGAAGTCATTAGCACACGGAAAAGAAATTTACACCACCCTCTGCGCCACCTGCCACGGTGACATGGAAAAAGAAGGCAGCCTCCCAACTGCCACACGCTTTCATTCAGGCGAATTCAAAAATGGCAGTGACCCCTATCGTATGTTTAAAACTCTTGAAAAGGGATATGGCATGATGGTCGCCCAGTCTCAATACACGGCCGAGCAAAAATACGCCGTGATTCACTATATCCGTGAAACTTTTCTGAAAGAAAATAACCCCTCTCAGTATGTAACTGCAGACGATGACTATTTGAATAGCCTACCACTGGGAATTCATAAAAAATCCGTGAAACAGCCAAAGAAACCTAGCACTAAGCCCTACCTCGAAATGGATTACGGCCCTTATATGATGGGAACGTTTCAGATCGATGAAAATATCAGTAACACCGCCCAAAAAGGGATTATGATCCGATTAGACCAAGGAGACGGTGGAGTCACAAAAGGGAATAGCTGGATACTCTATGATCATGATACTATGCGGGTCGCCTCAGCCTACCAAGGTAGCTTCATCGACTGGAAAAGCATCGCATTCGACGGCTCACACGGCACTCACCTCTCCATCACTGGCGAACCAATCCTCATAAACATCAACCAACCAGCTTGGCAAAACCCTGAAACTAAAGATTGGAAAGACCTCAGAATCATCGGTCGTGACGGAAGACGCTATGGTCCACTACCTAAATCTTGGGTGAATTATAAAGGTATCTATAAACACGGTAAGGATATCATCGTGAATTACACTGTAGGAAAAACTGACATTAAAGAAAAAGCCAGCCTACACAGTGAACGCATCTTTGTCCGCCAATTACAAGTTGGACCAAGAAATCAGGAACTCGTCACCCTACTCGGCAAGCAATCTGATCAACGTAACTTTGCATTCAATGCTCCCCCTGAATCTGGAGTCGCTATCAAACCAAAAGAGGGAAACCTCTATCTGCATATCCCAAAAGGATCTGACAGTATCAACATCATGCTTGGATTTGCAGAACTTAGCACTGAGAAAATTACAAAATCTCTCCCTGAGCCAAGAGACCTAGAGTCCCTGACCAACGGTGGAACTAGCCAATATGGACAGATTATCACCACTAAAGGAACCCAAGGCGATAGCCGAACCAACTCCCCTTTCTTGGTCGACGAGATCGCTTTACCAGACATCAGCACCTCACCCGGTAATGTCTGGATGAGACTTGGTGGCTTCGACTTTTTTCAAAATAACCCTGATCGTGCAGCAGTCTGCACCTGGCAGGGGGACGTCTGGTTAGTCGATGGCGTCGCTGGTGACCTAAGTGAACTTAAATGGAAACGAATCGCTACAGGACTATTCCAGCCACTAGGACTAAAAATCGTGGACAATAAAATCTATGTCACTTGCCGAGACCAGCTCGCCAGACTTCACGACTTCAATGGCGATGAAGAAATAGACTTTGTTGAAAGCTTCAACCATGATCACCAAGTCACCGAGCATTTTCATGAATTTGCCATGGGACTACAGACCGATGATGAGGGGAATTTCTATTATGCTAAATCTGCGCGCCACGCCAAAGTAGCCGTCGTCCCACAACACGGCACACTACTCAAAATAGCAGCCGATGGCTCCTCCACAGAAATTATAGCCACCGGATTCCGCGCAGCTAATGGCGTGTGTATGAATCCTGACGGAACATGGATAGTCACAGATCAAGAAGGACACTGGAACCCGAAAAACAGAATTAACTATGTTAAAAAAGGAGGTTTCTATGGAAATATGTATGGCTATCATGATGTCACCGACGCATCAGACAACGCCATGGAAAAACCTCTCTGCTGGATCACTAACACGTTTGACAGATCACCCGCTGAACTCCTCTGGGTTCCAAAAGACGCCGCATGGGGGAAACTCAATGGGACTTTATTAAATCTCAGCTATGGCTATGGAAAAATCTACACAGTTCCGCACGAGATAGTCAACGGCCAAGCTCAAGGAGGCATGTGCGCTTTACCTTTACCGAAATCAGAAACAGGTCTGCATAGAGGAAGATTCCACCCTGTAAATAAACAGCTCTATGCAGCAGGGATGTTTGCCTGGGCAGGAACGCAACGCCGTGACGGTGGCTTCTATCGCATCCGCTACACAGGAGCTCCCGCAAAAATGCCGATCTCAGTCCAAACGAAGAAGGACACTTACACCATAGAATTCTCTGACCCCATCCCACTAGGCACTCAATTCTCAGTGAAAGCCTGGGATCTAAAACGCACAAAAAATTATGGCTCAAAACACTACAATGAAAGAGAACTCAGCGTGACCAAAACCACCATCTCAAATAACAACGTGGTGCTAACCATCCCAGACCTAGCGGTGACCCGGGGACTAGAAATCCTATGCACATTCCCAGATAAAACTACGCGCACCATACATGCCTCCATTAACACTCTGAAGTAATTAGCTGCTCAACGATTCTTGAGTTTTCTACAAAATCGGATCCCAGCATAAAAAATGTCTCCGCAGCGTAAAAACATCTTTTCCGCACTAGAAATTCGTCCATAATCCTTTCGTGAACATTACTAATACAGATATCAACCCCGTCCGTGAAAATCTACGTAAAGAAGGCTTTGCCCTCATTGATGACACGATCACCTTTCTTATCGATTCACTCTCAGATGCACTCACTTCACTCGGTGAAGACGAACTGATCCCCTTCCTACCATGGAGGAACGTCACCCCAGAGTCTGAACCACCGGAAGGGACTCAACAGCTTTATTCAATAGGATTCCAACTACTCAATATGGTGGAAGAACGCGTGTCAGCAGCGATCCGCCGTCAGCGTGAAAATGAGCTAGGTGCTGCCTCTATCCGAGGTCTCTGGGCACGTTCCCTAAAGGATATGAAGGACTTAGGACTAGATGAAGACCAGATTCTCGATGTGCTCAAAGACGTCCACGTAGAACCTGTCCTCACCGCGCACCCTACTGAAGCAAAACGCGCCACCGTCCGCGAGCGCCACCGTGCTATCTATGAAGAACTAGCCAGAAGCGAGCATCCTAAATACACAGACCGCGAACGCCGCCGCATCAAGGCAAATATTTCAGCCGCCATGGAGACTCTCTGCCGAACCGGTGAGATCCACATGACTCGCCCAGACCTCAAGCAAGAGCTACGCAACGCTCTCTACTATTTACGTGAAATGTATCCCTCTGTCCTCAACAGACTAGACACACACTTCACCGAAGCCTGGAGAGATGCGGGGTTCTCAGTGAATAAGCTACGTAACTCTGGAAAGCTGCCGAAAGTCACCTTCGGCACCTGGATCGGCGGTGACCGTGATGGCCACCCACTCGTCACTCCTGAAGTCACCCTAGACACCTTATCAGACCTTCGCTACCACGCCATCGTCCTGATGCGTAAGGAGCTCAAAAATCTCGCTTTCCACCTCACTATTTCGAAGCAGTTTCAAGAAATCCCTACTGCCCTCACTGAACGTATCCAAGAACTTTCTTACCAACTAGGCAATCCATCCTACGCAGCTGGCATCCTGCACCAAAACCGCGAGGAACCATGGCGTCAGTTCGTCTACCTCATCCGCGGTATGCTCTTTGACACAGGAAACGTAGAGAATATAGATGGAGGATACCAACGCCCAGAAGAACTCGATGCTGATCTTGCACTGCTAGAAAAGACCTTACTTAGCACCGGTTGCCTACAACTCATCAAACTCCACGTCACACCGCTACGCCACAAACTAGCCATCTTCGGCTTCCATCTCGCTACCATTGATATCCGACAGAACTCAGAATATCATGACAAAGCAGTCTCCCAGCTCCTCGTAGCTGCAGGCATCACAGATGGTGAAAATTTCGAAACCTGGAGCGAAGAAAAACGTTGTGAATTCCTCAGCGCAGAACTCCTCTCAGTCAGACCATTCCTACACGACACCGCATCCGCAGGGGAAGAAGCAGATTCCGTGCTAGACACCTATCGCGTTATCGCAGACCAAGTCGAAAATTACGGCATGGGCGGCATCGGCGCATTCATCGTGTCCATGACACGCTCGGTTTCTGACCTACTCGTAGTCTATCTACTCCAGCGTGAAGCAGGTATCCTGATTCAGGTCGAAGGTGGACTAGCTTCCCCTATCGAAGTCGTCCCACTCTACGAGACCAAAGATGACCTAGACTCATCTCAAGACCTACTCGCAGGCTTCCTAGATCACCCACTGACTCAGCGTAGTTATAAACTACGTTATCCAGAAAAAAATCCCTTCCAGCAAGTGATGCTCGGCTATTCAGACTCTAATAAAGACTGCGGCATCCTTTCCGCCCAATGGTCACTCTACCGCGCTGAAAAAGCCATGGTCGAGACAGCCGCAGAGCGTGGTTTACGCCTAAGCTACTTCCACGGCAGAGGCGGCACTATTTCTCGCGGAGCTGGTCCTACGCAGTGGTTCATGGAAGCACTACCACATGGCTCACTCAGCGGACATTTCCGCATGACTGAGCAGGGAGAAACGATCGCCCAGAAATACGCTAACCTTTCTAATGCTACCTACAACATCGAGCTACTCATCGCCTGTGCTGCCTCCACAGCAGCCAAGCACAAGTATGCTCCAGCACCAGTAGATCCATGTATTCAGTTCATGCCTAAGCTCTCTGAAGGTTCAGAAGCAGCTTACCAGAAACTCCTCAAAACCGAAGGGTTTATTCCCTTCTACCGCGAAGCCACCATCATCGATGCACTTGAGAACTCCCGCATCGGATCTCGTCCATCACGCCGCACTGGCAAGAAAGAATTCTCCCTCGATGACCTCCGTGCCATCCCATGGGTATTCTCCTGGACCCAAGCCCGCTTCTACCTCACTGGCTGGTTCGGAGTAGGATCTGCGCTCAATAAAATGAAGCAAGAGAGCCCAGCTGACTACCAAGCACTCAAAAAAGGACTGAAAGAATCCACCTTCCTTCAATACGCACTCACCAATGTGGAAACTAACCTCGCCAGCGCTAACCGCGAACTCATGATCACCTACGGTGACCTCTGCACAGATGACATCCTAAAAGATCGCTTCATGGGAATCATCCTCGCTGAATTCGACCTCACCAAGGAACTCCTCAGCGATATCTTCAACGGAGGATTCGACCAACGCCGCCCAAGAATGAGCAAAACCCTCGCCATCCGCGAAGAGCCACTCAAGGTCCTCCACAACCAACAAGTGCATCTCATCAAACAATGGCGCGCCCTCAAAGCCGAAGGAAAAGAAGAAGCCGCAGAAGACCTCTTCCCAAAAATCCTCCTCAGCATCAACGCCATCTCATCAGGACTCAGAACCACCGGATAAGATAAAAGCAAAAGTTGCTTAAACCTCACCTAGAGAGATCCTGCTGGTACATCACCTTGATACCCGCATTGCGTAAAATTTCTGCCCCGAAGAAGTGATCATCTAGGTGAAATGCCATCAGGGTGAAGCTCTCTGGGTGGGAGAGCAGGCTGTAGGCGAAGTCGATATTTGTCTCGCCAGCTTTGAGGATTTCTAGGCATTTCTCTAACTCTATACTTCCTTCGCGGAGCGCCACTACCACCATATTGCAGCTGGTGTGTGGAATGCCTTTTTCTAAAAATAACTGTCCCACGATCTCGGGATCAGTCACGATCATACGGACGATGGTGGCGTCCTTCGCATCCTGCATGCTTATCCCTATCACGTCTTCGCCACAGTGACGTACTAGATGCATAAGCGAGCCCAACGAGCCAACGCGATTTTGCAAAAAAACGGAGAATTGCTTCACTGGTTGCCCTTCTTTCTTGATGATTGTCTCTGCCATTTCCTAATAACTTATTACGTTGTCATTATTTTTTGATCCTCATAAGTGGCAGCATCGTAAGTTCACCACTAACTAGATTTTCAATAATAACTTCTTTATCATTCACGTCCATCACTTTGTAAGCCTTACCCTTAAGATCATAGAATGTATCATTGCGCTCAACGATAAGATAGTCGCCAGTACTATGTATTTTCAGCACCGCCACAGCTTCTGCAACTTGCGTCTCATAACCAGCGTAGAGCTCTCTAAGCTGACCCGTTTTCTCGTCCTCTATCAGGAGAGTGACCAGCTCTTTGTCTTGCCCGCCGGTGAGTTTGTTGTTCACTAATTTCTTTTTTATCTGCTTCACCCTTAGACCTGTCACCCCGATCTTGCTCCCTGCCTTCACCGCCGGGTATGCCTCTTGCGTTTCTTTACTTGCTCTGAGGTCATAGATTTCCACTCTCCCCGCATCATCCGCTTTCACTTTGATAGGAAGAGTTTTCTCCGCATAGGCAGCCATCGTCACTTGCTCTTCCACAGCCACACTATCTGCTAACTCTAGAGGTAACTTTTTCCCCTTAATACGCTGCAACATCAATTTCTTTCTAAGTTCAGGCTCTGTATTCGCTGCATCAGCTACATCATCTCCAGCCACGGTAATTAACTGGTAACGATCCATCGCTTTTTGCACCAGCTCTTCCAGCTCCTCCTCGCTCCATTCCAGCGCTAGAGGATCTGTCTTCGCATCGCTCTCGGACTCTAACAGAACGGCCAGCACTCTTTCATTCCCCTCCGCATAATCCTTCGCTAGCTTACCATCATCTGAAACCGCATATAAATTAGCTCCCTCCGCTAGTAATGCTTTTGCCGCTCTATCATTTCCACGCTCAGCAGCGATCATCAGGCTCGTTTTGCCTCCATTCCTCGCATAAACCGAAGCTCCATATTTGACTAGAACAGGAATCGTCTCATAATGATCCATATTAGCCGCGTAGAGCAGACCGGTATCTAACAATTGCCTACTCTGCGGAGCTAGTAAATTGATCGCCTCGACAGATTTTCCATCCATGGCATGGATGAGCGCAAACTTACCTATCTTATCTTTACGCCTTGCATCGGCACCTTTATCCAAAAGATAACGTATCGCCTCACCATTCTTTACCTGGCCAGCTCTAGCAGCTGCCATAAGTGGTGATATTCCATCTTTATCGGACACTAAGATATCAGCACCATTATTCGCGAGAAACCGTAATGCTCTAACAGAACCAGACTTTGCCGCTATATAGACAGGAGATCGCCCTTTTAGGTCCTTCTGATTGAGATCAAATTTCCTCTCTTTAAAAATCTTTAATGCTTGGGTATCATCATTAACAATCGCTCTCACAAAACTGATCTGATCCAGATCGTAACCCACAAGCTTGAGATTAGCCTCATCTTCCTGCGCCTGGCTTTTTCTGCCACAACTAGTAACTAAGAAACTTCCAGTTGCTAACACCGATATAAATACCAAACCTATGCAACTATGGATGCCTCTTTGATAGAATGCAGATTTACTGAAGATTACCTTAATATCCATAAACTAAAACTATCATGAAGTCACTTATCGTCAATCCTCAATCCATACATCAAGGCGAGATAAAAAATCACCCAAATACTATTGCAATTCAATCTCATTTTCAACAAATATAAACATCATCAATTATCACGCTATCCCTTGACCCCTGTTAAGTTCTGGATATATTAAAAGGATATAAACAAACCCTAAATTATGATAAAAACAGAACTAATAGACGCCATCAATGCACAAATTTGCCAAGAACTTACAGCTTCCTACAGCTACCTTGGAATGTCCACCTACTTCGACGAACTAAGCCTAGACGGCTTCGCCGCTTGGATGCAAAATCAGCACTCAGAAGAACACGAGCACGCCATGAAACTGCTAAATTACCTCCAAGACCGAGGCGGACGAGTTCAGCTTGCATCCATTCCGAGTCCACAGATAGAATTTAGCTCCATACTCGAAGTTTTCGAAATTTCTCTTCAAATGGAAATCGAGAACACAACTTCTATCAACAAACTTTACGAACTAGCTCTAGAGCAAAATGACCACGCCACAAAAAGCCATCTACAGTGGTTCCTCGATGAGCAAGTCGAAGAAGAAAAGAGCATGGAAGACATCATCGCTAATCTCAAACTTATTGGTGATGACAAAGCAGGTTTACTCTACCTGAATGACAAGTTAGGCAAGCGTAGCTCAGAATCTGAAGATTAAGGCAACGTCCCTAAATTTCACTTCAACCAACTGTTCTTAGGTAAGGCAGTTGGTTTTTTTGTGGTAAAAATGTAACCTATCTGCACTTTAGTTCTAATGTTAAAATAACAACAGTCTTCAAGAATTCAGATTATCTAAAAATAATCACCTATAATACTGATCTAATAGCCAAGTAAACTTATGAAAAATAAACATTTATTCATCATCCCCATTCTCACCCTCATATGTTGTAGCTCAGCCATGTCACAAGATATTCATCCTAGCCTTAAAAAGACCGCTTCTAAGATCGATACTGCTGGTGACTACATCAGTATGACTAAGCTAGACGGAGATGTAGCTGCCATCACTCAGTATTTAGAGATCATACTCAAAACTGCCAGAAGTAATGGTGAATCTATCCCAGAAAACATCAACGCTAAAGACCTATTCAGTATCCTAGGGCTAGATACCCTCAAAGCAATTGGGAGTAGTGCTAAAGAGCTAGATAACGCCTGGATAAACCACAGCTATATCGAAAATGGTGGCTCTACTAAAGGCCTGTTCTCGCTGATTGGCGAATCTAACCAAGACTTCGTCGTTCCTACCATCTGTCCAGCCGGCACGGACCTCGCTCTACAAGTGCAAATAGATCTCCGTGAGCTAGCACCGATGCTCATGAAAGTCGCCAAACTAAGTGGCAAGGACCAAATGACAGCTGACATGGAGAGGATTATCCCTGAGATAAACATGACCCCCACCCAGTTAATCGCTAAGCTAAAAATGACAGTGAGTCTCGCTATCGACATTAACACAGACGAAAATACCCAGACTAATCCGCTCGCTATCATCGCTGGCTCGAACGCTATTATGAGAATCGATGGGGTAAACTGGCTATGGGATAAACTAGGTGACCAAATCATCGCTCAATCCAGTATCCCATTAGAAAAGTCCGAGCTAGATGGAATGATCACCTACACCATCCCAGCTGAAATGCGCAAAGATATGCTCGGGTATTCACCTCAACTCATTATCGATAAAGCTAACGGTCATATCTGGATCAGCTCTAAACCAGAATTTTACGCAATATGTAAATCTGGTAATAACTCACTTGCAAAATCAACCGAATTTAAAGCTGCGATGGAACACCTACCATCTAAGGGGAACTCTATGATGTATCTCTCAAAAGGAATGCTCTTCACCGCCCAATCTCAGTATGAAAGCGCCGCAAAAGTCAATATGTTTGGCAATGACTTCGCGAAAGGAAAAGAAATCATCGATCGTCTGATGGAAGACATTACCGAGTCTGATAAAGGTTGGGCAATGGCACTAAGCAAAGACCCAGACGGAATACTCCTAGCTAGCCGTGGTCCTGTAGGTCTTCAGCATTTGAACTTCGCTACAAAAATTATCTCATTGTTAACTTATATGAATATACAAAAAGAAGAAGAAAAGGTAATGCGCAATAAACTTGGGCCGCTGGATAATCTAGAATAAATAGGCTTTAAACGAATTAACATACTGGCTACATGTGATATACGTTAAATGTTTTATGCGGAATAATAATGAGTTATATTAACGATGAGCAGCGTCATATACAAAGTATCCTAGATGGGAATACCTCTGCTTTCACGCACATCATCAATGCATACCAAAATAAGGTCCGTGCCTTCATCAGCAAGCGCTGCTCAAATTCAGCCGATACCGAAGATATCACCCAGGAAATTTTTATCGCAGTACATAAGAACCTCTATCAATATAAATCCGAATTTCCATTTAGCGCATGGCTATTTGGTATCGCTAGAAACAAAGCAAACGAACATTTTCGTAAGGTCAAGCGTCTACCCATACTTACTGAACGCGCCGAAGATGCAGGACACTCAGACACTCCACAGAGCCGCATCTTCATCACCGAACAATCCAACCAATTTTGGAATGAAGCGAAGCGAGTACTATCAGAAGAACAATTCACGGCCATCTGGCTGAAATACCAAGAAAGCCTCAAATTAATCGACATCTGCAAATCCATGCAGATTACCGAATCAAATGCTAAAATCCACCTTTTCCGCGCTAGAAAGAAACTCGCGCAGTCCACACTTATCAACAACTTCAATCTATGAAAGCGACCGTAAACAACAATAATAATGAATCATGTGAACTCATTCAGCTCTCTATTTCAAACACTATAGATGCTAACAAGAGTCTGAATCATGCAGATAATAAGCACATCAGTTCCTGTAACGAATGTTCTAGTTTTTATCAACTCTGGCAGTCAGACTCAGCTATCTCAGCTATCGCTTCTGGCTCACTCCTAATACAAAAAGATCTCACCCACCTGATTACTTCTCAGCTTGAACAGGACTCCGTAATCATGCATCGGAAAGAAAAACAACTGATTAGAGGCCAGCTTTTCAAACTGGCTTCTATCGCTGCTGTCATAGCAATCATTAGTGCGTTCATCTTTTATGGAATAGAAAAGGACGAGCAGACTTTAATAACAACTAAGACTCCAGAAAAAAGCCAAATTATTGAGATCAAAAAAATCAACCTTACTTTAACGGAAGCCGAGATTGAAAAGATGCTTCAGGAAAATTATCAAACCCTTAGTAAATCTGCCACTGATAAATGGAAAATAGCCACTAGCAGTATTGCACGCGCTACAGAATACATCGGTAGCGGTACACACTACATCTCTAAAAAATACCTCGTGCCTGAGAACAAAAAATCTAGCGACTCTCAGAGCCGATTAACACCTCAGCAAGCTGAGCTAAATCCTCATCAGTATGGCTAGCCGTTACCGTAATACGTAGCCTAGCAGTACCGCGTGGGACCGTAGGAAAA
>Ga0307981_1003720_pt1 | contig 11256 bp, 7 predicted proteins | sample OrgLakmetagen987_FD_201849 | JGI IMG/M metagenome (GOLD analysis project Ga0307981, IMG submission 201849) | Saline water microbial communities from Organic Lake, Antarctica - #987 | ecosystem: Environmental > Aquatic > Non-marine Saline and Alkaline > Saline | place: Antarctica: Organic Lake... | reverse complement strand
CGGTTTCCTGCTATGCAGTTCCTTTCTATCATTTTTTGAACCTTCATATTACCTTGGATCTTTTCCAATAGACTCGGTTCGGATCTTTTGAGCTTTCTCGCCGCTCTTTTTCCTACTTCTCTCGAGGTTTTACCCCTTTACGTCGTTCCAAAGCTCATGCCGAGCTTATGAAGTCGTTTGAGGTTCGTGCTTAGGCTTACTAGATCCCATTCGATGTTCGCTTTGTCTTTCCCTCTCATCGAAAATCTTCGAAAGCCGAGCACTTCTTTCACTATGCCAAAGACGGGTTCTACTGTTTCTTTGCGGAGCTTGTAGAGTGCTTTGCCAGCTGCGGTTTCGAGCCGTTGGGTCATAACCTCGGCTAGACTGGCTCCAGGTAAATGAGGGGCTGGCGGGTCATTTTTCACTTCAAGATCTGCCACGCTGCGACCATGGTGGTGACGTTTTTGTGCGGCGTAAACTGTGGGGCCGTCGCCCTGCTTTTCAACCTCGCTGACTGCTTCGCCGCTGTAGTAGCCTGTGTCAGCGAGTATGTTGGTGGGATTCCCTACTGCCGAGCTGATGGAGGCTACTATTGGCTTGAGCTGCTCTTTATCGTTAGGGGCATCACTGACGTAGCCTCCTACGATTAGCATAGTGTCTGTATCAACGGCTGCTTGGACGTTGTAGCACTGTTGAAAGCCGTTGCCTGTTTTCATAATGCGGCTCTCGGGGTCGGTAAAGTTGTATTGGTCTTGTGGTTTAGGTCCTTCTTTGGGAGCTTGGGGCTTTCTGCCACCGGGTTTGCGACCGGTATCTTTTTCTTTTTGCTCTCGGATTGCGAGTTTTTCTTTATACTCAGCCTGCTCTTTTTCAAGGCGCTCTTTGGCCCGTTCTTCCATGACTTTTTTGGCTTCACGAAGTTTGACGAGGCGCTCTTCGCGACGCTGAATCTCATCAGGAATAGTGAGACCATCTTGCAGTGGAGTGCTGTCGGCGTCTTCCGCTTTGGCGAGAAGTTCATCGATCTGATCTTGAGCGAGTTTCATTTGCTTTTGGAGATGACCGTGGCTCATCGCGCTGTGTTTGCTTGCGCTGGCGAGGATTTTCGTCCCATCAACTGAGACGGTGAGGTCACCTACTTTGAGGATCTTTGCGGTGGCGGCAAGCTCAAGGATTTGGTGAAAGCTGGAGGAGAGTAGCTCTTTGTTTTCACGTCGGAACTTGCAGATGGAGTCGTGATCGGGATGGGTATCCGCGGTGAGGTAACGCACCGCGACATTTTCATAAGTAAGGGTCTCAATCCGACGGCTGGAGAAGGTTCCTGTGGCGTAGCAGTAGATGAGTAAGGCCAGCATCGTGGAGGGTGGATACTGCGCTGATCCCGTGCCTCGGGTATTGATCTTGGCAGTGCTGAGATCGAGGGCGTCGACCGCATCCATCATAAAGTGAACCATATGATCTTCTGAGATCCAGTCCCGTAGATCCGGTGGTAGTAATAGTGGGGTATTGTGATCAATGTGAACGAATTTGGCTGCCATAAGGGAGCTTACCAACTGTTTCTATAAGTGCTAGTCCTAAGTCCGACAGACTGCTAGCCATTAGTAATGGATCTATTCTTTTTTTAGTATGTTGCGGAATTCAGGGTATTATTTCATTCGATTAAAAATTACATTGTCCTCTAGAGGTTGATCAAGATATAATTTCATTCATGGCAGCAAAAAAGACAGAGAGAAAAGTTCTCGTTATCGATGTGGGTGGAACAAACATCAAGATGCTTGCGACTGGTGTTGAATCACGCATTAAAATTCCTTCTGAGAAAGACATGAGTGCCCAGGAAATGGTGAATAAGGTCAAGGCTGCGATTTCTGAAGCAGGCTGGGAATATGATGTCATTTCGCTCGGTGTTCCTTGTGTCGTGCGCGATGAGCGGGTGCAGAAAGAACCGGTGAACCTCGGGTCGGGCTGGGTCGGGTTCGACTTTGTTAAAGCATTTAAGCGCCCAGTGAAGCTAATCAATGATGCGGCGATCCAGGCTTACGGTTGCTATAAAGGCGGCACGATGCTTTTTCTTGGCTTTGGCACTGGCCTTGGCACCACATTGATAGTGGATGACATTATTATCCCACTTGAAGCAGGTCATCTTCCCTACAAAAAGACCAAGAAAAGCCTCGAAGACTACGTAGGGAAAGAAGGCCGCGAGCGACTGGGTGATGAAAAATGGCTAAAGCATTCCTTCCGTATTATTAAAGCTCTACGTCATGCCTTTTGCGCTACCGACTTAGTCATCGGCGGTGGCAATGCAGCAGACCTAGATCCTTTCCCAGAAGATGCCCGCGAGGTAGATAACTCAGCGGCTTTTGTTGGTGGATTTCGTCTCTGGAAAAAATGAGTTATTTAATGGATCAGCTTGATGCTTTGACCTGCGGTGGTGTTGACCTCAGAAAGCTGCTAGTGTTTTGTCTTTAACGCTTTTTCTTCGGCTGGGGCATTAATTCCGGTCCATAGCCTATCGTGCTAAAGGGGCTAACTGGCTGGCCATCTTTATTGTAGAGTAGGTTACCACGCGGATGCTGAGTGTAGGCGTATCGGACGGCGACTGGCTCAGTGACATTCTTACAGGAGACCATCAAATCCGATCCATCAATCTTCCCGTCAGCCCAGTGCCAACTGCCGTCTTTGGCTTGGATTGACAGCCACTGGAGCTTGGTGTTAGGCATTGGGACTGGTGGTAAAAAGCCTTCTTTCTTTGCGATCACCAGCCCATTTTCTGCTTGGCTAAAGGAAATGCGAATGCTGCTACCTTTAATCACGTGCTTTTTGTAGAGAGGGCTAGTGGCTATTTTTTCGAATCCATAAGTATTGTGCAGAGCTACGCGTGCGAGGCGGACTCCGGTGTCGTATTTGTTTGGTGGATGTTCACCTTTGGCACCCACGTCGATGGTCACTGCTAATCCAGTGTTTTTTAGAGAAAGAGTCTCTACGAAGGCTTGACGAATCTCAGCTCGGCCATCGCCGCCAGATGGATTCTCGAGTGTGGAAACTCCGATTCCAGGTAGCTGGACATAGTAAACAGGGAAGTCGCCTTGAGCCCAAATTTTCCGCCAGCCTGTGATCAGAGATTTCAGTTTTGGTTCATATTGGCGACGATCTTTTTCATTGCTCTCGCCTTGATACCAGATCATTCCTCGCAGACCGGAGCCAACGATTGGTTCAATAAATTTAAGATGATTTTCACCTGTTTCGTATGGCTTCTGATTCAGCCAGCTCTCGATACTAGAACCACCTACTGCGGCGGTGATGAGCCCGACGGGAACTAAGGCATCGCTCTGTAATCTACGACCGAAGAAGAAAGCGACCTTTTTGAAACCTGAAACTGTTTTTGGTGAACAGACGACCCATTCTTTATCCTCCTCAGACCGATACTGACGGAGCGCTGGGTAGTTTGCTTTCTCTAGTGTGTCTTGTGGGTGATGACGAGTTTTGTTAGTCTTGATTGATCCTGCCATGTTAGACTGACCGACGCAGAGCCAAATATCACCAAGGACGAGGTTCTTGATTTCTTTGACTGCCTTTTTACCATCCTTTTCGCAAACAATCGTCATGGACTTGCCTGCGGGACAGTCATTGACTGTCTTTAGTTTGACCGCGTCCATTGGGTCCAGCACGACTCTCCATTTGCCGTCTGTATCAGCTGTTGTCGTCTTGGTCTGACCATCAAAGCTGACGGTGACTTTCGCGTCTGCTAAAGATGACCCCCAGACTGGGAGCTGGATTTTCTGTTGTAAAATAGCGTTGTCTCGGAAAGGTGAACTGCACTGAGCTTCCAGCGTCTGTTCTGTTTTTGCGTTAGTAGGTTCTGGATCAGCGGCACTAAGTAGTGCCGAACTGATCATCAAAAAAGCGATTGGTAGTTGTATTCGTATTCTCATCTTAGATTTCTTTATATCGTTATTGCTTCAAAACAACCATGAACTTTTCTAAACTTTTCTGTGCTGTTTTGAAATAGAGGATTTGGGGATGAAATTTTTAGGGTGTCGCGTTTCTACCTATTTGAGGTGGACCTCTACTGGTCGAGCCATTCCTTGACGAATTGTTGCCAACTCCGCTGAGTTTCCGCATCGTTGCCGAATTGTGCCCACAGCTTGGTCTCTTGATACGCGCTCCCAGCTAATGGCAAGCGCCGGTTGGCCGGCGTTCGGTTGACTAATAAAGGGTCCTTGTCCGGAGGGCATGTTTCCTGCAGGTCTTTGATAAACTTGAGCAGGAATGGGCCCACAAACCATGGGGTCACGTCCTCGCCCTTATTCCGGTAATGTCTGGGAGCCATGTATTCGATCACCGGCTTGTCATCGGTATTGATCGGATATTTCGCGAATAGCTGCTTCGAAGCAGTGATGTTTCCGGCATAATACATCAGAGCCGTTTGTGGGTTGAGTATGGTATAAATATCCTCTTGGCCATTACTTTTGAGGAAATCTATCTTCGCCTGCGAATCATCAATAGCGCATGCAGCCAGTGGCGCGTCTCCCTTGTGTCCCACGAAGGCAACCACCTCATCAAATGGCGCAAAGTCACCGCGCATAAGCGAGACCTGATCGAACACCTCCAGCATCGTCTTGCCAATCACGTGGAATTCGAATTCCGTCACCTGATAGGCAGGCAGCCATTGAACAAAAATCCCGTCCTTCTTGAGTCGTTGTTTGACACTTTCAAAATGTTCCTTTGTATACAGGCTGCCGGCACCTGAACGGTAGGGGACGAATAAATCCGCATTGATCATATCAAATTTCTCCTTAGTAGCCATCAGATAGTGACGGCCATCTTCTACCAAAACCTTGGAGCGCGGATCGGTGAAAAGGCCATTGGTGAGGTCGACTCCGTCAAGATCGGTCATGAATTCTTTAGAGGCCGTGATGACGTGGGGCGATAGCTCGCAGGTGACCACTCGTTCCATCTGAGGGAAGCGATCCGACAGAGCCGCACCCGCACTGATCCCAGTTCCCATTCCTAGGAAAAAGACTGACTTCGCGTCGGGCTTGAGCATCAGCGGGATTTCGGCCTGACTGGCTTGCCTGTCGCGACCACTGGTGGAACCCAAGCCATAGTGGGAGTTGATTTTGATGGATAACCCATCTTTGCCGCGGACCACCGAAACGGTGCAATCACTGCCTTCCCATATTTTCAGGATTTTTTCATCCTCGCGCCCCGCAAGCACGCCGGTAACCGGTAGTTGGGAAGGATTAAGCGCCGTAAATAGCAGAATAAGTCCGGCTACGCTGACACCCTTGACCGCCATACCCGCGCGACCACTAACCGACGGCATCACAACCGCCATAATAAAGTAAATAGCACCGATGATCTGCATGGAACGCCAAAGCCCGAATAGCTCGAGAAACAGAAACGCACAGGCCAACGAACCCAGAACCGCTCCAATGGTGTTGATCGTCGCGAGGCGACCCAGGCTCTTGCCAGGCGATGTTGCGGCAGAGGTGTAACGCTCCTCAGTTTTCAGCAGGTAGGGAAATATCGTTCCCAGCAACAGGGCGGGGGGACCGATGGTGAGCGCGCATTTCTTGAAAATGAATAATACGAATTCCCCCCACGTCGCCTTTAGTGATTGGAACTGAAATGAATCGGTCAACTGCATGAAAACAGTGGGCGTCAGAGTGATCGCGATGCCACTGAGGCTGAGTAAAGCCGTGAGGATAAGATTTGGCGACCACTTGCTGCGGGCTAGCACAGAGCTGATCAATGCGCCGCCGGCAAGGCAGCACAGCACCACCACCAAAATAGCCGCAAAGGTGTAGACGGAATTCTCTAGTACTAAGGCAAACATCCGCGTCCAGAGCACCTCAAGCGCCAGCACCCCAAACCCTGACATGAAGCAGATCGCCGTCAGCGAGATGCGGGTCTTATCGCGCTTGTCGCTATCGAGCGGTTGCTTCGCTTCGGTTGATGTTCCGGCGTCATTCTCACTGGCCTCATCCACAACCTGGTGCGATGCCTTAGAAGATCGGGAAACCACAAAGGCAAGCGCCGCGACGATCACTGTGATCCCTATAGCGATGAAACAAGTTGCCTGAAACCCGAACCACAGCGGCATGAAAAACCCAGCTAGTAATGCGCCGAGGGTGGCTCCCAGGGTATTGATTCCATAAAGTAATGCTGAGGTCGACCCGAACTGAGACGGGTTACGGATAGCGTGCTGCCCGATCACTGGGATGGTCCCGCCCATGCAAAACGCCGGTGGGAAAATAAGCACTATCGCCAGCAGAAATTTGATCAATAAAAGCCATGCGCCCGAATGCACACTCTGAAATACCTCAGGATAAATAACGTGATAGCCCTTCATCACCACAAAGTAGAGTAGAGCTGTGATGGCAACGCCAATTTCCAAACCAGCATAGACACGCAGCTGATTTCTGGATTGGCCTGAGCGCTTCCCCCAATACCAACTACCGACAGCCAATCCAGCAAAGAAGGCCGCCAGCGTGGCCCCTGCAGCATGCGATGTGTTGCCGAACAACAAGCCGAGCTGCTTCATCCACAGAACCTGATAGATTAAAGCGCAAAACCCTGAGAGAAAGACGAGAAGATAAATGATCATTGAAATCGGTTCAGTCGCAGTATTCGGCAATGGTTCAAACGAACTGCTAGATTTTTTTTAGATGAGATATTTGGAGGGCTTAGAATGATTGAACACTGACGAGTGGTTCTCGGTCTAGCAAGGGGAAATCTCAAAAAGTGGGGGATATTGGCATTTCTAATCTTGTCTGACGCTTATTTACTGGAGCCCCCATCGGGACACTTTTGTCCTGAAATTCAAAATAATCCTTGAAAAATAGCTTTTATGGTATTAATCACACATATGATTCTTAACTATGGAGCTAGTAATTTTTTTTGTTTTGAAGAAGGTGCAGAAGTTTCTTTCGAATTCCCGCCAAAATGTCCTACTGATATAACTAATGGAGATAAATTTTCACGTCTTTTATGTGTAACAGGAGCAAATGCGTCGGGGAAAACGAATCTCTTGAAAATATTAACTTTTATTGGGAGTTTTATGAAATCATCGTTTACTCGTAGTCCGAAAGATAAAATTGCATACATGAGTTTCTTTGATAATCAGGAAGAGTCGCAATTTTATTTAGAAATTAAAATAGGTGAATATGTGTATACATACAATTTAAAATGCACCCCTGAAAAAGTTCTATCGGAAGAGGTTCACCGTAGGAAGAAGGGAGAAAATGTTGAACTCATAAAAAGAGAGGGGGATAAAATTACTCGTTATGCAAAAGATCTAGCATTATACAAAAACCTCACAATAAAGGGTAACGCATCTGTTATTAGCACTTTGGTAGACGGTCATGAGGATGAAATATTAAAACCGCTTGTTGATTACTGGGTAGCATCTATGTCCAATATTCGTTGGAGTGGTTATTTTAATGAAAATGATGATTTTATTAAAGTGTCTAAATTCTACAATGATAGTTCAGAACTCTGTGATTTTACTAGCCAATTCATTTCAAATATTGACCCATCAGTAGAGGGTTTTGAACTTGAAGAAAGAACAGATGAAGAAGGTAATAATTTCTACCTACCAATGTTCATACATAAATTGGATGGAGAAAAAAGTCATAAACTTGCGTATAATTTACAATCCAATGGGACGAAAATACTTTATAATGAACTAGTTAAAGTTGCTTATGCTTTAATGTCGGGGAGCATATTAATTTTTGATGAGCTAGATGCCAATTTACATCCAGATGTAATAAAGTTAATTTTAGATCACTTCACAGATAAAGATCGTAATATAAAAAATGCTCAATTAATTTTCACTACACATAATTCAGAGGTTTTGAATTATTTAAGTAAATACCAGACCTATATTGTTGAAAAAAATAATAGCGGTAGCTATACATATAGAGTAGATGAAATATCTGACACAGTTGTGCGAACTGATAGATCCTTACGCTCTTATTATGAAAAAAATCTAATCGGGGGAAGACCTGAGTTTTCTGATCGCATTCTCAGTACTAAATCAATCTTTAAATAACAGTGCATGAGTAGTCAAAAGTTCCCAAATAAACGGAAAAAAATAAAAGTTGAGCAGTTATCAAATCAAATTTTTCCAACGAAAGAGTCTTTAGATTCTTGTAAATTCAACTTTCACTACTTGTGTAAAAATGGACATAAATGTGCCGATCCAACTTATTGGGAAGCTAATAAATTATTCAGTAGCCACTTTGATAAACTGAAAGATTATTCAAATTATAGTTTAGCTCAGTTAATGCAAAGAGACATAGGAAAAGGCAGTAAAATTTTAAAATACCTTCAGGATAAAACTAAGCAACCAGAACATGCTGAGTTGCATATGCCGATAAATATTCCTTCTATGGCTAAATGGGCAGAAATTAGATTTGGAGGTGCTCAGCGGCTGATTGGCTTTATTTTCCCGGGAGAACTTCATGGTAAAAAACTCCCGGGAATTGACTCCAAATTTACTATTGATAGAAACACATTTTATGTGGTTTTCTTTGACGGAGATCATAAATTCTGGCCAATTACTAAATGAACACCCTACTCATAGCTATCTAGTCAGAGTGTAATCATTTCATAAATTTTATTTTGAGTGTGTAAGGATTCAAATATTTTACTCTGTTAAGGGTCTGACTGATGAAATAGCGATACTTTAGTAATTCCTCCTGCACAAGGTTGGTGGATGTTATTTAATCTTGAAAGTGGCATCGCGGCGGTTCGTCTTAGTAGCCGGAGGTGCTGAAGGGGGAGGCTGGGAGGCCGGTTTTGTTGTAGAGATTACAGCCGACTGGAAACTGGGTGTAGCCGTAACGAACCGCGACCGGTTCGGCCACTGCCTTGGAGGAGACGATCAGGTCGCTGCCGTCGATCTTGCCTTCGGCCCAATGCCACTTGCCATCCTTGGCCTGGATGGATAACCACGGCATCGCCGCATCTGGTGTTGCTACTGGTGGCTGGAAGCGGTCCTTGTTGGCGAGCATTAGTCCGTTCCCCGCGTAATCGAATTTCACTCGGATGGTGCTGCCCTCGATCTTGTGGTTCTTGTAGAGTGGCCCGCTCGGCACCACTTCTTTTTTTCCATAATCGTTGTGCAGAGCCCAGTAGGCAAGCCTCAGACCGACGTCATACTTGTTAAACGGATGTTCCTTTTTCTCACCGATGTCGATGGTGACCGCCATGCCGGTGTTCGGAATGCTAAGTGCCTCGAACTGGGCGTTGCGGATAGCTGCCCGGCCGTCACCACCCGCGGGTTGGTCTGTTGGTGATACGCCCTGCGCCGCGAGCTGAACGAAGTAAAAAGGGTAGTCGCCTTGATTCCAGGCTCCGCGCCAACCATCGATGAGTCGCTTCAGCTTCGGCAGGTAGTCCTTGCCATTTTTTACGTTAGCTTCTCCCTGATACCAGAGGGCACCGCGCATTGCGTAACCTACGAGTGGTTCGATCTTAGGGATGAAATTTTGATACTTTGTTTTGATTGGGGTTTCGCCGGGCGCAATGTACTGCCAACCTTCGATGCCTGTTCCTGCCACCGCGGCATTCATTAGTCCGATGGGGACGAGTAGTTCGCTTTGCAGCTTGCGACCAAAGACAAAAGCGATGCTATAGCATCTGCCTACGGTCTTGGGAGTGCTGACGGTCCACTCGGTTTCGAGAAAGCGTAGTGCAGGGAAGTCGGCTTTGACCTGTGATTCTTTGGTTCCCTGCCTGTGATTGAATCTCACCGACATATTCGATTGCCCAGAGCATAGCCAGACCTCGCCAATCAGGATGTTGGAACACTCCTTCTTCTCTTGCTTGCTGCCCACGCGGGTAGTTACGGTCAGGGTGCGACCGGTAGGTGAGTCATTCACCGACTTCAATTTGTCAGCTGGCATGGCATTCAGTTTTATTTCAAAACGTCCGTCCGCACCTGCCTTAGTAATATGCTTTTGTTTTTCAAAGGTCACCTTGACGTCCGCGCCAGGAAGAGTCCATCCCCAGACGGGGATGGGCATTTTCTGCTGGAAGACAGCGTTGTCGCCAAACGGACGTCCGAGAAGCGGCGCTAACTCTAGCGGTGGCTTTTCCTTGGGAAATGCCGTGGACAACTCCGCGGCGGGCAGTGATCCAGCGGTGGTAAGACCGAGAACTAGGACACAGAACGTGGCACGGAGGGCGGAGGGGAAGCAGTTTTTCGTGGGGATCAGACTCATGGCGGTAGCTTAGATTACACAGGACTATCCTGCCAACCTTATCTTCGAAGCATCCAGTTAATCATTGAGCAACTCGGGATTCCTTCTCGCTTTTAGGCTTAAACTCTAATTAGTGACTATTTCGAGAAAATATCCTATTGATGAATCTGAATCTGAAATCTCAGCGTATTATTTAATGAACCACTGATTAAAAACCAACCATAAAATTAAATCGATGAACCTAAAATTATTTGTTAAAAGTATCGCATACGGACTCAACGTGTCCTCTAGTGCAGAGCATTACAGGTGCTACACAAAGTATTCTATCAACAAGACTATATGCACGGCAGCTTGTCTGTCTCTTAGTTCTATGCTGGCTTCCGCAGCAGAAAAATCAGTAGCTGAATTCACTCCCAAAGAGGCTGATGCGCTCGGTTGGAGAGTGGTGGACGATAGCGTTATGGGTGGACTTTCGCAGGGTAAGATCCAGATTTCAAAGGGAGGTATATTGAATTTTAACGGGAAACTCTCGCTCAAGAACAATGGAGGTTTTTCTTCATTGCGCAGCGGGAATCTAAATTTGGATCTCAGTGGCGCCGAGGGTCTGGTCGTTAGAGTCAAGGGTGATGGACGCACCTACAAAATGAGATTTAGCACCGACGCCCGCTTCCGCTCAAGGGAAGTCTCCTTTTCGGCAGACTTTAAAACTCAGAAGGATGAGTGGATTGAGGTTAAAGTCCCTTTTGATGATTTTTCGGCGAGCTTTCGCGGAATGAGCTTGAAGAGAGAGACATTCGATCCCGGTAAAATCCGTAGGATCGGGCTTCTCCTTGGAGATAAGAAAGCGGGGCCATTCGAGTTACAGGTGGACTGGATCCGCACCTACGGTGCCGAGTCCGATGCAGCCCTGTCGAATTCTAAAGATATTGTTTCAGCTGCCCTAGCGGATGGACGCTTTGGAACTCTCGCCGCCGCACTCACCGAGGCTAATCTCGTGGAAACTCTTCAAGGTAAAGGCCCGTTCACCGTTTTTGCGCCGACCGATAAGGCATTCTCTAAGTTACCG
>Ga0307981_1003717_pt1 | contig 11264 bp, 7 predicted proteins | sample OrgLakmetagen987_FD_201849 | JGI IMG/M metagenome (GOLD analysis project Ga0307981, IMG submission 201849) | Saline water microbial communities from Organic Lake, Antarctica - #987 | ecosystem: Environmental > Aquatic > Non-marine Saline and Alkaline > Saline | place: Antarctica: Organic Lake... | reverse complement strand
ATGGGAGACAGCCTTAGCGTCACCATTATAAGCTCACTTCCCGAAGACTATGTCAGTGTGAAAGATGGAGAACGTAAGACAGATCTTAATAAGAAAGCTAGTGTAGTAGCGGCCGAGGCTATCCCTGAGCCAGTATTAGATTCTGAGCCGACCAAAGAAGTGCAACAGGAAGATGATGAAGTTGAGGCTGGAAAAGTATCAGCTACGTTAGAAGAGATAGAAACGGAGGAAGCGAAAGAATTAGAGATTGATAAAGTAAACGAGACTAATGAATCAGCAGAAACTCCAGATATAAAGACTATTGATACAGACTCTGGTATCGATGCAGAGGGTGAAAAATCTAATCAGGAAGTAGAAGAGGAATCTGCTGATGAGTCAGACGATCAAGAAGAGCTATCTAAGGCGGAGGAAGCGGAGGAAGCGGAGCCAGTAAGTCCTCCTAAGAAGGTGGAATACTCATCGGATAATCGCCGTGAACTACCCCAAGGTGAGCTTCTTTTAGATGGCGGTCCTAAAGGAAAATTTGAGGGAGAGGCGCCTAATTTAGTCGATGGCGAGGATCTGGACATTCCAGCCTTTTTGAGAAAAAAGAAATAAAATAACCGACAAGACAGGATTGAATCTTGACCTCTAGGCGGTGTGACCGATGCTAACGATCATGTCCAAAGAAGCCTTATTTCAAGAGATACTCATGGCTCGCCAACGCGTCTATGAAGTGGGTCAAGCCACGCCGTTAGAGAAACTTCCTATCGGAGATCTAGATATTGAGATCTGGGCAAAGCGGGAAGACTTGGGTGCGATCAAAGCGTTTAAGTGGCGCGGTGCTTATAATGCGATGGCTTGTCTATCAGAGGAGGAGCGAGCACGTGGTATCGTAGCTGCATCCGCTGGAAATCATGCTCAGGGCGTGGCTCTAGCAGCGAAGGCTCTTGGTTGCAAGGCGGAGATCTATATGCCGCTATCCACCCCAGAGGTAAAGCAGAATGAGGTGAAGCGTCATGGTGGTGATGCGGTAAAGATCAAGCTCGTAGGCGATAGCTATGATGCTGCTGGTGTTGCTGCTAAAAAGCGTTGTGATGAGTTAGGTGCCGTTTATATACACCCTTATAATGACCTCGCTACGATGGGTGGGCAGGGGACTTTGGCAGATGAGATTGTGATGGCTTCTAGTGTGCCATTTGACCGAGTTTATATCGCCATCGGTGGTGGTGGTCTGGCATCATCTGTGGCTTGCTGGTTGAAGAGATTTTGGCCAGATTGTAAGGTTATTGGTGTGGAAGGTGTCGGCCAAGCATCCATGAAGGCGGCGATAGAAAATGGTGGACCAATCGAGCTAGAATATCTAGATGTTTTCTGTGATGGCACGGCGGTTAGAAAAGTGGGTGAAAATACTTATTCCTATTGTCGTGATTTGTTAGACGGTATTGTAACAGTGACGAATGATGAAGTCTGCCACGCAATTCGTCGCTTATGGGAATCCATCCGTGCTATTCCTGAGCCTAGTGGGGCAATGGGTCTAGCTGCTATCATGAAGGAGCATGCGGCTGGTGAAATAAAGCCTGGTGAAAAAGTACTCACTATTATCTGTGGTGCAAATATGGACTTCGCTCAGCTATCTAACATTTCTCGCAGAGCTGGCATAGGTTCTAAGCAACGTCGCTATCTCCGAGTTCCAGTGCCAGAAGGTAAAGGCTCGCTAGTGAGTATTCTAGAGCAGCTTCCTGAAGAAGTCAGCATAGTGGATCTCCAGTATGGAAAAGTGGGTAATAAGGAGCAATATCCAGTGATGGGGCTCATCGGCAGTAAGGAGGAATACCGCCAGTTTGATCAGACTCTCATTGAGCAGGGGATCAAGGCAACGGATGTCTCTACGGAAGAAATCGTCGGTTATAGAATTATTAATTACGATGCTGATCTTTTCAAAAATCCGCTATTCGTGAATATAGAATTTCCTGAGCGTGCAGGTGCTTTTCTCGCCTTTATGCTCCAAGTAAAAGAATACAGTAGTCTGTGTTATTTTAACTATAGTTATTCAGGGGAACGAGTAGGACGTGCGCTAGTGGGGATGGATTTCGATAGCATCGAAGACCAGCAAGCCTGTCTCGAGCTTATGAACAGTATGGTAGGTGCTAGTATTATGGCATACCAGTTAGTAGGTGAGGAAACTCTTACTAGGCTGTTAGGATAGTATCTTCTTTCTGCGTCCCGCAGCAGTGTAAAAACATGGCCTGGCCCTCTATTCACTCTGCCCTCTATTCACTCTATTCATACTGCGCATATTTAGTATTCTTTTCGCTTAATTTGCGTTGCTGATCTCTCATTGGCTGTGTTAAAGATTAGTTGATAAAAATTATGACCGATAAACAAATACTACAGCAGATTCGAGAAAGTGAGCATTTTAGAGTTCTAAGTGAGGCATTCAAACGTATGACGGAGTTGGATCTATGGCTGGATTCTGTTGATGAGGATGATCCTAGATCTATGGATGAGTTATCCAGTGACTACTATTCTATCCTTACTAAAAAGCTAGGATTGAAAGAGCAGCTAGATGTCTCACACCAGACGATGCGGGATTCTACGCAAGGCAAGCATGTGAAGTATGCGGAAGGTATTTCTGGTTTGATCCACTTTTTGGTGCCTGTTCATGATGGCGATAGGGAGATTGGTTTCATACGCTGTGGCGGGATGAAGGATGCTTATCGTGGAATGCTGAAATTCATGAATTTCTCTCAGGAGCTGAAAGATCAAGATCATGATGAAGAGAAAATAGCGGAGCTCGAGTCGGCATTTAAGAATATCCCTAATCTCCACGGTGAAAATCTGGCAGAGGCTACGAGCTGGTTGGCTCAAAGAGCAAAGGAAATAGACAAGGAAATCACTGAGATTAATAACGCAAGTTAGGGAGTAAGTTTAATAAGCGTATTCTTGTGTATGAAATACAAGACATGCGGAGTTTTTTTGCAAATGATGCCTTAGATCTTAGCAGTAAGGTTTATGTGAATAATTCATCACTAACAAAACCTTTCTAACAACTAACAAGAACTACAAAAACACATTATGAAAACACTCTACAATCTTAAGCCTAGTCAGCTTTATAGAAACGCATCACCAGCCGAGCTTTATAAATTAGCCATCCTCACTGAAGACGATACTGAACTCTCCGACAAGGGAGCTCTTATTGCCTACTCAGGTGATAAGACAGGCCGCTCACCGAAGGATAAGCGGGTGGTGAAGTCTCCAGAAAGTGAGAAGGATATCTGGTGGGGTGAGGTCAATATCCCGATGGATGCCGCGCAGTTTGAAATCAACAAAGAGCGTGCGATAGACTATTTAGGAATACAGGACACGCTCTACGTGCTGGATGCATTCGCAGGCTGGGATCCAAATCATCGCTTGAAAGTGCGGGTGATCTGTTCACGTCCTTACCACGCGCTGTTCATGCACAATATGCTGATCAGACCCACGGATGAGGAACTAGCAGAATTTGGTGAGCCAGATTTTACTATTCTGAATGCAGGTAAATTCCCCGCGAATGGGCACACCGAGGGTATGAGCTCTAAGACGTCTATCGATCTCAACATCGAGGCAAGAGAAATGGTCATCCTCGGCACCGAGTATGCGGGCGAGATGAAGAAGGGGGTCTTCACGATGATGAACTACTTGATGCCAAAGGCTGGCAATTTATCCATGCACTGTGGCGCGACGGCAGCTAAGGATTCGGAAGATTCTATGGTGCTCTTCGGGCTCTCAGGAACCGGTAAAACCACGCTTTCTGCCGACCCTAACAGAAGGCTGATCGGGGATGATGAACATGTCTGGACAGATAATGGTATTTTCAATATCGAAGGTGGTTGTTATGCGAAGGCGATTGATCTAACAGAAGAATCTGAGCCAGAGATTTTCCATGCCTTGCATTTCGGTGCGGTGCTAGAAAATGTTACGATTGATGATCACCATCAGGTGAAGTTTGAAGACACAAGCATCACGCAGAATACCCGTGGGGCGTATCCTATTGAGTTTATTTCTAATGCTAAGATTCCTTGCGTAGCGGGTCAGCCTACGGATGTGGTGTTCCTCACTTGTGATGCCTTTGGCGTGCTGCCGCCGGTGGCAAAACTTACCCCTGAGCAGGCTGCATATCACTTTATCTCTGGCTACACTGCGAAGGTGGCGGGAACAGAAGAAGGAGTCCTTGAGCCGGCAGCGACATTCTCAGCGTGCTTCGGAGCACCATTTATGGTCTGGCATCCAGGTAAGTATGCAGAGCTTCTCAGCGAGAGAATTGCCAAGAATGATGTCAATGTCTGGCTCGTGAATACTGGCTGGACTGGTGGGAAATACGGAGTCGGATCACGCATCAAGCTCAAGTATTCCCGCGCGATCATTAGTGCGATCGCAGAGGGGGCTCTGGATGATGCGAAGACTGAGAATAATCCTTACTTTGGCTTTGAGACCGTGTTGGAGTGCCCCGGTGTTCCATCAGAGGTGTTAGATCCTAGCACGTCATGGCGAGATCATTTGGAGTATGAGAAGACTGCGGCGCATCTAGCAGGCTTGTTCACTGAGAACTTTAAGCAATTTCAAGCTGGCGTAGCACCAGAAATCCTCAAGGCTGGCCCTGCTCAAAGCGGAAGTTAGCCAATCAATTAGCAATGCATTTACCAAGATTCAGACGCCTCGGCGGCGCAGAGACACGAGCGAACGCATTGCGCTGGATGAGGGTTCACACCTTCAGTCCGATCAAGAGCAGTATTAAGTGGCTTCTCTGTGTGATTATCGCATGGCTGGCTGGGCATCTGCCGGTGATCTCAGATGCTGCCGCTTCTGGTGCGCTGAGTGCTGAGGGGTTGTGGATGTTCCGTATCCTGATTTTAGCTGCAGGTCTCTGGCTTACGGAGGCGATCCCAGCTTACGCGACGGCGATGCTGATCATGGGGCTGGAGTTACTCTTTCTCTCCACAGCTACTGGGTCATCAGAACTCTGGGAGTGGTCGGAAATCCTAGAGGTCTGGGGATCTCCACTGATCTGGTTGTTCTTTGGTGGGTTCTTGATTGCCGAGGCATTCCGCGAAGCGGGACTAGATAGGATCTTGGCAAAAGCGATTTTAGCGCGGACGGGGAAGGGGGCGTGCTCGATGACGATAGGGCTGATGCTGATGACCTATTTCCTAAGCATGTTCATGAGCAATACCGCCACGATCACGGTGGTGATAGCAATCATTGCTCCGCTTTTAAGGCAAGTTCCCAAAGATAATTTAAGTGCCAGAGGGATGCTGCTGGCGTTGGCAGTAGCGGCGAGTCTCGGCGGCATGGCGACGATTGTTGGGACGCCTCCAAATGCAATTGCCATCGCAAACCTCGCTGAGAGAGGGATCACGATTAATTTCCTAGAATGGATGAAAATCGCAGGCCCTCCATCATTAGTCTTATTGATACTGTGCTTCGGTTATATTTGGTTGACCTATTTTAAAAGAGATAAAGAGAACTTTAACTTCGATCTTGGAGAACTGGGGAAGTCCTCTGAAACATCTAAATCTAATGGTATCCCATGGAAACTAGTGTTCGTGGTGATCATCACACTGGGAACGATCGGAATGTGGATGACTCAGTCATTTCACCATATCCACCCGACGGTGGTGGTCTTCTTCGCGATCACTCTGCTGACGCTGACTGGCGTGCTTACGTCTGTTTCTCTGATGTCTGTGCCTTGGGATGTTTTGATCCTGATGGCGGGTGGTCTGGCACTGGGAAAAGGGATTTCTATCAGTGGACTCGCAGATTTCTTTTCTAGTCAAATCCCGAGTGATCTATCAGCGGTGACGCTAGGACTGGTGTTCGCTTTAGTCGCGGTAATGGCATCTAACTTTATGAGTAACACCGCTGCTGCTAACGCGATTATTCCGCTGGTTTTTTCAGCAGTAGCCCTCTCCGATTCTCTACTCGTCGTCGTCCCAGCCACTTTAGCCTGCTCATGCGCGGCATTATTGCCAGTATCCACTCCGCCCAATGCGATTTGCTATGCCACCGGGAAGCTCAAAACCTCAGATTTTTACAAGTTAGGGCTAGTGTTGATCGTTATCGGCCCACTGGTGGGTTTTCTCTGGTGCCAAATCATTTTGTAAAGGAATAGGATAGTTGAAATCACGCATATATTTATTATTTAAACGCAATATAAAAAGGGCAAAGGGGTAAATCCGTGAATTGTGAATCCTTTCAATCCATTATTCTATATGGTCTGGTAGATTAGAGGTTTTAGGTATTCAAACATCACACCCGCAACCCTGCTCCGTACCAACACTCCGCACCCCAAGCCCTGTCACGCTGCCTGCTTTCATGCCATCTCGCAACGGGTGTAATGCCACGCAACCTTTCGCCTCCCTAGGGGAGGCTCATGCTGAGATACTTCCCCAAAGGGGACCCCTTCTCATCACCGGGATCATTCCGTTCGTAAAACTCACTTCATTTGCTGGTCATTACACGCGTTGTGCGAAGGAATGAGCAGGCATCGCGCCAGTGCTTCAATAATATTATTAAGGGACAGACCCTAATAGCACGGGCTTAAGCATGAGAATCGTCTAATCGACAGGGGCTATAAGGTCGATTTAGCCATTTCTGGTCCTACGTAATCCGAAGGGGGACCATTATAGCACTGGGACTAAGTTGCTCTGGTATTTTTGCTAAAGAATAATCTAGTATTTGTCATGCCTACAAGGGATTCACACCGATAAATGCCATTAAGTCCGTGCCATTTGGGACAGACCCTTTTTATTTAGAAGACCAGCAAGCCTGTCTCGTGCTTATGAACAGTATGGTAGGTGGTAGCATTATGGCATACCAGCTAGTAGGTGAGGAAACTCTTACCAGACTGTTAGGTTAGTATCTTCTGCGTCTCGCAGCAGTCCGTTCATGCGGCTTCCAGCCGCAATGACACTCTCCGTGCTTATTAATGCTGCAAGATGCAGTATGGACGGACTGCCGCGAGACGGGTCAGTTACAGGTTCATCCCGTTAATCAAGCAGTCACCTACGGAAATACCACCACGATAATTTCCAGCGAATTTTAGCCCCGGGTTTTCTTTTTCTAGCTTCTCCAGCTCAGCCAGCACATCTTCGTGTCCTAAGTTTACCTGCGGGATGGCTTTATTCCATCTGGTGAGATAATGGAATACTGGTTCGCCTGTAATACCTAGCACCTTGGTGATTTCCCTGTGGGCTGTTGCGATCATTTCTGACTCAGGAAGGCTGGCTGTATTTGGATTTCTCGATCCTCCAAGCATGACGTTGATTGCGACATGATCAGCAGGCGCTCTGTTGTGTTCTGGGAAAAGGGTGGAGGTGAATAGTGCTCCGAGAATGTCTGTCTTTTCTGGTAAGCTAGCTAGCATACCGAAGCCATCGAGTGGGTGGGTGATATCACTACGCTTGTAGCCTAATAGAAGGCTCGCAACAGGTGGGTGATAAATGTTTTTGGTATGCACTAAATTGATGTTTTCTGGAAATTCAATAGTTCCGAGACGATGTGCAGGAATGGTAATAATGATTTGGTCAAATTCATGCTGATGTTCACTACCCTTGTGTTGATAACTATATTGCCAGCGATTGTTAGAAATCGATTCTACCTTGCTGTTAGATGTTTCTGTTAGGATCTCACAGCCTAGTTCAGTGAGCTTTTTCTCGAAGGCTACTGGTAGTTCTTGTGTTCCATTTTTAAAAGAAACGATCTCTTTTTTCGTGAGCTTATTAGGATCTGCGGGGAGACTTTTAGATTTGAAAATACCTAGTAATAGTGAGCGGTGATCATCGACCACTTGATACATTCTTGGGAAGGCTAGTCTGAAGTGGAGCTTTTCAGGGTCACCAGCGTAGATGCCGTTTACAAATGGACCCGCTCCGAAATCTAAAAGCTTTTTACCAAGGCGGTGACGTACATAGTCGGCGAAGGATTGGTTTTCGAGATCGGGTGATCTACGGATAAAAGGTTCTCGAGCTAGTCTGAGTAGAGCAGGGAAAGTGAGCGCCTTATTGAATAAAAAACTGCCTAACGAGTAGGGCATTGGGACGGCTTTGCCATTTTTAATGATAAAGCGTTTCGCGGAGGAATGGTCAGCCTTAATCATCCGATCTGTTAGGCCGAGTTCTTCAAATAAAGTTAAGATCCTAGCATCTCCAAGCATGATGGTATTAGGTCCGTATTCCGCGAGATATCCTTGTTTGATGATGGTAGCTAGGGATCCACCTACTTTGGCGTTAGATTCAAACACAGTAACCTTGTGCCCTTTTTTGCTGTGAGCATAGGCGGCGCTGAGTCCGGTGATGCCAGCACCGAGGATGGCTATATGTTTGCTGATGATATTTAGCGGTAATTAGTGATCGTTTCCACAAGTGTCGCCATATTTTCTGGCTTAGCGGATGGAAGTATACCGTGGCCTAGGTTAAAGATATGTCCAGTCTTACCTTTCATTGAGTCGAGCACTCTGAGGGCTTCTATTTTCACGCGCTCAGAGGTGCCATCGAGGATCGATGGGTCGAGATTGCCTTGCACGGCGATGTTGGCTGGGAGTGAGTCTCGGAAGGTTGGGAGATCTACTGTCCAGTCTACGCTCAGGCATTTAGCACCTGCTCCGATGATTGTGGATGCATGATGCGCCATGCCTTTGGCAAAGATAATGATGGGGAAGTCAGCAGGGAGTGCCGAGATGACTCTGCGCATCCATTTGACAGACATTTCCTCGTAGTCACGTGCTGAACAGTAAGCGCCAGCGGAGTCAAACATTTGCAGTGCATCGGCTCCATTTTCTATCTGGTGGAGGAAGAGGTCGATGAGTGAGGTGGAGATTTTTTCCATGAGCTTCTCGAAGAGTGGTCGGTCTTCGTAGAACATGTGCTTGAGACTGGAGCAGTTCTTGAGCGATCCACCTTCCGTCATGTAAGCGGCTAGTGTCCAAGGAGAACCTCCGAATCCGAGGAGTGCCTTTTCTTCGCCAATGACTCCGCGGATGGAGCGGAGCGCGGCTCCCATGTAAGAAAGTTTTTCAGCAGTGTCTTTTTCATCGAGAGCATCCACTTGAGCTGCATTTTCGATGACGAAGTCCATGCCGATGCCTCCGCCATCCCGAAAATGGTAAGGCTGTCCCATGGCTTCTGGAATCACGAGAATGTCTGAGAACAGGATGGCGGCATCCATTTCGTAGCGGCGCAGTGGCTGCATCGTGACTTCCGTTGCGAGCTCTGGAGATTTCACCATTTCTGTGAATGAGTAAGTCTCCTTCAGCTTGCGGTATTCAGGTAAGTAGCGACCAGCTTGGCGCATGACCCAGACTGGGGGGCGGTCAAGTGGCTGGCATTGTATTGCGGCTAGAAATCTTTCTCTGCTGTTCATAGAGATGATGTATAATGCGTGGCTAAGAAATGCACGTAAAATGTTAGTCGATCTGTTCACGCTTGAGAAGTTGACAGGTGAGGGTGATCTGGCATGATGGTATTATGGCTCTGCGAATAGATCAGGCAATTATCAGTGGGTGGATCGATAATACGACTCCTGGTATCACGCGTGGGGGCATCGAGCTTTTAGGAATGAAGCGGCCACTAGAGCTGATTTTAAAAGGTAATTGCTGGCGGGATATAGCTGGGACTCGATTAGACTTTGTGAATCCAAACCCTAAACCGCAGGAAGAAGTGATAGAGGCATTACATGCACTACATCGTGGAGTGGTGGGGGATATGACAGCTTCTGAAAAGGTGAAATCTCTGTTAATTTCTCAAGAAGAAGTGATCGAGTATTTAGAGGCCAAGAAGCAAATTCCTTTTGAGTGGAAAAATAGCTTATGTCTTGAGTGGTTTAGTTTAGCGAATGGTAGGGTTGTGGTGGAAGCGACGGGATTTGAGCTGAAACTATCAAGTCATGAATGGGAGTTGGATGAAGCTGGCGATAAGCTACAACGCGAAGAAAATACTTATGCACTAGAGCATTTTATACATCTCATCGGCCATGCAAATAAGGCGGAATCTGAAGTGGGAAATGACTGTGATAACGATGCAGATGAATTTGAATGGGAGCGAAGGTTACGGGTGCGGGATACGCTGGAGGAAGCAGTGGAGTTTTTATCGCATTCCGATGCTAAGGATGACTCTCAAGACCTGTTAGATGGCACAGTGATGGAGGGTAGGGATTCTTTAGTGCAAAAAGCGTATACTCTCCAGATGGATGTGATGCTGTATCTGGGGAATTCTTTTTTAGACAGTGGAGCGCGCGGTGAACTTGCCATAGCTGCCCAGTTTGTATTCGAGACAATGAACGAAATTTGTCCAGAAATATGCGCGGGAGAGCTCGAAAAAGGCTATCGTATCGCGATGTTAAAACGCTCAGTAGAAGCGAGTAATCTCGCTATTGCCGCCTGTAATACTCTAGAAATGGAGGACGATGGATTCAAGCACCTGCGCATCGATATTTTCAATCTGCGAGATATGATGCTAGACCGTGTTAGGGTGCTACGTGGTGAATCGCCTTAAAATAAAGTCACGGGAAGACGATGTGGTATTCGTTCAATTTGTGAGGTGATAAGGATCAATCACTTTACTTGGCTTTTTTAAGCTCGACTCGCTTAAGCGCGAACAGGCGCGGAGGTGTGGCGCGATTTCGTTGCCAGACTGCGACGATAAGAAATTTTTTATCGATAGAAAAATTGACGTCATGGATCCCATCGTACCCTAGCTTTACCAGATCTGCTGGCATGGTGATGGAGCCGTCTATAACATATCCGCATTCTGACTTAATCGACTTTTTGAGAAACCCTATTTTGGCATTGAGCGCGGGTAGCACTGCTGATCCGTCCGAGGAGAATTGTACGTTACATACTTCTAGGTCTGGGGTGGCGAGTTGAAGTTGCTTGCTGGCGTCGTTTTTGGATTTTAGGGGTTGGAATTCAGGATTCAACCATACGAGGCGTTTGTTTCCACGATCAGCCACAACATACCGACCTTCGAGGTCTACGCCAATGCCGTGCGCGGTATTGGTCTTCTCTAAGCCCTTACCACGGCCGCCGTGTTTATGTCCAGTCCTTGATCCGTCGTGAATGTGGAGCGGGTGTAGGAGATTTGATTTGTATCCATCATACACTCCAAGGTGCGTTGAAAGCGGGGAGCGATTTCCGTCGGTAGCCTTTCCGAACTGGGCGTGCTTGACGATCCAGCTGTCCGCCTTGTCAACATTGCCATCTAGGTCGCACAAGATTACTTTCTGAGAATTGTAGACTAGAAGGAGTCGCT
>Ga0307981_1003716_pt1 | contig 11273 bp, 8 predicted proteins | sample OrgLakmetagen987_FD_201849 | JGI IMG/M metagenome (GOLD analysis project Ga0307981, IMG submission 201849) | Saline water microbial communities from Organic Lake, Antarctica - #987 | ecosystem: Environmental > Aquatic > Non-marine Saline and Alkaline > Saline | place: Antarctica: Organic Lake... | reverse complement strand
GAAACTGGGCTGCCGAGTATAATCGTGCCTTTTTTGCATTTTGACGAGGGTATTCCAGATACCGACGTGATTATCTATCTGAGTCTAGGCTTTGTCGAAAGCGAAAATGCAACAGCATCGAATATAACAGCCGTCGATGCGGTATTGAAGGGCGTGAGTAACTTCACTCGTGCTGTCAACACGACACTCCAAAGCAATACAACAGCCAGCACCGGACTCACGACAGAACGCAACACATCCGGTATACCCAAGCGTCTGGGTACAGGCGAGACTCCAGTGCAAGCCAACGAGACGCTGGACGTTGATCCAGTGCTGTTGTTGGCAAACCAGACATCAAATGGCAACGAGACGAAACGGATGGGCGTTAAACATCGATGCGCTGGAGACTATTTGGCGGCGTCTTCTTTCTGCTCTTCGGATCAGTACGATCGGCCAACGGCTGCAATTCTTCACATTTGTGTTGGAGAATCATTTTTCGAACCAGAGTCGCTGCAGACTAACATTATGACGATCATGCATGAACTTGGGCACGCACTGGGCTTCAATGCTCACAGTATGGCTCGCTTTCGAAAACCCGACGGTTCTCCTATTACCTCTCGAGTTGACGGGGAAGTACCAGTTACCAACATGGTGGAATGCACTGGAACGCAATTCTCGAGAACATACGCCAATGCAACGTTGCCTTCGCCAGAAATACTGCAGTTTCGTACGGTACGGGGCGGTGTACGCGTAGCGGAAATAGTTACACCCTCGGTTCGGCAAGCTGTTCGCAATCATTTTGACTGCCAACAGTTGCCGGGGGCGGAACTGGAGAGTGGAGAGTCGCTGCCTCTATCAACTAGTGCAGGAGAAGTATCATGCCTTGGCGATCACTGGGAGCGCCGGCTTTTCAAGAACGACTTGATGAATCCGATTGTCGACGGCCTCGAATTTAATCCGCGAATTTCAACATTAACGTTGGCGTACTTTGCGGATTCGGGTTGGTATCAAGTGGACCTTTCGCGGACGGCCCTTTCCGCTAGTTGGGGCAGAGGTGCTGGCTGCGCCTTTGTTGAGGAGAACTGTATTGGCGATGATGGCCAAGTACCAACCAGCTACGAGCCATATTTTTGCAATGAGCATCCTGGAATCGATGCGGAAGGGTTTGCAACCGAAATTAATGGTTGCACACCTGACTTGACCCGAAAAGCGGCTTGCTCTATTGGAAAGTACGTCTCAGAGCTACCGGTCGAATATCAATACTTCAACTTTACCTACGGCGCCAATGTTGGAGGTAGCGATGCCTTTATGGATTACTGCCCCGTCTTTTCTGGGTTCTCGAATGGACTCTGCTCGGACGAGAAGAATGAAGCTCTGATAAGGGTCAATCAAATGGAAAAGATCGGTGGACGAAACTCTCGATGCCTAGCCGGGTACGGTAACGGCATAGAAAAGTTTGCATTGTGCCTTCCAATTGCATGTGTCGTCGAGGACCGATCACTCCGAGTACAAATCGATGGGCACTGGCGCGTTTGTAATTTCAAGGACGAAGTACTTGTGTCTCGGTCGGGTGACCATGTCATTTGCCCCAATCCAATTCGTGTATGTCCCACCTTTTACTGCGACCGCGACTGTTTGGGCACTAGTGGCTGGTGTAATTACACCAAGGGCCAGTGCATGTGCAATGCAACCGTTGTGGAACCACTTACTGATACCATTTCCACCGAGGTATTCCTTGACAGCTACCAGTGTGAGCAAGAGGTAGAGGAAGAGAGTGGCAGCGCGATTTTTTATCACCCACCAGCCACTGGAAATGATCTCCCCGATGCTGACTCTCCTCTTGCGGATTACTACGTGTCAACAGCGAGAGTTCTTCGAGACCAGCCCGACCAATTTCGCGGACCGTGGAGAATTTTCTTTGAAGTCTCTGGCGGCGTACTTCTCGTCTTGTTTGTCGTATTCCTAATTTGGCTATCCCGCCGACCAGGGAGGGAACAAGACAATTGGCTCGAACCCGGTACCGACGGTGCGGGCAACGCTTCCACAAATCCGAATAAAGACAAGATGATGGCGACGGTGGTTGTCGATATGCGAATGAATAGGAGCGCAGGTCTACTTCAGGGTGCTAGAGACGTATTGCAGGAGCGAGCGTCAGAGACTGATATAAGTATGACAGATACCGAAGGCTCTAGAGCACGGGCTTCAAGCGCCGGTAGCGAACCACTTGAACCCGAATGCCTACAACCCGTGGACAGCATTGATGCACCTTCGGGTACTACGCCAATGATCAGAAGGCGATTTAGATAGCTTTTTATGTTAATACATAATCCTACATAATCCATCATTGTGTCCTTTCTTCGGAAGTAGACCTTGGAGAGGAGAGTGAATATAATCCAGCTTCTGTAGTAGGTCGCTCACTAGCAAGGGAGCGCCGATTTGCCCGTCTGACTCTAGCTCTTCTGTCCGTCGTGCGGCAATTCACGTGTTCATTTTTGCATCGTCTTTATCGTCACTTAAGTCTATTCACTCGAGCAATAACAATGGTATCTATCGTCGCCCTCGACTCTCGACACGCATCAAAATGGCATCCAACAACGCACACGAGTCCTCACTTCGAGTCATCTCCGATCCAGAAGAACTAGCGCGTTATGGTGTATGCACCGTCCCAATTCCCCCCACGCTGGACGCCAAAAAGTGGGCGACGGAATTGTCGCAGGTCAGTCCTGCCATCATGGCCTTTGAAGGTGACGGAGAGTACGCATTCTATCGCAACATCTTGGAAGAGCCTAATTTTCCATTCAATGCAATTTTGGATGAAGAGTCCGCAGTTGGCAAGAGTTTGCTACGATATTTCGCTGTGAAGAATTTGGACGACATTCATTTGGACGATGCCTTTTGTGTACACTACAACATGGATCAGGAAGACACGACGGGCGCCAGACACATGGATCCAAGTGATATTACAGTGAACATGTGTTTGGAGAAAACCAAAGATGCGGAGGGATCGCAAGTTCTTTTTTACGGAACTAAGGCACTTCACACTATTGATGTTGAGCACGAGGAAAAGGACGAGACTTTTCGCTTCCTAGTTAGCCAGGAGGAAGGCTTTGCTACCATTCATTGGGGTAACCATCCGCACGAGACAGTGCAATTGCAAGGGGGGAAACGGACGAATATCGTTCTCACTTTCTGCTACAAAGACACTTCACGAAGCGACGTTTCAATGAGAACATGCTATTAGCATGTTAAGTGCTGTCTGCTGCCTCGAATCTAGAATAGCGAATAGACAGAGAGCATCCCTTACATTCTTTATCATATTATAGTATATGGTGCTACGCTTGGTAGATCGGAAACGTCCAAGGTCCACTAGGTCAAGATAGGTCTAGCTAGCTACCGGTAGATGCCAATCCTGGGACTCGAGAAAGAAGTCAATCGGAGAGATGGGGGTTCTGGCTTCTTTACCTCGGCTGTATGAAACAGACGGTACGAGAGCAACCGATTCCAATCGTAACATAATTGGTGCTTGCTATTGCGTTGGTCGTCAGCGTCAACGACGTTGTTGTATATTTTCAAATCCAGTCATAACATCTGGAGCAGCTCATCATTGCACCAATAATTAAGACACAGAATAGTCTAAATGCTATCCCTTTTGAACTCTTCTGATCTTCTCTATATTGCATGGAATGGAGTTCAAGCAGAATGGTAGATAGTGCCACGACAACGCTTATTCCGAATTCAGTGAACATAAACTCAGGTCGCGCCATCCAAGCGACCTTGTTCAACGGAGATACGGTAGTCCCAAGTGCGATACCAGACTGGGGCCGCTTCCATTTTTCGCATCCACCAATCTTTCCTTGCTACTTCCAGTGTCATTCCAGTCACCCAAAGAATGATGTAAAACCCGACGATCCTGCCATCAACGCTAGCCAATGTAGGCCAAGTAGCCGCCTACCACACTTCTGAAACAAATAGAGAAACGAAGGAAAATACACCATCGTGAGACGTGTGTGAGTGTGGGAGGGCGGGTGTGCGTGTCCGCTAACAAGTTGATCCCACAAAATCAGAGATAGTTTCGTCTACTGCCGATACTACCAAACGCTGAAGTTACATAAGTCACTCTTCGGATCTCACCGTTTTGCAAGTCATTCCGAAGGTACGGATCTTGTTGATCCATGATCAACTAAGATCATCCAAACCAGTTGATCTACGATCTGCTTTTAATGACTGATTGAGAGCTACACGTTACTCCAATCAAGCGCTTAAGCTCAATCATATTTTTGCACTCGCCTTGTTTGTGCAAAGCTGTTACTGGAATCCCATTAGGTGCTATCAGCATTGCCTGCATTGCCCTGGCAAACCCCAGCGCAAGTTTTTTAATATCCGGGTTTTACCCTACCCTACCCTACGCTATTTTTTCCTTCACGACACCAATTAATATGTACAGCTCCGACGATGGTATTCGAGAAGGTCTCGTTGAACCGTTTTTCTTCGTTAGCCTCGCATCCGCTGCAGCCAGAGACTTCCTATCTAAATAAGTTGTAGGTTGATGCGTTCACCTATCCGCTTCGGTCGATCCAAGGGGATCCTTCTCTTCTGCTGGCTGGGACTCCTCTTCTGCGCACTCAGCGTGACTCTCGCTGACGACGACTACGACTTTGTCAAGGAAGTGCTCGAAGAAGGCGAGAATCACTATGAGGAACATTACGACGAAGAAACAGCGACGGGTTACGCGACTTACGAAGAAAAGCTGCGGCAAAAACAAGAAGAAGAGCTGTTGAAGCGACACGCAGAAGAGGAGCGAATCGTCAGTGAAAAAGCCGAGCGCATCCAGCAACAGCGAGAGGCAGCCTTTGCTACGGAACTTGCAAAAATGACTGCCGACCAGCAAAAGGCGGCACGCAAGCAAAAGAAAAAAGATGCCCGCATCGTTCGTCAGATTCTTCGAGCCGCTAAGAGCCAGAATCACTACGCCGTCTTGGGTCTTCGCAACTGGGAAGTACTGGTACCACCGCGCACAATCAAGTTGATCAGCTTGGCTCTTAGAATACCTGGCTTCTCTCTATTTCATATATGCCCAAAGGACATAAAAAAACATTACCGGAAACTGGCCATGACCGTGCACGTGAGTCCAAGATATGAGAAGAAGCAGCTGCAGTCGGTCTGAATGCATCATTCCCTCTCACCCCCCGTGGTTTACTCGTTTCTAACTGAATATCTTATAGCCAGATAAGAATCGAGATGGTCGCGCTAACGAAGCCTTTATTGCTGTCGAGAACGCAGCTTCCATACTAACTGATGAAAAGCAAAGGACGGAGTATGACGAAATGGTACGAACAATGTGGCGGGAGCGAAGACAGCAAGGAACCAAGCGCGTCGCTGTTGCCTTTGATGGAACCATGCGTGTGGGTGGTAGAGCTGTCAGAGTCTTTCGGAAAGTACTGGGACCCTTTGCGTTTCCAGTCGCTGTGATGGGCTCTCTCCTCGTCTAGTAGTAGGCAGCCTGAAGCCAGTCGGTGCTTCGTTGACCCATCATGTGCTAAATCCTGCAACTTGGAGGCTACCTCGTTCAGTCGATACCAGGATCAAATAATAATGATGTCTCGTAGACTACAGTACGATAGACTTCGTCGTAACAGGTGCTATCCCAGGTATGTACTACTGTAGTCTAGCTATTAGTCTACTACCGGTAGACTAGTAGCTGATGAGATTATTCCAAAACAATTGTTCGATCGAAAAGTGAAAAGGGTTTTGATTTTTCGCGGGAAGACACTGCCGGCGCGTTCGGGATGGCGGGAAAGATCATTTTCGTGAAAGCTGAAAACATCGGCATCATTTACGACCATCGACCCGTCGAGCATAGTATTGACTTGAAAGCCTTTGCATTGCCATTGTCTTAACCATCATCGATCATCGAAGGATTCAACAAGCAGCATACCCAGTGTCTTAATCGAAAGGATCATGTCAGAAGTCGATAGTTCTCTCTGTAAACGGCTTCGTTTCGTAAAAGTCGAACAAGCGCAAGATTCTCACATTATCTGGCCGTGCCTCCACTTTGAGACGTATAGTGGCATTTTGAGCAGCATCAAGATGAATCCAGAGCATATGATGCAGCTTTCGCTCGCTTTTGTCAAAAGGTCGGCGTCTCGCAACTCGGCGATTGGCCCAGTGGCCTTTCTGTTGGGAAAAGGTGCTTTGCCGAACCAAATGCGCTGCATTTGGAGTGAAGATACGGAGCTCTTGGACTTTGCCGTCAACCTACCCGACGCGTTCACCAACTTTAAGAATGTTCCAGGTTTTATGGACGCTATGCAAGAGACGGCGCCTTATTTGTCTGCTGGCACTGGAACTACCGTGGAGAAGCCGTCGGTTACCCGAGCATCCACCGAGAACCAGCCTGCAGCCCACGAGGAGAATTCTAGCCCGTCCGATACCCCCGTTGCCGCCGTAACAGAAATGGTGGCTGACAAGAATTCGAACGTGATCGCATCTGTTACCACCACGACTATGGCTATGCCTGTCAAAAAATTGAGCATTGCCGCTGTCCCTGAAGCCAACGCCTCCGAGGCTTCTGTCGAGACCAATGCCGCTGCTGCTGCTGACGCCGAGATAACTACCAAGGCCAATTCTACTTCCGTCCGGCGATCAAGATCTACCTCTGTCGCTGAAGCGATCGCCGCTGAAGCAACTGTCGAACCTAAGGCTGATGTTGCTGCTCACGCAGAGCCCAATAGTGCTGCCGAACCTATGAACGACGCGACCGGAAAGCCCGCTCCGAGTCCGAGTAAAACGAGATCTTCGAAACCAGCACGGGTCAGTGTTGAGGGGCCACAGTCTCTACCCACGCCGATGGAGACGGACAGGGACTCTGAAACTAGTACGACTTCGAGTACAGCTACCAAGAAGACGGGCACCAATAAGCGCAAGGCACAAGCGAGTACTGAGAAGAGCACAAACACAACTCAAGCCAAGAAGAAGAGGACGGTTGCGCTCGAAGACATGATTCCCACGTTTGATGACGTGCGGGCTGATTTGAAGAAGCAAAACTACGTTTTTCGGGACGACCTTTACTGCCGCCCCGGAATGGACCCCAAAAAGAATCACATGGCCATGCTGGGGACCGACTATTTTAAGGACGAACAGTTGTTTCGGGAGAACTTGTGCGCCTTCGGTGTGGATGGCAAGTTTCCGCGTCGGGCAGAAGGCTTGATTCGAAAGTGGGTCAGACATTCCATTGCCAAGTCGATATATGGCAAGGACGAATTGCCTGATCACGAGCCGTTGAGCGGGAATGGTGCGATTCGTCTACTCCGGAGAATCGGCTTCAAGTTCTTTACTACGTTGACATCAGGGTACGCGCTTCCAGGTGTTGCGGCCAACGAATTAGTCAACGGGCAGAACCATTTTGAAGAACGGGGTCAACGGGGACTGTGGGTGTATCTTGCTCGCTTCGGTCTACCTTCGAGTTGCGCTCTCTCTGAGCTTACAGCGAAGGAACTCTGCAGTCTTGAACTGTACCTTTGCGAGCACGACGAGATCGAAACATTGTAAGTATCGATTGAATAAGTGATTGCGTGGGACTCTCTGTCTCACATAATGTCTTACCTTTTGATCATCTCTCTTATATTTGCAGTGGAAGACTCAACGTTGACGCGAATGGCATGATCGTGTCCGAGGACTCTCCATCCCACAGTGAGCTCTCCAGTGGAAGGGCGTCAAGGACTTCTCGAAAAAAGGTGGTCGAAGCTGATTCACTGACAGTCATCACTGCCGACTCTACTGCGCAAAAAGGCGCAGGGAAAAAGCCTGGTACCGGGAAGAAGAAAGGAGGCAGCAAACCTGCGAAGGCGAGCACTGCCAAAAAGCCTAGAATCGAGCGTGCCATCACACCAGTTAACAGAAAGCTTGCCTTTTCAAGGGAAGCAGACGAGGACCTACCAACTAAGGTTGCACAGTCGCCGGTACTTCAATGGGGGCCTAGTCCTCTTCCTATTATCGAAGGAACCGCCCAAGAAAAGCTTACCACTTGTCTCGAAGCCCTCAAACAGACCCACGCCGCGGAGAATAATAGTTTTTACCGTTCTGGCTCCCAGTTCGCATCGAACCTCAAGACTATCCTTGCATTTGTTGCAGCCTCCATAGCATCAAGAGGCGAGAATGGTGGAAACGAGGGCGATCCAACAGCACTTTACGTCTGCGGCATACCTGGTATTGGGAAAACGTCAGGCGTAAAGTGGTGTTGCGCCAAAGCCGTCGAACAGGCGAGCCGTAATCGTACACCAAAAGATCCCGATATTAAGGTAATCCATATCAATGGCGGATTCCTCAGCTCGGCAACTTCGCCTATGACAATTCTTCTGAATGAGCTGGCGAAGGGAACCGGAATGAAAAACCCAGGGGCGCAGAAGACGGTTAACATTCTGAAACGGATCAAGAGTCAGAATATGGTTGTGGTTGTACTCGACGAGATTGACTTGCTTGTTGGCAAGGCCTCCACCTCTGTCGAGGGCACTCGGCTTCTTGGGGCCGAAGGAGTGGTCCAGACTCTCCTCGAGTGGGCAGGAAACGAAGAAATACCGATTGCACTCATTGGCATCTCCAACTCCTCTGCGAACCCAAAGTATGATCGTCTTCACAAGATTGGAAAGGTAAGCATATATGCTCGGGTACCTCCAGTAATACCTGTATTCGCATTCGCGCTCTCTAACCATCCTGGTTCACCTTTGCAGTTCAAGAATACGGTCATGTTTAACGCTTATTCCAAGAACGATCTCGTTGGTATCGTCCAAGCTCGGATCGGCGACAGGGTTGTTGCTCCCAAGGCCTTGGAGTTCATTGCCCTTAAAATTGAGCAGAGCACTGGCGATGCTCGAAAAGTACTGGAAATGATGGCTGATGCGATTGAACGACGTCTCTCGGCGTTGCTAGAGGGTAAGAGGCTACCCAGCGATCCGGAAGCGCCTCTTGTTACCTTGGGGGACGTACTGCCGATTATCAAGGAGAGAAATAACGCAGTCGCCGACAAGATTGAAGGGCTCCCGGCCATGGGAAAGGCAATTTTGTGTGTGCTGACGAGTTTGGCAAAAGTCAGCGTCAATTCTACTTCTCTTTTTTTATTGAAACGGTTCACGATGCAGTGCATGAGTCAATGCGACGAGCACCAAGAGGAGATGCTGACAACGGAAGATTTTACACTTATGATTGAGACTCTTGTACAAACTGGGCTTTTGACGACGGGAGGAGATATGAAGCGTGTTGGTCCGGCGAACCTGGCAAGCATGCCAATTTCCTTGAGTGTCGGGTTGGAAGATGTTGAAATCGCCATTAACAATGGAATCGGTCAGGAGCGCTTCTACGCAAATATCATCAATTACACCAAAGAAAACAAGACGAGTTTCGTGACGAAGGTGGGAAGTAACTAACACCATAATATTTAGCACATATTAAAACACTAGCGTATCGTATCTCGTCCAGCATTATAGCGAAGGAATAGAGGAGCTCCATGTGATTTGCCCAACCTTTTGAGATCCATTTTCCACTCGGGATCTGGTTGCTACGGACATAGAAATCGGTCGCACGATCTTATACGTGCGTTGCAGCTCCAGTCGAAAAGGTGAGCGGCCAAGTGAGAGGAGGCAACGCGTCCACGGTGATCCATGTTTCATTGATTCTTTCGACAAGTGAGAAGGAGGGCCTCTGCTATTAGGTATTGACGGTAAAGGAGCCATCAATCTCGGTGCAATGATTACAAGTTCTTCATGATTTCACTCCGTGCCGCCAAGCATTCCACGTAGGTCATTTCCGTTCCTGGAAAGGCTTGGACCAGCTGGATCGGGGAGGAATGGTCGGAACGACGCCGACGCACCCGAAGGAGAACAACACTCTCAACTCGATGCGCCAGAATGTGCTCGTTGACTATGCAGTCCACAATTTCGTCTCGTGGCAGAAACAACGGTTCCTTGCCTGTAGCGGTCAACGTTGGTCCGCTTGCTGTCGTCGTCGTCATGACGAGCTGCACGCCAATGGGATAAATGTCAACAACAGCGACTCGAGTATCGGTCTCTTTGGTTCTCCTTGCAACCATCAAGAAAACCATGAGTAGGATCAACGCAGTAATCCATGCTGGAGCATCAGTAGCATCCTGATTCTTCCACGCGACGGCGATTCCAGCGACGGGCACCACCAATAACCAGAAAAGGGGCCGTTGTGCTTGTTGGGAGACAGCGGAACCGATCGGTTTGCCAACGATTCGTTGCACCATGATCATGTATATGAATATGTAAGTATTAGACAGTGGGTGGAATACATTGACCTGTCACTTCTTGACCACTCTCCTTCCACTTCCATCAATAAAACGGCAACAATCAGAGATAGTCTATTTATGTTACCGTAGTTTAGTTCATGCATGGTCAATTTTCGAAGTTGCTGTTGCTGTTGATTTGGGGCTTTGCTTTTGCAGTCTTGGCGCCAGATAACTCTCTGTCTTCAGGGATGGATTCCCCGAATCGTGTATTCGTGACCGTCCGTGAATGACGTCAGCAGTGACGTCTCCAACAAAATTGACTTTGGAAAAATGAACCGATCGTCGCGTTTCTCGCCACTCGTTACTCGTTACTCGTTATGCCTGCGCCTACACGGTATATCACCGGAAGGCGACGACGACGACAAACGCCCCTCGTTAATGTACACTACGGCAAACTACAAGTACAAGTACAGATCGAACCACCGAACCATTCCTTATATTTGTTGAACAAATATGAAGATCTCTTGCGCAGCTGCCGTTGCGAGTGTGTGTGTGCTCTTTCAGGGCGCCCGTGCTTGGAACTCTGGATTATCGGGTCGTCGCTTCGGCCGCCACAAAATGCCTCTCGTCAAGCCCATCATGTACGACTCGTCGTACCTCACACAGTTAGAGGCCAGGGGCAGGCTTCTCCAAGAGAAAAAAATCAAGGGAGCTTTGCTCGATGGACCTGCTATCAATGGAGCTACGCTCGATGGACCCGCTATCAATGGAGCTACGCTCGATGGACCCGCTATCAATGGAATGGCGGCTCGTGCCCCTCATCGTCGTCCCGACAAGAACATTGATTCCATCTACCGCCAAAATCAAGAGTGGAAGAATGAGAAACTCGCCAAAGATCCCGACTATTTTACCAATCTTGGCAGTACGCACAAGCCCGACTACATGTGGATCGGTACGCTTACAGCAATGAGAATAACAGCGTTATTAACGCAGTGATCTTCTTCTGAGATCCGGCTCACCATTACCTCTTTCATTTATCCTCTCTGTCCACAGG
>Ga0307981_1003713_pt1 | contig 11280 bp, 12 predicted proteins | sample OrgLakmetagen987_FD_201849 | JGI IMG/M metagenome (GOLD analysis project Ga0307981, IMG submission 201849) | Saline water microbial communities from Organic Lake, Antarctica - #987 | ecosystem: Environmental > Aquatic > Non-marine Saline and Alkaline > Saline | place: Antarctica: Organic Lake... | reverse complement strand
CGCCGCCTTCCTCTCCGCTGAATACGCCAAATCGTTATCCTGTCCCGCCCGCCTCAGGGTATACTTTCAAAAGTAGTGCAGGCGACAACTGTTCTGACGGAGGGGGCTTGCGGGCGAAACACATCTTTATCTTGGCCGACAGTATTGGCTGAAAGTGGTCCCGAATGTGCAGGAAAGCGTGAAGCTCATTCGTGGCTATATCGTGGTTCAGACGCACCGACCGAACCGAACCGACATCACGCGCGAACTGGTGGAAGGCTGGTACCGAAGCCGGGCACACATCAAGTTCGCAGAGCAGGTCGAACAGAGTCTGAAGCGTTTCCCGGAGCCAGAAGCCCTCCCGCCGAAAGGGATGATTATCCGCCAGATGAAACAACGCTGGGGATCAATGTCGCCCGCGCACCGACTACTGCTCAATCGACGCCTCGTCGAGGCCCCGGTTGACGCCATCGATTACGTCATCACCCACGAGCTTTGCCACATCGCTGAGCCACACCACGGCACTGCCTTCTTTGACCTGCTGGACCGAGTGATGCCGGACTGGGAGCGCCGGAAACAACGGCTCGAGCGGATCATGGCCTGAAAAATTCCGACGGTAGTCGCCGCTCACCAAGCGCGACCACTGTCCAAATCAGAATTTTGGCCCAGAATATACAAATAATATCATGTGCTTGCGCTACTTCACCAAATCGGCGCAGTCAACAGGTCCAGAGAATATCAGCCCCGAGAGAATGCTTTCATGCCTCGTTGCCTCAATGCTGGTGAACAGCCCGCCCCGCATAACCCTCGAATATAACGGAAAAATCCGGCCACAGTGGGAATGGGAGAAACTTTCATCAAGGGCAAATGGCGGAGGGAACGGGATCCCCGTCTAACCTTCTCTACTTTTTAACCTATTGGTTTAATTATATTATAATGTCTCACACGATTTTCGCAGCGACCTTTGCAGCGAGTTCATTGCGAACTGCCGAGATGCCGAGATGCCGCAAGGCTGTGATCTCTAACCAGCCGCCTCAAACGGTGTTCTTCTAATAGGAACCAACCGCGATCAGGACTCAGTGTCGACCTGGTTTTCAGCCTCGGCCTTTTCAGCCGCCCAAGTGCCCGCCGCCTCCACCGCCACGGGCGAGGCAGTGGGCAGCACACCGAGGTAACTTTCGGTCCCGTCCACCGGCGCGGTCGCACGCTGCGTCATGCGGTAGAGCGCATAAAGCGCGATGGCGCAGAAGGTCGCGCCAAGCACCAGCCAGAACGCAAACGGGTCAAACCGCTGCATCGCCCAGCCGGTGACAAGCGGGCCCGCGATGGCGCCCAGCCCGAAGGTGAAGACAAGCCCCCCGGACGCGGCCGGCATATCCTCGGCCGAAAGAGAATCGTTGGTGTAGGCCAGAAACAGAGCATAAAGCGGCGTTGTCACCCCGCCTGCGAAGAAGGCGGACGCCATCAAGGGCCACAGACCGCCGCCGCTGATCCACCCCAGCGCGCAGGATGCTGCCCCTAGGCAGGACGCCCCGAAGATCAGCTTGCGTCGATCCATCCGATCCGAAAGCCAGCCGATGGGGTATTGCAGCAGCAACGCGCCGGCGAACAGCATCGCGACGAACAGCGCGATCTGCGCCACCGTCAGCCCGATCTGGGTGCCAAAGACCGCGCCCATACCCGACTGGGTCGCGTAGACGCAGCCCAACAGAAAAATCCCCACGGTGCCCAGCGGCGAGCCCGAAAAGAGGTCGCGTAAGGGCATCGGGCGCGCGACCTCAACCGCCGGAACCGTGGCGGTGGACAAAAGGATCGGGGCAAAGGAGATTGACACGAGGATCGAGGCACCGATGAAAAGCACCGAGGTTGCCGCATCGCCCAGCGTCAGTAGCCCCTGCGCCCCGATTATGCCCAACGTCTGCGCGATCATATAGGCCGACAGCACCTTGCCGCGCGTCTCGTTGGTGGCGGCGGCGTTCAGCCAACTTTCGGCGGCGACGTAGATGCCCGACATGCAGAACCCGATGAGCACCCGCAACAGCGTCCAGGCCCAGGGTTCTGTCAGCAGCGGAAGGGAGATCAGCCCAGCCGACATGAAGCTGCCCAGTGCCGCGAAGACACGCACATGACCGACCCGCTGGATCATCAGCGGGGTGAGACGCGCGCCGGACAAAAAGCCCAAAAAATAGCCCGAGGTGACGACGGCCAGTTCCGTGGCGGAAAACTCCTCGATCCCGCCACGCAGGCCAATGAGCGTGAAATGCATGCCGTTGCCCAGCATGATGAGAACGATGCCGAGCAGAAGAGCCCAGACCCCGGACAATGTTTTGATCATGAAACGCCCTCGCGCCGATGTGGCCTCCCTCGTTTTCCAACGTGACACAGGCCTGCCGTCGGTGACGTCGCTGCAACGCCGCATGCGCAACCGTTTACGACCGGATGCCACCGGTGGCGCGATTTCCGAACATTTCGGGCCACATCTCAGCGTTGGTTTCAGTTCCCTTTTACAAAGGACCTGGCACGGTCGCGCAGTTCGTTTTTCCTGACCTTTCCGGTCGTCGTCTTGGGCAATTCGCAGAAGACTATTTTCTTGGGGCGCTGAAACCCGGCGAGCCGCCCACGGACGTGCGCGAGCAGATCGTCTTCAATGACTGTCTCGCCGACCGCCAATTCGACAAAGGCGCAGGGCACTTCGCCCCATTTTTCATCCGGCATGGCCACCACGGCGACCAGGCTGACGGCAGGGTGCGTGTAGATCGCTTTTTCCACCTCGATGGACGAAATGTTCTCGCCGCCCGAGATGATGATGTCCTTGGCGCGGTCGCGGATCTCGAGATATCCGTCGGGGTGCCGCACCGCGATGTCGCCGGACCAGAACCAGCCGTCCCTGAAGGCGCGGGCGGTCTCTTCGGGCTGTTTCAGATAGCCCTTCATCACGATGTTTCCGCGAAAGACGATCTCGCCCAGGGTTTCGCCATCCAGGGGCACCGGTTGGCCCGTGTCGGGATCGAGCACCAATACGTCTTCTTCCAGTTCGTAGGCGACGCCCTGGCGCGATTTGAGCCGCGCCCGCTCTTCCGGCGGCAGATCGCGCCACGCCGGTTTTTCTGCGCAGACGACGGCGGGACCGTAGACCTCGGTCAGTCCGTAGACATGGGTGACCCCGATACCCATGCCTTCCATCCTGGCGATCACCGAGGCGGGCGGCGGGGCGGCGGCGGTCATCATCTTGATCTGCTGCGGAAAACCGCGCCGGTCCTCGATCGCCACGCCCGAGATCATCGACATGATGATCGGCGCACCGCACAGATGCGTGACGCCGTGATCCGCGAAGGCGTCATAGATCGCATCGGCCCGTGGCGCGCGCAGAAACACGTGGCACCCCGCGAGCAGCGTGATGGTCCAGGGAAAGCACCATCCGTTGCAGTGGAAAAGCGGCAAGGTCCAAAGATACACCGGATGATGCGGCATCTCCCATGTCACCACATTGTTGACCGCATTGGTCCAAGCGCCGCGATGGGAATAAACCACGCCCTTGGGCCGCCCGGTGGTTCCCGAGGTGTAGTTCAGCGCCAGCGCGTCCCATTCGTCATCCGGCAGCGCATAGGCAAAATCCGGATCGCCTTCGGCCAGCAAATCCTCATACGTGAGCGCACCGACCCTGTCGCCGCCGGGGCCTTCGGGGTCTTCGATGTCCACGATCAGCAGATCCCGCCCGGATTGCTTTGCCGCCTCGGCCGCAAGCGCAGAATACTCGGTATCGACCAGCAGGACCTTCGCCTCGCCGTGGTCCAGGATATAGGCGATCGTGCCGGCATCCAGTCGCACATTGTTGGCGTTCAGCACTGCGCCCAGCATCGGGATGGCCAGCGCGCATTCCAGCGCCTCGGGAATGTTGGGCACAATCACGGCCACCGTATCGCCCTTGCCAACCCCACGCTTGGCCAGAGCCGAGGCCAGTCGTTTGCAGCGCGTCGCCACATCGCCCCAGTTCCGCCTGATGGATCCGTGGATCTGCGCGGGCAGTTCGGGATGCACCCGCTCGACCCGCTTCAGGATCGAGACAGGCGACAGCGCCGCATGATTGGCGGCACAGCGCGCAAGCTCCGGCCCGTCGTAGATCATTTGCCGGTCCATTCAGGCATGGGGTCCTTGCGTGTGAAGGCGCCAATCCCGGCCTCGGCGTCGCGCGCCATCATATTTTGGGCCATCACGCGGCCGGCATGGGCATACGCTTCCTCCAGCGGCATCTCCGCCTGCTCGTAGAAGGCGCGCTTGCCGATCCTGACCGCGGCGGGCGATTTGTCGGCGATGATGCGGGCCATTTCCATCGACGCGCCCTCCAGCGCCTCACGCGGGACCACGCGGTTCACGAGCCCCATCTCCAGGGCGCGAGCAGCAGGCAGGAATTCGCCCAGAAGCAGCATCTCCATTACCATCTTTCGCGGGACGTTGCGGCTGAGCGCAACCATCGGCGTCGAGCAAAAGAGACCGATATTCACACCGGAAGTGGCGAAGCGCGCCTCTTCGGATGCCACAGCCAGATCGCACGAGGCCACAAGCTGACAACCGGCGGCGGTCGCGATTCCCTTGACCTCGGCGATCACCGGTTGCGGCAAGTGCACCACACGCAACATCATGGCGGAACAGGTGGCGAAAAGATCCTGAAAATACTGAAAACCGCCGTCCGGGTCCGCCCGGTGTGCGGTCATTTCCTTGAGATTGTGACCGGCGCAGAAATGATCCCCGCCGCTGCGCAGAATGACCGCCTTGACCGAAGCGTCCGCCGCAATCTCGTCGAGCTTCTCCGACAGCGCCGCCAGCATCGCCTCTGACAACGCATTGATCGACCTTGGCGCATTCAGTGTGAGGGTGGTGACGCCACCCTCGTCGGTGCGCATCGCGAGGTCGGATGTGTCGCCTTCATAAGCCATTGACAGGAACCTTCAGCATTGGCACGCCGCTGGCGTCGCGCGGGATGTTTCCGGCCCGCATGTTCACTTGCAGGGACGGGATGATCAGTTTGGGCATCGACAGCTGCGCGTCGCGCTCTGTGCGGAAAGTGATGAACTCCTCGCGCGACTTGCCGCCGCCTACATGGATGTTTTCGGTCCTTTGTCGGCCGATCGTCGTTTCCCACGCGATGTCGCGTCCGCCCAGGCCATAATCGTGACAGATGAACAGTCGCATGTCATCGGGCAGCGCCAGCACTTTCTGGATGGAATCGTACAACTCCCCCGCATCCCCGCCCGGAAAATCGGCGCGGGCCGAGCCGCCATCGGGCATGAACAGCGTATCGCCCGAGAAGGCCGCGTTACCGACCACATGCGCCATGCAGGCGGGCGTGTGCCCCGGCGTCGCGATGACGAAAGCGGTCATCCCGCCGATGTTGTAAGTGTCGCCTTCCTCAAACAGGGCGTCGAATTGCGAGCCGTCGCGCTGGAACTCGGTCCCTTCGTTGAAGATCTTGCCGAACGTGTCCTGCACTTCGGCGATCCTCGCGCCGACACCGATCTTGCCGCCCAGTTTCTGCTGGATGTAAGGCGCGGCCGACAGATGATCCGCATGGACATGGGTCTCGATGATCCATTCCAGGGTCAAGCCGCGGGCGCGGATCGCCTCGATCAGCTGATCGGCACTGCCATATGTGATCCGCCCCGCCGCATAGTCCATGTCCAGCACAGAATCGATGATCGCGCAGGCATTCGAGGCCGGATCCTTGACGATATAGGAAATCGTGTTGCTGGCCGGGTCGAAGAACCCTTCGACATCCGGCACGACCGACATATTCAAAGCGGGAAAGTCCATAATCCACTCCTAACCATTCTCCAGCGTTCCGCCCGCCTTCGTCCACGCCCCGACGCCGCCTGACAGGTTCACCACCGGCTTCAGCCCCATGTCCATCGCCACGCGGGCTGCCAACGCCGACCGCCCGACCGAGGCGCAATGGAACACATAGGTTTTGTCCTGATCGAACTCGGGCTTGTGCGCGGGACTTTCGGGGTCGATGCGAAACTCCATCATCCCGCGCGAGGATGCGACCGCGCCGGGGATCGTCCCGGTTTTCGCCTGCTCGGTTCCGTCCCTCAGATCGACAAAGACTTGGTCGGGCGCGTTCTGCAACGCCATCGCCTCTTCCGCGCTGATGGCGGGGACGGCGGCCAAGGCACCCTTTACGATGTCGTTGGAGCCTTTGGTGATGTTCTGGGCCATGGTCTGCTTCCTGTTTTGGGCTGTGTCGCGCCGGATCATATCGCGAGGTCGAGCCGCGGTTTCCAGAAGGGGCGAAACAGCTCGATCTTGGGGCAGCGGTTCATCACCACCATCAGCCCCGCTTCCTCGGCCAGCCTGGCGGCGCGGTCGTCATAGACGCCGATCTGACCCCAAAGCACCTTGGCGCCGATCGCGATGGCTTGCTCGGCGATACCATAGAATTCCTCCTTGGGCCGAAACACCTCGACCATGTCGACCGGGCGGTCGATCTCCTGAAGCGAGCGATAGACGGGAATGCCGCGGATCTCGGTCAGCTTGGGGCTAGGGTTGACCGGCAATATCTCATAGCCCGTCTCATTCAGCACCCGCAGCACACCGTAGCTGAACTTAGTCTTGTCGCCGCTGGCGCCGACCATGGCGATGGTTTTGACAGACCGCAGGATATCCGCCAGATAGTCCTGCGAATAATCATAGAGATGATCGATATCGGCTTCGGGCATCTACGCCTCCTTGCGCGTGGCGATGTCCGCCTTGAGCTCGTGGGGCTCAAGCGGATCAAGGAATGGGTTGCGATAAAGTTTGTCATGGCTTTCGACGCCAACTTCGAATGTGCAATCCGACACGGGCCGGGCAACGCACAGAACAACATAACCGTTGCTGATCTGGCGGTTGTTCAGCGCAACCTGCCGACGCTGATTGACCTCACCCGCTGTCAGCCTGGCCGCGCAGGTAATGCAGCCGCCGTATGTGCAGCCATAGGGCAGATCGACGCCATGCTCGCGGAGCGTATCGAGCAACGGGCGGCGGGCATCGACCGTGTAGGTTACGCCGCCGCGATTGGCGATCGTTATGGTCCGCGTTTCGGTCACAGCCAGATATCGCTCGTGCAATCGCCGCCGGGATAGCGAGTTTCGTGGCAGCGGCTGGGCCAATTGGGTTCCTTCCCGAAATCGACGATGAAGTCCTCGTTGATCTTCATGCCGCCGTTCACCGGGTCGCAGTCGATCATCAACATGACACCGCCCTGCGTGCGGATCTCGGGGTAGAATTGGTTGTCCCAGGTCGAGAACAGCGATGTGGTGACGTAGAGCCGCTTGCCGTCGAGCGACAGCTGATACATCTGCGGTCCGCCCGCGACCTTGACGCCGTTCACCTCGGGTGCGCGGCCAAGCAGGCCCCCCATCCAGACCTGACCGGTCAGTTTGGGGTTATGCGGATCGCTGATGTCGTACTGGCGCATGTCGCCGTGCAGCCAGTTGTTCAGGTAGAGGTATTTGTCGTCCATCGACACCAGGATCGCCGACATCACGCCAGGAACCGGAATGGGCCATTCGGGATGCGGCTCGTTGCCCACGTCGATGATCTTTTCCCATTCCCATTTGCCGGCCTCGGACTTCCAGAAATGGATGACATTGGCGCTGAGCGCCGCGCCGCAGAACCCATGCGTGCTGTCGGGGTTGTGGTGGAACTTGACCTCCAGCGGGATCAGACCGTCCTCGCCCAGATACAGGGTCTCGACCGGCACGCGTTTTTCAAAATCCCAGATATGCAGGCGGCGACCGTATTTGAGGTGACCCACCTCTTCCAGGTCGAATCCGGGCATGAAGGTGTTCGGTGCCGCCCATTCCGAGCTGACCATCACGTTGTGGCGGGGCTGGTACCAGAAGTCATAGCCGAACGGGATGTCGCCCATCGAGTTTTCCCACCGGCCGATGAGTTCGAAATCCTTGTCGAGATGCAGATACCCGCCCGGTGCCTCACCCATCGCGTCGCCCAGAAACGAGATGATGATCTCTGAGCCCAGGCAGTGAACAGTGTGAGGGCCGGACAGATTGGTCTTGGCCTTGATCTCGGCACCGTCGATCACTTTGTGCAGCCGCGGCGCGTGCGGGTCGGTGCCTGTGTCGATCACATGGATATTGTTCGACCGAACGCCCGGCACCAGCAGGTATTTGCGCGACATCGACCCGTCGTCATGGCACGACGAACAGGCGTTCCAGCCCATATGGTGCAACTCGTCGCCAATCCCTGGCATCTCCAGCCGGTGGATCACCTGGGAATAGGTCGGACTGGCGGGATCCGCATCCACCGTCGCCAGATAGTCCGGCTTTTGGATGCCCGTCCCGGTATAGATCGCGATCGTATAAAGCAGCTTTTCCCGAGGGGCCTTGATCGCCTCCGCGGGACTTGCATAGCCCGGTCCGCAGCACGCTCCATCCATCACCCAAGCTCCTCTCTTGATTCTACTTAAATTACCGTATAACGAAAAATTCAGTATTGCGAAATGATAAAACATGCATCTTGAACGTCTGACACTCATCCTTGAGATCACCGGCCAGAAGGGTGTGGCCACGGTTGCCGATATCTGCGCTCACTCGGACCTGCCGAAACCTTCTGCGTATCGGTTGGTTCAGGATCTGGTCGGCGCGGGGCTATTGGAACCTGTGGCCAGGGGCCGGTTCACCATCGGCACACGCCTTAAGCGGATCACGCAAAGCGACCAGTCCGATCGTGTCTTGCTTGAACTTATCGCACCTGCCCTCAAGCAGGCGGCAACCGACCATGGCGCGGCCTTCTTCCTGTCGCGGCTGCGCGGCCGGGCAGTCGAGATCATCCATGTGGAAACACCCGATACCGGGGTGTCTTTCCTTCATCCGGGGCTTGGCAGACGCCCGCTTCATGCCTGTTCGTGCTCCAAGGCCGTCGTCGCGTTTTCGCCCGATCTGCTCTTGACCAGGGATCTGGAGGGGCGGCTGAAAGCCTATACCGAATTCACACTCACGCGGATTGAGGATCTGGAGGCGGAACTCGATGTCATCCGGCAGCGCGGATATGCCGAATGTGTCGAAGAGATCGAACGCGGCATGTGCTCGGTCGCGGCACCGCTAAGCGAAACCGGACCGGGCACCATAATGTCAATCGGCGCAACGGGGTCAACGCGTGTGTTCACCCCGGCTTTCCGCGCAAAGATAGGGCAGGAGATCATCCGCATGGCCCGTGATATCTCGGTCAGTTCAGGTGGATTGAACCATCATGAACCGGCGATTCAGAATGCCCCCTCAGACCCGAAGGGAATATCTGGGAACCCTCCACGGCGCAGTGGAGTTTAGAGGCGGCGAGCGACTTCTTGGGATCGAAGAATGGCCGATCAACGATCTTGGCCTTGGTGGGTTCATTGTTGACGACCACCTCGACCTCATCACCAAGCACAGCATGTTCCGCCGAGATCAGGGCCAAGGCGATGTTCTGCACAAGCCGCGGGGAATATACGGCGGATGTCACCTTGCCGATGGGCGCTTCGTCCTTTTTGACGGCCCAAAAAGTGGTATTCGGCCTCTGGAGCGGGGCGCCGTCGATCACCAACCCCACCTGTTTGCGGCTTACCCCTTCGTCCCTGATACGGAGAAGGGCCGCCTTTCCGATGAAGTCGGCTTCGGTGTCGAGATTGACGAGCCGACCAAGCCCGAGCTCAAATGGATTTGTGCCTGCATCCATGTCGGCATGATAGGACAGCATGCCGCCTTCGATGCGGCGGATCGTGGATGTGTGTCCCGGCTTCAGCCCGAATGGCTCGCCCGCCGCCATGATTTTTTCCCACAGGTCATCGCCGCGCGATCCGTCCTGCAGGTAAAGCTCATACCCCAGTTCGCTGGACCATCCGGTGCGCGATACAATCATCGGAATTCCGTCCAGCTCCACCTTGCGCAGCCAGTAGTAGCCCAGGTCCATGATGCCGTCACCGAAGAGCGCCTTCATCACCTCCCCGGATTTCGGACCCTGCAACTGCAAAGGCGAGACATCCGGTTCGCGGATCGTCACATCCATGTCTGAGTTCACGGCGACGCCTTGTGCCCAGAGCAGGATGTCGCTGTCGGCCTGGGATATCCAGAAGCGGTTCTCTTCAAGGCGCAACAGTATCGGATCGTTCAGAACGCCGCCATCGGCGTTGGTGATCAGAACATATTTGCATTGTCCAACGGCCATTTTCGACAGGTCGCGCGGAATCAGCATCTGGGTGAACCGGGCGGCATCCGGCCCAGTGATCTCGACTTGGCGCTCGACTGCGACGTCGCACAGGATTGCCTCGTTCACCAGGTTCCAGAAGTTCTGTTCCGGATCACCAAAGTCGCGCGGGATATACATATGATTGTAAACGGAAAACCCCTTCGCGCCCCAGCGGACGGTTGCATCGAAGTAGGGGGATTTGCGGATCTGCGTGCCGAAGCCGAAGTCGTCTGATCTGTTCATGGTTGCCTCCCTCGCGCAGCAGCGGCCAGGCTGGCCGGGAATCATGCGTCTGTGAAGAAGAGATTGCCTTGATTTTATGCAGAACATGGACTGATTTCGGGTCGCAAAAAGTCCAATCAGACTGTTGTTCCGCTTCTTCCCGAAACGCTCAGTCGGCCTCTGTCAGCGTCCGGCCTTGGCGGTCAGCCGGGCAAGATCGGGCTGCGCGGATTTGATCTCACGCGTGACGATGTAGGTCATGTAGCGCTCAATCCCCAACTCTGCTGCGAGCAGACTGTCAATCAGGTCTTGAAAGGCTGACACATTCGGGCTGAACACCTTCATGATATAATCCATGCCCCCTCCCGTCGCGATGCATTCGGTGACTTCGTCCAGCTTGCGGATACAAGTCTCGAAGCGATCAAAGTCGGATTTGCGGTGATGTGTCAGCGCGATAGTCACAATAACCTGTGTAAAGTCGCCGACGCGATCAAGCGCGATGTCGGCGTGATACCCGCGAATGAGGCCGACCGCTTTCAATCGGGTCAACCTGGCCCAGCAAGGCGTGGCCGAAAGCCCGACCAAATCCGCCAGTTGGGACTTGCTGAGCTGTCCGTGTTTCTGAAGTGCAGAAAGTATACGGATGTCAGCGGCGTCCAGGGCGGTTTTGATCATTCCTTTTCCAACCTTCATTAATAGTCACCCTCGGGACAACTCGCCGCCCAACGGTACGATCATCGTAACTGCCCAGCATGTTTGGCTGCGCTGGTGGCAGAGTTCAATATTCAGCCGAGGCGCATTTCTGCGATCAACTGATCTGACGGTTTCATCAGGGTTTCGATGACAGACCAACCCTGCTTG
>Ga0307981_1003711_pt1 | contig 11287 bp, 7 predicted proteins | sample OrgLakmetagen987_FD_201849 | JGI IMG/M metagenome (GOLD analysis project Ga0307981, IMG submission 201849) | Saline water microbial communities from Organic Lake, Antarctica - #987 | ecosystem: Environmental > Aquatic > Non-marine Saline and Alkaline > Saline | place: Antarctica: Organic Lake... | reverse complement strand
GTGCTTTATATTTTAGAGCAGGTTTTATGCAAGAAACTCTTTTAGCACGTGCCAATGGTGCTTGCGAAATATGCGGCGCAGCAAGCACAAACGCTTCGCTACAAGCATTTTTACTTCCCGACTCTCCAGATACTAGCGCAAACTGCAATGTGCTTTTGTGTGATATATGCACGTCTCAAACACAAGACGATAGTGTTCTAGATACTCAACACCTGCGTTGCTTAAATCAAAGTATGTGGTCAACAGTGCCGGCTGTTCAGGTATTAAGCTATCGTCTGTTAAATCGATTAGCATCAGAGGCGTGGGCGCAAGACGCGCTAGAAATGCTGTATTTAGAAGATGATGTGAAAAATTGGGCCGAAGACGGGTTTATAGAGGCAAAAGAGCCGACTCTTGATGCAAATGGCGCAGCCCTTGTTGCGGGTGATAGTGTTACGATTATTAAAGATTTAGACGTTAAAGGTGCAAATTTTACCGCTAAGCGAGGCGTTGCTGTGCGTAATATTGGCCTTTCAGAAAACCCGTTGCATATTGAAGGTAAAATAAATGGTCAGCGGATTGTGATCATCGCCGCATATACTAAGAAAAATTAGTCAGTCTTGAGAGGACTTAGGCTTAGGCCTTTAAGCGTTCGCCATGCTTGAATAAGACTGACTCCCCAGGAAGCATTTTATGCCAATGTTCATCCCCTGTAAGTGGGGTGGTGGTAATGACAGTAACAACGTCATTCGCACTGGTTTCCTTCTTAAAGTCCACTGTCATTTCCTCATCGATTAAGGTGGCTTCGCCAAAGGGTGCTCGGCGCGTTATCCAGCTTAATTTATTAGTACAGTAAGCGAATAAATAAACACCATCAGTAATCAACATATTGTATACGCCTAAGGCGCGAAGCTCTTCGCAACGGCTCGCGATAAAGCGAAAAACAGACTTCATACTTCTAGGTTTACGCTTACCAAAGCGCTCAAATATTTGATCGAGCAACCAACAAAAAGCCCGTTCGCTATCGGTTTGTCCTACGGGAATATGATATTTTATGGGCAGAGCTTTTTGATAGCCAGTTAATTGGCCATTGTGAGCAAAGGTCCAGCTGTGGCCCCATAACTCACGAGTAAATGGATGTGTGTTTTCTAGACTAATATTACCCCGATTAGCTTGGCGAATATGGCTTATCACCGTGCAACTTTTAATTGGGTAGTCTTTAATGAGCCTTGCAATTACCGAATCACAACTAGGTTGGGCGTCTTTAAAGTTACGACAGCCTTTGCCCTCGTAAAAAGTGATACCAAAACCATCTTTGTGAGGTCCTGTGCGACCTCCACGTTGCATCAAGCCACTAAAGCTAAAACAAATATCTGTTGGCACATTAGCGCTCATGCCTAATAATTCACACACTATGTTAGCCCTCTATTTTGTGGGTATGGCTTGTTCATCGCTATCGTTATTAAATACGTTTGGTTTAAACTTAGAACTATAATTTAAATAAGCCTCATAACCATCACCTAAATAAAGCTTGAGAAGCTTTGTAGGGGCTTTAGGTAAGTTTACGCTCAGTAACAGCCCCGGCGTGTGATTAAAGCTTGTATCGATGCCTAGAGAATGAAATTCAGCCCCCATTTTTTCATATTGTTTGGCCAAGATGGGTAAGTCTTTACCGTCCGCTTCGATGCTCTTAAGCCAATAGGGCAAATGCGTACGATGATTATATTGCTTACAAAACTCTTCTAACTCATGATGTAGACTGAAATCGAAGGGCTGGCGCGGATGCACATTTTGCTGCTTATTCGGGTCAACTAATGCTCTTTGTATGAGAGCGACGCTACGTGGGTCATAGAGCTTGCTGATTGAGACCGTGCCATAGAGATTACGATACTGCGGAAACTTGCACACAAAGGCTCCAATACCGCGCCAAAGCAATAGTAAGCCTTGAAATGAACCTTGATACTCTGGAATAAGAAAAGATCTTCCAAGTTCAATGCTAGGTAACTCACGATTTAAAAATTGCGGCTTAAAGTCAAACATCTTATTTAGGTACAAACCGTCTAGCCCTTTTTCAGCCATTAACTGGTCGGTTAAACCCAAGCGATAGGCACCAATGATGCGACTACCTTCATTCTCTACAACAAAAAGATGTACATAAGTTGCATCAAAGTGGTCGGTGTCAATGGCCTGTCCGCTGCCTTCGTTGTAGTCCCTAAATACTAATTCACGCAGCCGGGCAATTTCTTTTACAATAGAAGGTGTTTGATATTGATAAGCATAGTAAACGCTAAACCCTTTATAAACACAGAGCATTTGCTCCTTAGGTAGTTGGTTTAATTCCGCTTTGATAGCCTCTTTAAAAACGGGAGCGAGTAAAGGGAGGTGCTCGGTGATAGTGTCTGCTGGCCAGTGATAAGACCATCGAGGATCTTGTGTATAGCTCAAGGCTCGGGCAAAGGCAGCCTTTTCTAGGTAATCGTTTCCTTTTAACTGCTTTTGATGCACAGCATGTCCGCACTTAATCGTAATTTTAGTACCTGTCTTGTTTAATAACTCCCGCCCAAGTAGCAGCATGCGCAAGCGAAAAAATAGTTTTTCGACACGATAAAACATATTCGAGTTCTGACCAGATACAAATATTGGTAAATATTGGCAGTAGTCGATACTGATCAGGCGTCCAATAATTTTGTTCCAATGATGTTCTGAAATCGCATTTTTATGCGCTTGATAATAAGATACCTTGCCTGCGGGAAATATAAGAAGCGCTTTGTGGTTTTTCACATGTTGGATGCAATGACGCAGACTTGGGCCATTTCTTGGATCTTTTTGAGAGAGCGGGTTGGTGAAAATGAAGTATTCACGAAGCTCTTTGAAAATCCCTAAGCCTTTGTTTGCTAATACCTTTAAGTCAGGTCTAACTTCACCAATCGCTCGCGCTAAGATTACCCCTTCAATACCACCAAAAGGGTGGTTGCTAGCAATTACTAAGGGGCCCGTTGCGGGTATTCGGTCTTTTAGGATTTGTAATCCTTCAATATCGAGTTTTAGTATGGAAATCAGTTTATCGGCAAATGCTTCTTTGTTGAGTCCTTGCATGCCATTTGTCTGATACAAATGATTCATTTTGCTTATGCCAAGCAGGCGATCTAAACACCATATTAAGGCTTTTGTTGACCATGAAGATTTATCGATGATATTGCTAATACTAATAACGGTAGACATGATTGAGCGAATTACCTTAGTTGTGGGTCACTTGTATTAGAACAGGCGGAGTTTTAGTTTATTTCAACTGGCTGCTAAGTCAATCCTGATAATTTATCAAAATATCTCCGACAACTTTAATATTTTTGATTTTAGATCTGAGAAAAGAGACCTAAAGCATGCGGTTTAGGTCATAGTAGTGCATAATCTACAGCATAGACACAAGCTTATTTAAAACAGTTGCAAAGTATTATGACTAAGCAAATTACGATTCAAACCCCTGATGATTGGCACTTACATTTTCGTGACGGCGAAATGTTAAAAGAGACGGTACCTGCTACTGCAAGATGCTTTAGACGCGCTATTGTGATGCCTAATTTAGTGCCGCCGGTAACTACAACTGATATGGCGCTTGCCTATAAGCAACGCATTTTAAATGCAGCGCCGCAGGGCAGCTTGTTTGAGCCCTTAATGACTTTATACCTTACTAATGACACCACTCAAGAAGAGATAAGAAAAGCAAAGAGTCAGGGTATTGTGGCAAGCAAACTTTATCCGGCGGGTGCGACGACCAATTCAGATGCAGCGGTAAAAGGTATAAAGTCGCTTTATCCAGTATTTGAAACCATGCAAGAAGTGGGCATGTTACTGCTTATTCACGGCGAAGTTACCGACGGCGATATCGACATATTTGACCGCGAAAAAGCGTTTATTGACCGTTACATGCGAGACATCGTTAAACATTTCCCAACACTTAAAGTGGTTTTTGAGCACATAACCACTAAAGATGCAGTAGATTTCGTACTCGCTAAATCTGACAATGTTGCAGCGACTATTACACCTCAGCATTTGTTGCTTAACCGCAACGACTTATTGGTGGGTGGCATACGGCCCCACAATTACTGCTTGCCTGTTCTTAAGCGCAATACTCATCAGCAAGCATTGAGAGAAGCCGTCAAAAGTGGTTCGAAAAAATTCTTTTTAGGGACCGACTCAGCTCCTCACGAAAAGCACAACAAAGAGTCAGCTTGTGGTTGCGCTGGATGTTACAGCGCCTGGAGCGCCATTGAGTTATATGCAAAGGTTTTTGATGACTTAGATGCGCTTGATAATTTAGAAGGTTTTGCGAGTCATTATGGGCCTGACTTTTATGGCTTAGATCGCAATACTGGTACTATTACGCTTAGTCAAGAAGATTGGTCGATACCCGAGTTGGTAACGCTCTCAACTGGCGATGATATAGTGCCCTTTTTTGCCGGTGAATCATTGGCATGGAAACTAACAAAGGTGACAGAAAACTAAATGTCAGGATTCAATCAATACGAGCTTTGCAGCGAATTAAACGCATCACTTGAAGACTTAAAGTATTCGCAACCCACCAGCACTCAAGAAGCCTGTTTACCTGACTTACTCAGTGGTAAAGATGTTGCTGTTGAGGCTAAGACAGGTAGTGGTAAAACATTAGCCTTCGGCTTAACGGTGCTCAATAAGTTGGTTAATGAAGCAGAGGCTGGGCAGCATCCACATTCACTTGTTCTATGCCCTACTAGAGAGTTGGCAGAGCAGGTAACGTATCAATTGCAATTGCTCGCTAAACGTATTCCTAATACTAAAATTCTTCCTCTATATGGCGGTGTTGCGCTAGCGCCTCAGCTTAGCTCACTTAGGCATGCGCCCGCGGTTGTGGTGGGAACCCCCGGAAGAATTATGGATATTATTAGTCAATCACGCTTGGACTTAAGTGGTGTAAAAACACTCGTGCTTGATGAAGCGGACCGCATGCTTGATATGGGCTTTTCTGATCAAATGGATTGGATATTATCAGCGCTAAGCGCAAAAACAAAAACGGTCCAAACCTTATTATTCTCGGCCACTTTTGGCGGTAATATCAAAGCCTTGTCACAAAAGTATCAACGTAACGCTAAGGTGATTGTGTTAGACGATGCCCATACTCGCGCTTTTATTGATCAGGTGGCTTACAAAGTTATGCCTGATAAACGTGAATATACAGTTGCTGCATTGCTGACTGAGCATCAACCATCATCCGCTATTGTGTTCTGTCAAACTCGTATTGAAGTCAAAAATTTGGCCGAACAACTGGCTGAAGATGGTTTTGCCATTGTCCAATTACAAGGAGAAATGGAACAATTTGACCGCAGTAATGCGATTACCTTGTTTAAAGGTGATTGTGCTAACGTAATGATTGCCACCGACGTCGCCGCCAGAGGACTTGATATTGCAAGTGTCGACCTCGTAATCAATTATCGTATTAGTGATGATTTAGATATTCATACTCATAGAGTTGGTCGCACGGGACGGGCAGGGGAAAAAGGCCTTGCGGTTACTCTTATCGATGATACTGACGAAGTCAAATTAGTAAGCTTTAATTCACAACTCAGTGAAGATATCCCCATTAAATCTGGTCAAGCTTTGCGCTTTCATTCAAATCGCATTAAGAATCCTGCATATGTAGGGATTCAAATGGATGCAGGTAAAAAGCAAAAGCTGAGTAAGGGCGATATATTAGGAGCGATTACCAAACAAGGTAAAATTTCTGCGGCAGATATTGGGACTATCCAGATAGGTGCCCAAAAATCCTTTGTGGCGGTAAAGTTAAGAAGCGTTAGGCGTGTTTTGCAGATATTTAGAGAAGAGAAGGTTAAGGGCAAGCGCATCCGTGCGCGTAAGCTTTAAAAGAAGCTTTAAACCTTTTGATTCCATGGCATCATCGCAACAATCCGCGCTAAGCCACAGAAACCGGTACTACCGGCAATAAACAGACCCATTCCAATAAGTGCCACTGCCCATACAAAGGCAGTGGATAGGGTAAGTGACAGAGCGCTAAATACAATTAACATGATGCCGATGCTCAGTTGTACTTGGCGATCTAAAGGTAGCATATTGCTGCTACCCTTTTGGGTATCAAAACCAGATTGTTGCCAGTGTTCTATGCCACCAGAGATATTGTAAACATTCAAATTTGGGTTTTCACTGAGTAACTTTTCACAAGCATTTTTACCTCTTGCGCCTTTCTGGCAATAGATTAAAAGAGCTTGCTCTGGGTTTTCAAGATCCTTTGCGCTAATTCGTCCCACAGGGTGCAGTTTGGAATCAGGGATATGAACACTAGCATGCTCTGCCGGCTCTCTTACGTCGATAAGTTGCGCGTTTTCTTTTGCTATAAGCTCTTTAGCTTGTTGAGCGGTAATTTGCCGAACAGTCATAATATTTCCTCTTCATCTTTACAATATATTAATTGAATAACGGCCATTAGCGCCGTGACCTCTGCGCTATCTATGCGATACCAGGCGTTTTTACCTTTTGCTTCGCTAGATACAATCTTATTCTGCTTTAGCTTAAGTAAGTGCTGCGATACTGCTGACTGAGATAACGCCAATGCATCAACTAACTCTGAAACTGTCATAGGCCCTTTAATAAGGTGACATAAAATCATTAACCTATTAGAGTTTGCTAATGTTTTTAACATCATTTCAGCGTCTATTGACATTCTATTCATCGTTTCTATATTCATATCGCCACAAACACATTAGTAATTACTAATGCGTTATTGTGCTCTATAAAAATCATATTAGCAAGCTGTTGTGGTGGTTTATTAATTTTACCGCCAATGAATCTTAGACATGGTCTTAAGTTTGGAGAGTGATGTCAGATTGAGGTGAGATGGTAAATGGTGATATAAGCGAAAGGCTTTTGTCATAAAAAAACCCTAGTCAGAAATGACTAGGGTTCATTAGTACACAATGTGTATTAGTTCGTTTGTGCGACCTTTGGAGATGCATCAAAACAATCATTTTCTAGCCAGTTTATTAACGCTGGGTAGAACACTGATTTATGGCGATAATACAAGGTATTGTAAAAGTGGTCAGCACCTTCAAGCTCGATATACTCGTGCGGTTTGCCAATCTCTTTTAAGCGATCAACCATTAACCTGCTTTGCTCTACAGGAACACGTTGGTCAATGTCGCCATGAATAATAAGCAATGGCATATTGAGCTTTTCAGCATTCTCAATTGGCGATAACCCAGTTACTGTTGTGCCTTGAAAGACGCGTCCATATCGGCTTTGGTTAAACAGCGACGCACCAATTCTCTTGATGTCACTTACCCCTGCACCAGCAATAGAGCAGGCAAATGGACCATTCTCTCTGACCGATGCTGCAAAGGCTGCGTAACCACCGTAACTCCAGCCAAAGATTGCGACGCGGTCTGGGTCACTTAAACCTTTTTCCACTAAAAATGCAACGCCATCGTCTTTATCGTCTTGCATGGTCATGCCCCAGTTATTGTCTCCTTTTAACCAGTGATTAAGACCATAACCTGTTGAGCCTCTGTAATTAGGTTGTATAACCAAGTAGCCGTGGCTAGCAAGTAGTTGAGACCATTCTTCATAAACAACAGTGTCTCGTACCCATGGACCACCATGTGGCATTACCACAGTCGGGTAGGGCTTCTTGCCAACTTTTGGGATGGTTACGTAGGCAGGAATTTTAAGGCCATCACGAGCTTTATAGGTAATATATCTAACGGTGCCTAATAACTCTCTATCGATGAGCGGGAAGCGCTCGCCAATAAGTTGCAAGTCTGTTTTATTACTTAACAAATAAAATGTACCTGGGTCATTGTCAGCAGAGGTATTAATGACAATTTGATTGTCGTCTTCAGAGCGACTCGTTAATCTAACATGCTTGTCTGGGAATGCCCCATCAATAGACGCGCGTAAATTCGCTTCAGCTTCATCTAGCCAATAGACTGATGGTTCTTTACCAGTATAAGCAAAACCTAATAACTCACCTCTATTGGCTTCTTTTCCGCTAGTGACTACACCACCAACATCAACACTCTCCATACCAAATAGTCGATCAGAGTATTCTTTTGTTTCAATGTTATATAGGTAGATACCCGATTTGTCTTGGCCCCGGTTGGCGCGTACGTAAATTTCTTGAGGGTTTTCAACTGAAAAAGATAGGAAGTCAAACTGCTGACGACTTTCCGCTCTGTTTTTGAAGATTAATTCCCATTCGTCGTCTGTCGTAAGTCTAACGTACTGATCTAGACTATTTTCGCGTGGGTCATAAGCATTAGCCGCTCTTATTTCCCCGTTTGTGTCAGGAATAAAACCGCTCGATAATTTTGTGTTGGCTCTAAATACTGTTCTGGTGCTGCCATTATTGATATTGAATTTGACTACGTCGGGTAAGCGGTCACCGTTAATATCATACGACAACAATATGTGATCTGGGTCTTCTCTGAGAAGAGACAGGACACCAAACCTTGCTTGATTATCCTTTGGAAATGGTATGCGCCAGCTACCGGTGCCATCTGCTCTTACAATGCCGACTTTGCTTACCCAATAGTTTCTGCTTCCATCTTGAATGTTTTGCGAAAACGATACTGACAATAATTCATCATTGAGCCAGCTTGCGCCGCCAATTTCCATGCGCTCTGAACCAAATCTTACCGGCTCTGCTGTTAGGTCATCAGTTTTTCTAACCTCTAATACGTAGTCTCCGTCCTTGCTAGTAGCACGACTAATAAGTAGATGCTTACCATCAGGGGAGACTGTGACTTGTTGAATCGCAGGTAATACTGAAAACGACTCTATTAAATCTGAATGTGTATAGTCTTTGGCAATTGCAGCACTCGGGAGTAAAAACGCCGAAGCGAGCAAGGCAATAACGCTTTGTTTTATTAACATAGTATTCCTTAATAATAAAAAAAGGACTCTTTGAGATATGCCCAGAGAGTCCTTTGTATTTCAGAATCTAAATAACCAAAAGGTTAATTAAAAGGTGAAATTAACTGATGCGAAGATTGTACGACCAAATAAGTCGTAACCAACGCCCAGCGGAACATTACGTATTTGAGTAACACCGGCACCATCTACAGCAGGTGGAGCTTCGTCAAACACGTTTCTGATACCGGCAGTTACTGCCCAATTATCTTGGCCATAACTTCCTGACATAGTGTGGATATAATAATCAGTTGTCTTCTCTAACGGACGACATAGTACAGGTAAGCCATCACAACCAGGGAAATTGTCGAATGCGAACAAATTATCATTTTGACCGCCACCGATGAAACGAGTAGACCAGTTAAATCTGTAATCCATATACTCTAAGCGTAATGAAGCTTGTGCTCTCCATTCTGGGTTACCAATTTCACCTACGTTATCATCTGACTCACCTAAGATTTCGAAGGCACTAGACTTAAGCTTGGTGGCTAATACATCAACTGTGACACCTAGCTCATTATCACCCACAATAAAGTCTTGTTGATAGAAGAGGTTGTAATCAATCCCTTCAGAACTCTCTAGACCGATGTTGATGAATGAACCGTTGATACCAGATATACGCTGGTCAACAGGGTCACGGTTAATGCTGTCACAGAATACACTTGAACCGTCAGGAATATCTTCATTGTTAAAGCATCGGCTTACAATAAAGGCTGCGCCAGGTGAAGCAACACTGTCGGTAATTTGAATATTATACCAAGTAGTAGAGAACGTCAGGTCAAATGCATCAGTAAACGGTTGTTCAAATATAAAACCGTAGGTTTCTGATATTGAACGTTCTGCTTTAAGAGATTCAGAACCACCGGTCGTAATTTCAGCCGATACAAAACCTGTGAAACGATCATCATTCCCAGTGCTTAAACCAAACGACGTAGGATCGATTCCATTGTTTACGCAAGAATCTAGTACGCGTTGCAAACGCTCATCTTCAGCTGCGTCATATGTTTCAGCTGCCGTAATATCTAATGGGTCTGAAACTCTAGCTATGTCTGGAACTACACATGGATCAGTAACAGAGGTGAAACCTGAACTACCGTTTAAGAAACGCTCACGTAGGTTAGGTGTACGGTAAGATGAACCGCGCGTACCACGAACTGTAAACCATTCTGTTGGGCGATAAATAGCTTTCAAGCTAAAGGTTCTTTCTGGTGCGTAGAAGGTTTCTTCAGTGACACGGCCAGAGGCAGTAAGTGTTAACTCTTCAGCCCATTCTTCACCGCGCAACAAGGCAAACTCAGTTTCAAAAAATACTTCACGAAGAATTTTTGAACCGTCAGCGCCTAAGTCAGCCGCAAAGTTATAAAGACCTTCTCTTGCTGTTTCATTTAATTCGGTCGAGATTTCGTCTTTACGAATTTCAGCACCTACCACCAACGGAACAATTTCGTCATTCCAAGGCAGTGTAAACATGTCACCCGTGATAAAACCGGTTAACATAGTTTGTTTTACTTCTGTGGTGATCTCACTGGTAGTAAACAAATAGGCTGCTTCTTCCGCGGTAAATTCACCACCACCTTCTTGATAGATATTTGGTGAGAATAAGTTGACTGGTACACAACCGTCTGTTCCGTCACCACAAGTGATTGAGCCATCAGGATTACGAACCGCGGCTAATGAAGCTTCAAAGCGAGAGCGGCGTATTCCTTGGCGGGCTGTTTCGCCTTGAGAGGCACTATATGCTGCCGATACTTCATAGCTCCATCCGCCCATGCCGAAGTCGTCAAGCATGCCAATGTTACCGTCCAAGCCAGCAACTAAGCGATATTGATAAACTTTTACATCATTGTTTTGGCGGTCGCCTTTAATATTTAAAATGGGCTGTGCCGCTTGAGGACCATATGGAGCACCAACGCCTGCACGACAATCAATGCCGTTGATAGGGTCGCTACCACAAATATTGAAAGGATTGTCTGCAGAAACAAGTGGGAATATTTGTCCGGTTGAAGCGAATGTGCTTGAATCACGCTGTGCGTAAAGACCTTCATAGAAGAAACGAGTGTCGTTATCATCTTGGAAAATGTAATCGCCATTTAAATACACTGAAACGCGCTCTAGTGGACTTACAAAATCTTGTCTATTTCTTTCATCAGAGTTTAAGTAAGAATAAAGCGGAGAACCAAAATCAAAGTCTAAGAAACCATCTTGGTTAGCATCCCAAAAAGCTATATTTTCTTCACCGTCGCCATTACTATCGCCACGACTAACACCTAAGCCTTGACCTGCGAAAAAGTCAAAGTTACCTGTAGCAAACGTTGAATCACTCCAGTTTGGTACGCCAATGTTGGTAGAACCCTCA
>Ga0307981_1003710_pt1 | contig 11289 bp, 7 predicted proteins | sample OrgLakmetagen987_FD_201849 | JGI IMG/M metagenome (GOLD analysis project Ga0307981, IMG submission 201849) | Saline water microbial communities from Organic Lake, Antarctica - #987 | ecosystem: Environmental > Aquatic > Non-marine Saline and Alkaline > Saline | place: Antarctica: Organic Lake... | reverse complement strand
AGAGTCACCAGGTAGTAGTAGTAGTAGTAGTAGTAGTAGTAGTAGTAGTAGTAGTAGTAGTAGTAGTAGTAGTAGTAGTAGTAGTAGTAGTAGTAGTAGTAGTAGTAGTACGGCGGGGTAATACTAGACGCCGGCACCAGCATCATTGTTCTGTCGTTCTTGCTTACTACTACTACTACTACTTATATTTTGTCGCTTGGCAGGAGGGTTTTCCGCCTCGGCTTTGTAGGTTGTATTACAGTACCCTTCGGGGGGACCATGGTGTAGAACGAATGAAGTAGCTTGTTCTTCCAGTAAAGAAAAAGACCAATTGGGCGGTTCTCAAAAAATTAAAGGGAAAACGATTACATTTTTTATGGCGCCAACTATCGACCGGCGTCGCGTCGAAACGAAGAAATCGACGATGGCGATCTCACAACAATAATCGGCAACACCCAGCGACGCCATCGTATCGCAGTCCTTACAGCACGTAGACTCTCGTCAGTATCACTAGTGTCTTTGTTTCTGCTCTGTAACGGAAGTAGACTGGTTCTTTGTCCGCCTAAAGAACAGCTTAACTTGAATTGCTCGCGTATCGATCGCTTCGCAACGCCGTAACAAAAGATCTATTGCGCGCCATCAGCACCATGAGCACCAATCCCTTTGACAACGATGGTGGCGGTAGCACATCGCGTCATTCTCGTGTGCAACCTCGCCACGGTAGTCGTCGAACTGCGCAAGAACCCGCCATTTGGGCCGCTCGCAACGTGGAATGGCCCATTCCTTCTCAGCTTTCAGTGCAAAACTACCAAAAACTCGTCAAGGCCAGCAAACTGTCTGGGCAACAGTTGGGTATTGCCACGACACCATCTGCAGGTATTACCTACTCCTCGACTACACACAGACCGGAAGATGGTACCACTGCCAGTACTGCTGCTGGTACAGCGGCAGCAATAGACGACAAGGACTCCAATTATTACGGACTCGGTGGATTCATGAGTCGCGTGATGAATACTTCGGCCGCCTCGGAACGGTCAGACGACTTGGACAACAACAGCAATAACTTTGATGATCACGCTTTGAATAATACAGGGTCGTCGCGTCCGCTCCGTCCACCCCGACCGGGCTGTGTCGCGGCCGCCAATGGTTGGATTGTTGCCGCCTTGGAATGCCCTAGTGTCCAACAACAACAGCAGCAGCAACAACCGCTCTTGCGATTGTTGAGTCGCTGGAATGTCCGACGCGGGGGTATGACCGACCAATGGATGGCGCTACCGCCTGTTGTGCAAGGAGATGGGCGCATCTTGCACGTGTTTGTCGACCCCACTGCCAGTCACACGCTGTTGCAGGCAGCCAATGGCGAAGCATACTATGTGCACAGCAGCCAACGACAGGCGGTGAAATTGGCAGGCTTTGGGGTGGCCGCCGACGCAAGCTTACCCCATAAAGACACATTGACTGGGATTTCTGGAACGGCAGTAGCGCATCGTCGAGATGAAGCTTCGCAAGCAGCAGTCCAAGCTGGATTGACTCTTGGGAGTATCGTTACGGCTGTCGCGTGGGACAAGGAACGAGGCACGGAGGGTTCCAGCAAAAAGATTTTGTTAGGTACCAGTGCCGGAGAGATTTATGAATACTCCTTAGTCTCTCCCATCAGTGAAGGTCAAGAAGATGCGTTGACGCAACCCGTTCTCTTGTACAAGTTGTACACGGACACGGGTGATCCAACCGAAACAGGAGCGGCCGTTACCGGCCTTTACTTTGAACGTCTTCGTACGGGACTCATGGTTTTGGCTGCCACATCAGGTCGCCACAAGCGAACACGCTTTTATACATTCTATTCGGCCCACAACTCGTCCTTTCGAATGGTCATGGCTGATCAGCAGCATGCGTCATTGACGGAATTGCCAGGTTCGGTGGATTTTGCAGACCTTCGATTGTGCAATGATCATTTTGGTTTACGTACAGCCACGGGGGTCTATTATGGAACGATTGACCGATCTTTATCTGGACCTGCTGCATTTAAGGGTGGAAGCAGTATGATTATCGATTCTGGGATCATGCCCTATGACGGTGGCAAGGGAGGAAACGTGTCGCTTCCTGTATCGTTGGCCTTGACGCCTCACCATATCATTTCACTTAGCGAGACGAATGAAGTTCGTTTTATCAACCGAGTCGCTCAACGAGTTATTCAAAAGGAACGCGTCGATGTCACTTCGCAGGCGTCCTCTTCGTTCAGCTTGGATGAGAGCCAGCTTGGTGTGGGGGAGCTCATGATGGACATTCGGCGTCCCGACCAAATCTGGTTGCGAAAGGCTCGTACGCTGGTGCATATCTCTTCCAGTCAAGAGGATCGGGACGTATGGAAGTTCACTCTCCAAAAATGCCTTGATATGCCCAGTAGAGGACGAGGCGGAGCATCCGCTCCTACACGGCACGTGGCCGTCCCCAAGCCCCTCTTTGATCGATCGACTTCGGTCGCTATTCCCAACCTAACAGACGAAGAAAAGGCCCAGGAAGCCTTGTTCGAGCAAGCTAAGACCTTGTGCACGAATACAGCCCAGAAGGCTGTAGTCACAGCCGTTCGTGCAGAGTACCATTTGTCGCAAGGGCGTGCTGAGCTTGGTGCCAAATACTTGGCTCAGTGTCCTCCCACGTTGGAACCCTTTGCGGATACTTCGATCCGTCTTGCATTACCAAAGCTTGGTATTGATGATCCGCACGCATACGGCGGATCGAGCAAGGCCCGGGTTGCTCTCGAGTCGAGCAATGTTCCGCTGATTGCCTATCTGAGCGACAAGATGCGCGTCGGTAAGATGAACGACGACAAGATGAAATGCACCATGATTGGAGCCTGGTTAACCGAGCTGTACCTTCATGAGCGAGGCGACCGCTTGAGCACCTCGGCGCTGGAGAAACCGCAGGTTTTGAAAGAGATGGAGGCATCGCACCGGGCCATGTTGGCCCAGTTCTTGAGCTCCAACGTGAACAACATGGAAGCCAAAACCATTATGAAGATTCTAACATCGCACGACGTTGGGGCGGCCGAGTGTGCCAAGTACGCAGCGAAGAGTGGGGACATTAGTACAGCTGTCAATGCAGCTCTAAGTGTCGGTGCAAAGAATACGGTAAGTGTTTTTGCTTGATCAGACGCAGCCATTGTTTTTGCTGAGTAGTCGTCATTCGGTCGCATCTGACGCGTTCTCTACTGCTTTCTCCTTTTAGAACGGAGCCTATGACGCTTTGCGAATTCTTATTGACGCACCTTTCGAGCTCGCGGAACCTCTATATTACAAGCATGCTTCGATTCTTCTCTCTCGGGCTCCATCTGCTGCCGGAGAGAGTTTCCTTACTCGGTTTTCCCAAGGCCTGAGTCCGTTACGGTTGCTCCCTTCCATCATGCATTACGAACAAGTGCGCAACGAGAGGGTTCGAGTGAAGGGGGCTGTCGAGTCCGCGCGCGCACAAGGGTCGTTGAGTGGAATGGAAGAGTATAAACTGGATACACCGGATTCTTTGAGTGGAATGGAAGAGACCAGGTTAGATATTAGCGTGGACGGGCCGAAGGCCTCGTCAGACGGGTTCGAGCTCCGAATTGACGACATGTCAAAGACAGCTTCGTTTGTTGATGACTCCAGCGTTTCGACGAAGTATTTGGAAGGTGTGATCAACCAAGGATGCCGCAGCAGCGCTATTTACAGCTACCTCATTTCTTTGTACACAAAGTTGGAGGACGAAGAGCCGCTGTATGCGTTCTTGTCAGAGCATGTTCCAGCCATGGCCTCGGTCAACGACGCGAGTCGAAAAGCACATCTCTCCGGCCCCAGCGAAGAATTACCAGCTCCTCTTGATATGTCCTACGCACTTCGAACTGTTCTGGCCACGGGGCGCCACTTTCGTTCGGCTATCAAGTTGTACATGGGCTTTGGAATGAGGCAGCAAGCAGTCGAGTTGGCTTTGAAAGTCGATCCATCTCTGGCGCGAGAGTTGGCACAGGATAGCATTGAATTAGAGGAGCGCCGACGCTTGTGGCTTATGATTGCAAAGAACGCTGCATCTGATACTTCCAGTCTAGGTGGAAAAGACGTAGTGTCGCGAGTTGTTTCGGTGCTAAAGGATTGCGGCCCAGATGTTCTTTCTATTGAAGATGTCCTACCTTTTTTGTAAGTAACAGGCTTGTGATACTCACATCCGAGGCTGCTTTACAGAAGATTCTCACTTTGTTGTTTCCAGGCCTGACTTTGCCCAGATTGATCAGATTAAGGACGAAATTTGTGAGGCTCTAACTTCCTATTCGTCCAAGATCGAGGGGTTCCTCAAAGAGATGAACGAATGCGACACCATGTGCGACAGCCTACGCGATGAAATCGCACGACTTCGTAGCCATCGTATGCACATGAAAGCAGATGCAAGATGCGCAATCACTAACAAGTCGGCTCTCAGTGCTGGCGAACCCTTTTATGTCTTTCCCTCTGGCTATGTTATTCTCACCAGTGCTTTGAAGAAAGAAGTTTTGCCGTACCTCAACGACAAGCAGCGGAAGAGAGTTGCTGAGCTAGAAGGCCACTTGAAGAGCAAGAGCGAACGGGATGCTGGACGAAACGCGTTGCAGACTGAACTCGATGGATTGATCGCAGCTGAGTGTCCACTTACAGGCTCTGTGATGGTGGAGAGTATCGACCGCGACTTTGAAGATAGTGCCGAGATCGGTGAGAATGAAAGTCTTCTCGAGTCAATAGTGGAGCGCGTCCAGGTCTAGGCTACGCATGCGATTTTGTATGTGACGACTTACTTTAGTAAGCGTTCTAAAGATTTCAACTTAGTCACAGTAACTCGTAGTAGTCTGGAGGATTATATCATCATGCGGCTGTTGACATCTCCGGACATAATGCGTAGACAAGCGCTTCACGTGCAGGCTTCGAGCTCACCAGAGCAAAAAGTAGCGATCTGTCGTCACTGCGAAGGTATAGGGCCATTGGCTTTGAGGTACCTTCCCCGTTGTCAGATTCTGCTAGCACACCCAATACCCTCTGCCCCCCGAACGCCTCAAATGCCCAAACCCGGGAAGCAAAACCACCTGGAACCGCTTCGCCTTCCCACGTCAGCGACGACATCTCTGCAATTTTTTCGGTTGTTCTGTCGCGGAGCTTCTCTTCGTCTACGAGTCTTTCTGTAATGCGAATAGGCGGAAGCTGATGGGACATCCGGAACCAGAAGAACCGAAACGTATCAATATCACCCCAGCTGTCACGGAAAAAAACAAGTGGACAAGGCTGCAGTCCAGACAACGACGACATCATCAATGGTGCTCCTGGTACGCAGACATTGTAGGTTGCTTTTTCAGCCCCAGCGTTTGTTCCCTTATCCGTCGTTACCTGAAATCCATCCTCTCCACTATTGCTTTCGCCTCCTTCTGTACTTGCATCACCACTAGCGGGTTTGTCTCCCACCCACTTCCCACCAGCTTCGTCAGCCTCGTCTTCGATATTTCGGTATACAACAGAAGGCATCAACGCAACATTGAAGCCCGCTGGTACAGAGGCTAGCCCCACTTCCCATGTAACATATTCACCAGCCTTGAACTCTTGCTTGTAAACAACCTCAGACGAAACAAGTGGCTTGTTTCCAATCAAAGCTGACAGCTGCCCTCCAAGAGAGCCGATGATTTCAAGTGAGACGGGATCATCTGGCTCTTCTAGACCACTTCCTTTTTGAACGACCCCAAGCTGCAAGCGGAGTCCTTCCGTGAATTCAATGGCAGTGATATTGTACACTCGCATAAGTACGGTGGTTCTAAATTCTTCTTCACCATCGTATCGCAGGCATCGTCTTGGACTATACGCAAGCACAATAGTAGTCGCGTCAGAAGACGCTGACGAGGCCGTGACACTGTTACCCCATGCGGACAAGGGCGAGCCGAAGTTACCCAGCTTTCTTGCATCTCTCGATTCTGGAATCAGAGGGACATTCAAGCGAAGCCACGTCTTGGGCCGTGCCGAGGAGAGCAGCGAGTTCGCAGCTGGAGAAGACTCAACTGATTTATCGACTCGAGACGAAATTATTTGCCGACTGAGCTGCATTAGGAACGCAGACAGGTACTCGTCACGCTTCACAGGCAAAGGCTTTGAAGATGATACAAGAGGCTTGATCTTTGTTTTGACTGGCGGCGTAACGAGGCTTGAAGCTGGAAATGGTTCATCCAATCCACCACCAGTTCCACTCTCGTAGAATGATTGAATACGTACAACTGCCGCTTCGCATAACGGTCCCATCACAGCCTTCATCGTGTCATCTGCGGGAGTGTTATCACCTTTGCCTTGAAGGATTCCCACAGCAACAGAAACAAGCTGCTTTGATTCTTGTCCAGGCCCAAAGCGTCGACGCCAGTCACAAGCTGCTAAGGCAATGTTTTCAATACTGGCAACGGACGACTTGACAGTCTCTTGAGCCAACTTTTTGATGGGATCCTTCTTTTTCTTGTCGGCGGGTGGTATGTGCGACTCGAATACCTTTGCCAGTAAGCGCTTGGGACTGAGGGCCATCATAATTTCACGACCGCTTTGCATATTCAAAGTTAATGTGCCAGCATCGCTGGCATTCGCCGCCTCGAACTGTTTCCGGATCCCAACGACTCGTCCCTGCACCCACTGGTCGGCTGCTAGTGTCAAAAGAAACATGCGCATGTGGTGCGATCGAATCCCAGTCTTGATTTCTCTAGCAACGATCTCGTCCATTAGCTTTGTTGTTGAGTCCAATTCTCCCATATCCAGCGTATCAAATTTACCAAGAAAAGAAGCGGATTCTGCCAGCTGGTCCCAAAGCAAGTGCGGTGGACAAGAATTTGGGGTCAGTTTGAGAGCGACAGACGTGGTGGGTTCAAGTAACCCCACAAAATGGAGATACTCTTGAACCAGCTTGACGTAGCTAGCGAGACTAGCGGTTGATAAAGATAGATCCTCGGCCATGTAAGCCGACTTGGGACCCGCATTGACGCACGAAACAAAGGTCGTCACGACCACCCATGCCAATCGAAGCCATTCTCGCACTGCCGGAGCATCTAAATCCGTGATGCACAAGGAACCGTCCCCCGAAACGCGGAAGCGCCTTCCAGTGTTGACAGCAACCGTGCAAAAGACCAGCACGAACTCGCTGCGACACAATGGAATGCCGGGTCGGTCCGTTTCACTCATTAGCTTAACGACTGGTGGACTCGCAAAAAAGTGCTTGAGATAATCGCCTCTCGGAACGACTTCATCATCCGGTCCATCCATAAAGAAGGATAAGGCAATTTCTGTCCAGAGACCAACGCGAGCTGGACGACGGTACGCCTTGGCGCCGTGCCACTCCACCAAGACGCCGGGTGACGTAATGCCGTGCGGCGCCAAGCTAGTGGACGGCAAGGTACCCACCTCTTCCGCCAATCCAATCAACGCCGTCGTTCGTTCCGCCAACGGTAGCGCTCGCAACGCAATTACTGCAGCCGATAGTGTCGCCAACTTGGTTTCCAAGGGCTGTCCTGTCACTTGCTCTTTCAAGACGGCAGCCGCCCACCGACCCACCTCTGGCACCCACGAGGCGTGGGGACAAGCGTTGGCCAGTCTCAAGCTACTCAAGGCGGCCGCGTGTACCATGCTACCGTCAACGACCGACTGCATGGCAGGCAAGAGACACGACGTGACCAGGGTTTCAACCAAACCGACCGCATCGAGTTCCGTCCACCGCTTGGCAAAGGTTGGTCGGTCCATGCCGTAAACCAGTGATGGCGTTGTTTTCACTTGATGCACTAGACAAGCCGTCAAACACGGAAGGGACGTTGTAATTTGAGTCGTTAGCTGGTATCTCGTAAGACGATCCACCAGGTTCAATAGACGCGGTGCGAGAATGTTTTCGAAGACACGAGCTTGTATTTCAGCCTGCGGAATGGAAGGGTCTTCGTCCGCGACCGACCGGAGTGAAGGCGCGTACGGCGAGACGCGACCAAAGGCAATCGATTGCATCTCTCGGAGAAGCTCATCATCCACCAATGATCCAGGTGTAGCCGATGACGACAGCGTCATGATTCCCAAGGCTTCCACGGCTGCGGCCGATACACCATCGTCTTCGTCTTCCAGAGCGGCAGTGGCCAAGATTGTAGGGATTTCGTTGCCTATTTCGTCTTCTAGACGATTCACGGTAGAGTCTCTAATGGCAAATATGAGAGGAGAAGGTCGAATCCGTGCATAGGCTGACCGAGCTACAATCCCCAGTGTCCTGCACGCCAGAACACGGACCCTCCGATCCAAGTGGCTCTGAATACATTCCACCAGAGCAGCAAAACAGGCAGATATAGCGTCGGCATAAGATGGATCGTGAAAGAGTGCGGATGACGCTACCGTAGTCGAATCTTCAATCTGTACCGACGATCCAGAACCTGCAAAGTATGTAAGTTGGAGACAGGCCTTGGCAACGACGGCATACGCCGAGTGCTCATCCCTAAAGGGTGCTAGATGCGGCGTTGGATCGGATGATGAAGGCGGAAAGGAAAGCGAAACTGTGGCGCTGCTCGCCATAGCTTTCTTCTTGGCTTTGGCATTCGAGGACTCGCCCTTGCCGCCATCCTCGTCTTGAAAGGCAGCCATGTCGCTCATGGTGAAGCAGGGTCATTCAATAGAGCAAATGTGATCCTTGAGACTGAGACGTCCTCCTTTGAGACGCGCGGCATCGCAGTTTGGTGGGATGTTTCGCGCCAAATATTGAGTATGACATGTTGTGTCGAATTAAATTTGGCAACATTTCGGAAATACATATGAAAAAGGCACTGAGTAGAAATGAAAATACTGATAAAGAAAACAAATTTCGGACCTCGATCATTACAGTAATTTAGCAACATTTCGGAAATGCATATTATATGTATTGATAAACGGTACCACTGTCGAATGGAAACGAGAAAATAAAACGGATGAATCTCGACCTTGGTCTCTCACAAAATACAAATTACGACCGAACGACCATGAAGCGAGCTAATTGTGAGAGGTACTGCAACCTTCTCTGTTGCATCGACGAGAGCAATCACCACTCTATGAGAGAAAAAGTCTCGCGAGGACTAGAATGTCCGATCTTGCTCCGTTTGTAGCTGCCGTTTTGCGAGACAAGGTCGTCATGAACAGGTCATGAAGCTGCATCGTGAGAATGAGCAGCTCCGAGAGAAGCTCCGAAAGACTCGGACAATTTCCATCACAGGCACTGGCGGGGAACCAATTTATTGCCAAGCACAGCTCAGCAACAGAGAACCCGAGCGTCCGGATGGCATTTCAAATAGATGGCGTGTTACTTTGCATTCGGTACTTAGATTGTGTCCCCTAGCCGACCTTCCCCACATCGAAATTCGTATCGGAGGGATTACCAAGGCACAATCTCCAGACGAAAGCAAGGTGGATGGCGGATTTTGGGACTTCCAGATGGGGCCATAGTATCCATTTGAATCTCCAGCACAACTTATATTCCAGTTTCTTGGACAGCATGGAGGAAAATGATTATGAGGAAAGTGATGCTCTACTAGATTTCTTTATCTTTCGTGACGCCTTGCTAAATATCGTAACAACTACCTTTCGAGTCTTTTTTTTTTGAACAGTGGTATCAATGGCGCGCTTCAGCTCTTGAATTGCCAGCAGTCGTAGCGATCCGTTTGAGGCTACCTCGGCAGAGCATTCGTCTTCGTATGAGCAAGTTTCTCGACATGCTCCCGTCCCCGCCGGATGATAATATACGCCTCAAATCAGAATATACAGTCGAGTGTAACTACGACGTACATCTTTACTACTACTACTACTAGCTGTACAGTTCATCTGGAAACTTTTGGGTGGTTTCGTGGAACCATCCCGCCAAGGCCACACGCCGTCCTTTTATTATGGCTTGCACTTGATGCGGAACCAAAACAGAATCGAAGACGACAAGCGACCCTCGCACTGGACTTATATCCTCCACATGGGACCCCGCAGGATCCTTGCCGGCATCCCAAGCTGCTCGATCTTCCAGCAAGTTGAATTGACGAGCGTCTCGGGTACGCAAAAACAGACCGGGCGAAGCATCAGCCGCCGTACCTTTGGCTCCCCAGCCAAGAATAAATTCGCTGGCCGTCATGCCCTGCAAGGCATCGTTCAACCAGGGTTGGGTCAAGAGCTCTCGACGCCCCTTTTTGTTTGTCCCGTTGCTGCTGTCATTGTCATTGTCGACATTGACGGTATACAAGACGCAGTGCGGTTCAAAGTTGGTAGTCGCTCCAGGCAACTGGTACCAGCTATCCATGTAGACCGGTCGAGAGTGACCGTCGTGAGAGGATGGAGTGAGCCACCCAACTTGCAAGTTTTCCTCGTGTTGCGATGTTGATAACGTTGATGATGCTGTTGATGATGATACGGACGGTGGTGCGCTCGTCACCGTGGCCTTTTGCGGAAAGCTTCTCAAGGCGCCCCCATTGTCCTCCAGATTCCACCCCTCGTCGGACAGATAAACGAGCCACGAAAGGGATCGTCGGCTCGACAGCAACCATCCCTTGATTCCCTTGAGTTCTTCGTGCCGTTCATCCATGTGCCGCGGCAAAAATGAACCCGGCAGAGAGACGGAATAGTAGCATTCGTGCGCCATGATCAAAGTGTCGCTGTCGCTGCCTCGCACAGTGGGCCGCTGCAAGATATCGGCCAAGGCGACTCGAAGGTCCATGAGCTGTACCGCCACTGTCCCGATGGATTCCGGAACAGTTTCGTACGCGCCCGCGACCGCATTTTGCCACCACGGCACAACCGTGACGGTGCGATCGGCGGTTCCAAACTGCTGCTGATTCGGCAACCGACCGGTATTGGAAAGTCCCGAGGGACGAAAGGCGCCTTGCCGCTGCAAGTCCTGGATTTCTTGCAAGAGGGCGTCAATCTGGTGCGGTGATAGAAAGTCGTGCTGCTGGTAGACGCGACCAGCCGATACGGTGCGTTGCAGCCGATCCGCGTCCAATCCCAACGCGCGGCTGCAGTAGTTGTAGTAGTTGTTGTTGTTGTTGTTGTGCGCAGCGACATTTGTGGTTGTAGATGATGGAGGGCTACTGCTACTGCTACTGCTACTACTCGGATTGTTGTGGACGAGACCGTAGCTAGACGACAGCAATACGAGCAGCAACGCTAGACTACCGGTACTGCTGTGGATGGTTCGCGTCCGCATTCGCATTCGAACAATGGGTGGACTGATACTGATGGACCGGGACGCTCGCTGCCTTTGTCAATGGTCGATACTGTATTGGTGTTTTTTGGGTCGACGATAATATCTTTCCCTTTATTTTCGCGC
>Ga0307981_1003709_pt1 | contig 11290 bp, 8 predicted proteins | sample OrgLakmetagen987_FD_201849 | JGI IMG/M metagenome (GOLD analysis project Ga0307981, IMG submission 201849) | Saline water microbial communities from Organic Lake, Antarctica - #987 | ecosystem: Environmental > Aquatic > Non-marine Saline and Alkaline > Saline | place: Antarctica: Organic Lake... | reverse complement strand
GTTTCGTTTTGATTGGCCGGTTGCTCTACAAGACCCATCGGCACGCTCCTCCGGTAATTACAAAATTTGAATTTAGATAGCTAGCCAATGGTAAATATAGTAGTACACGGAGTATTCCCTAAACACCCAAATACTTTTCGGATATGTTTCCTAATTAAAAGTTTACCCACCCAGTTCTCGACGGAATTTTCTGACAAATTCCCCGTTGAATAATATATACTAGGTAAATAGCCTCTACAGCTGAAGAAACATATACAAATTTCCATTCAATAACCAATATGAATCTTAAAATTTCAACAAGTCTTGTAGATGTAATATTGAAAAACATATAGGTCCGTATACTTGTATAATCTCGGTTGACTTCTCTATGGCGGCCACCCCTTTCAAGACTCCAACGAAAACCACATGAGCGGATCACATTTCGCAACTACCTTCATTACACATCGAAGGAAGGACCCATCAAGGTACGAAACACCAAAGCAGTCTCGCATTTCAACAAAGGTCAAGCTCCCTCCTCTCTGCAAGCACACAGAAAGCACCCACGCACTCTAGGAGAGTGGAACGCAGTCGGATGGAGTAGTGGGGCGCAGCTGACAGTGGGAATCACTAGAGAGGCCTCGAGACGAAAAGACCTCGAGTAGACTCTAGCGGTCTCTTTACTGGAGGCGGTCTCTCGTAGTTCCTCAAAGGGACGCAGCAGGAGAAGGACTTGAACAGTTTCCTTATGATTGTGCTTGCCGTTGTCTTGTGTTTCCTGTTCTATAATCGTATTTGCTTGTTCAATTCTTGATTTTCGCTTGTCGCCACGCCATTTGTCTGTCGGCTGACGCTCGTGAGACGGTCTCTAGTTGGCTGTGTCTTGATTATTGCCCAACGCATTGCCTGTAGAGTATTTCATTGAATACACCCAGGAGGATTGGCAAGCAACGAACGGCTTCCGCACCTCGATAACCGAATGTCTCATGGTGCACCCCTCTCAGCAGTCGTGCTGGCCCTTTTCGTCGGGGGGAAATTTTCAAGACATGTGCGATTTATTTGCACTGACTGGACATTTTGCGATTTATTTGCATTGACTCGCCATATGTATTTTTCTTCACTCTACCCCGTGAGTGTCTGCCAAATCCTCACATCTTAGTCTCTCTCTCACTTCTTTCGACAGACTTTCTTACAACCAAAGAAAGCAATTCACAATGAAGCTACTATCAACGCTACTGCTACTGGCGCTTGGCTTTACACACGCTGATGTTCGACCGGTACAAAACTCTGATGTCGAGGCCGATGCCGACTTTCACCGCTTATTGAAGTCTGGCTCTGAAATGCCGGATTGCTGCGACTGCAAAATGGTCAGCTCTGGTGGAAAGGGAAAGGGCAAGGGCGGCTCCAAGGGCCGTGGTTACACCATGGAATGCGACTGCGAGACCAACTGCAATGGCAGCTCCAAGGGATCGAGTAAGGATAGCTCCAAGGGTAAGAGCTCCAAGGGCGGCTCCTCCAAGGCGTCCAAGGGCGGTAAGAGTAAGGGATCCTCCAAGGGATCCAGCTCTGGACCTGAGTGCTGCAAGTTCGGATTCATCTGCTCCGGCGACAGCGGAAAGGGTAAAGGCAAGGGTGGCTCCAAGGGCTCCTCTAAGGGAGAAGTCTGCGAAGAAGTCTGCCTCGAATTCTGCTCCGACTCCTCCAAGGGATCCAAGAAAGGAATGTCCAAGGGCATGGGCGGTAAGGGCAAGGGTAAGGGCGGCTCCTCCAAGGGCTCCTCTTCCAGTTCTTCCTCCAGCTCCTCCTCCAAGGGCGGTAAGGGCAAGGGTAAGGGCGGCTCCTCTTCCAGCTCCTCTTCCAGCTCCTCCTCCAGTTCCTCCAAGGGCATGAGCAGTAAGGGCGGCTCCTCCAAGGGATCCAGTGGATCTGAGTGCTGCAAGTTCGGCTTTGTCTGCTCCGACAGTGGTAAAGGCAAGGGCAAGGGTGGTTCCAAGGGTTCCTCCAAGGGCGAAGATTGTGAGGAAGTCTGCCTAGAATTCTGTGATAATAAGGGTTCCTCCAAGGGCTCCTCCAAGGGTAAGAGCTCCAAGGGTTCGTCCAAGGGTAAGAGCTCCAAGGGCTCCTCCAAGGGATCTAGCTCCGGAGCTGAGTGCTGCAAGTACGGATTCCATTGCTCTGGTGGCAGCGGAAAGGGTAAAGGCAAGGGTGGCTCCAAGGGCTCCTCTAAGGGAGAAGTCTGCGAAGAAGTCTGCCTCGAATTCTGCTCCGACTCCTCCAAGGGATCCAAGAAGGGAATGTCCAAGGGCATGGGCGGTAAGGGCAAGGGTAAGGGCGGCTCCTCCAAGGGCTCCTCTTCCAGTTCTTCCTCCAGCTCCTCCTCCAAGGGCGGTAAGGGCAAGGGTAAGGGCGGCTCCTCCTCCAGTTCCTCCTCCAGCTCCTCCTCCAGCTCCTCCTCCAAGGGCGGTAAGGGCGGCTCCTCCTCCAGTTCCTCCTCCAGCTCCTCCTCCAAGGGCGGTAAGGGCAAGGGTAAGGGCGGCTCCTCCAAGGGTTCCTCAATTGACTGCGAGAAGTACGGCGATGAAGATTACTGTGCTGGCGGCAAGGGCGTCTCCAAGGGAAGACATCCCGGCAAGAATAGCTCCTCGAAGGGATCTTCCAAGGGCGGTTCCTCCAAGGGTTCCTCCTCCAGCTCCTCTAAGGGATCTTCCAAGGGCATGAGCTCCAAGGGTTCAAAGGGTGATAACGGTGTATGCTTCGACACTACTACCCACACCGATGATGGCGACTGCGCCTGTGAATGTTGTCTCGTCGATGGAAGCTCCAAGGGCTCTAAGGGTAAGGGCAAGGGCAAGGGTTCCTCCTCCAGCTCCTCTTCCAGCTCCTCCTCCAGTTCCTCCTCCAGCTCCTCCTCCAAGGGCAAGGGCAAGGGACGCCGCAACCTAAAGGGAATGATGGGTAAGGGCTCCAAGGGCAGCTTTTTCATGCCTGACTTCGAGTGCAAGTGCGAGTGCGACGCCGGTTCGAGCAAGGGTTCCTCCAAGGGCAAGGGCAAGGGTGGCTCCTCCAAGGGATCTGCTAAGGGATCCTCCAAGGGTAAAAGCTCCAAGGGATCCTCCAAGGGTAAAAGCTCCAAGGGATCCTCCAAGGGTAAAAGCTCTAAGGGAAGCTCCAAGGGAGGCGAACCTTGCTGCGAAAAGTTTGAGCAAATCTGCAGCTCCAAGGAATGCGAGTATGTTTGCGTAAAACCATGCGGCGCACCAGCACCAGCTCCTTCATCCAAGGGCAAGAGTTCAAAGGGAAGTACCGGCAAGAGCTCCAAGGGTAAAGAGTACCCGAAAACCGTTGGCCATTAACTCTTGACGAGTGATTGCCTTTTAGACTGTGAAAGCTTCGTTGCATGTTTCATCTGAGGTTGTTGAATTTGAGATGTATTGCCGGGCGCGAACCGATTGTGGTATCGTGCTATGTTCCGGCTTTTCAAGTTCAACTGTGTGACCTTTGGTGCTGTGTGTAATGTGGCGAACGACCTTGTACCTTTTCCATAATATCTATCCTACTGTCTAACGAATAAGAAAATTTCGTTTGTGAGAAACCTATTGACTGCTCTACTCTTAGCTCTTTGTATTTACTCGTCTATTAACAGTAGCAGTGTACCGATATATCTTGTAAGGCCTTCACAGTATTACTAGAATATTTTGCCAGAGTGAAAGCAAAGGAAGAGACCATCACCGGAACCAGCCCGCAACGTTCTCCAGAGCATTCTCAACGCCCTTCTCGACATCGCTTAGTTCCAAGGCTTCGAAGGCAGTGCGGCATTCTTCTTCCAAGGGCCGTACCGCTTGCGACAATATGGTCCTTGGTTGCCCAAATGTAGGTTTCCGCGCAAGAACCCAGTCGCCTGGGTACGCCCGATTCAACAAGCATCCGGGCGCCGCCTCTTGTGGCCCCGCCGACAGATTAAAGACTGGCTCAAAATCGTTCAGGAATAGTTTTGCGGCCGCATCCGACCCAAAGTTGGAGACACCGGACAATCGCGCGTTTAGCAATATGACCAAGGTTCCCATTCCAACCGATCGACAGACGCGTTCAATGACCACCAGTTCTTTGGGGCCAGGCGAAACAAACATGGCAACTTCGGTACCGTCCGGTAGTTGAAATGGACCCGACATATCGGCCGAGTCGCCGACTTCCGAATCCATTTTTGCGGCAAACCCCTTGACTTGTTTCTTTTTCTGCGACGTGGCAGACTTGCGTCGATCCATGGACATGATGCGACTGCTGGCAGACGCATCGCCCTTCCATCGCTTCTTGGCCGCGTCGGCCACGGAAGCCTCGTTGAAAACGACGGCAATATTTTCACCACCAACGGGTTGGAACATTTCCACAAAGAGTCTCGCCAGCTCTCTGTCCGACTGGTCGAACGTTTCCTTGGTGGGAGTATTGGGTTCTTCTTGCGCGCCTTTGCGCTTTTCGGAAGTGCCGCCCTTTTCGACGCCAAACTTTGTACCAACGGGAAACTCGACATCCATGCGACTCGTTTGTGCCTTTAAAGCCTCCTGAACGGCAATTCGACACTGACTGACGGCGGCCTTGACATCTCGCGGAAGCTTGGGTAGCTTGTTCGAGTCACTGTTGCCACCCAGGAAGGATACCATGCCAACGGTAGAAGTCGTTGTCGTCGTCGTTTTTCTTGTTCGGGTGGCACTTTGTGGCTGTCGCTGTTGAACCCAAGCATGGCTTATTCCCACAATGAGTAGAAAGGTCAGTAGGTATCGAAACATGGCTTCACACGAATGCACTCGTCGTCGGCTGCCAACGGCGTTGCTGTTGCTCATGGTCCAGTAGACTAGTCTATACGACTAATGAATGATGTGTGATCTGTGATGTGTGATGTGTGATGGGACGTTCTTGTCACTTCAACTTGGCCGGAGATCTTTCGTCAAGTTTGACGCGAAATACAGAATCCGGGTCCTGACTACCCCTCAGCGACCTAAACTACAGTGTAGAAAGTCACGTCGAAAAGACGTCTTAAAAACGCTGGATGGTCGGTGGGCAGTGGGCACTCTCCCCCACCTCTCGAATGATCGCGAAATTCGAAATCGATTCTCTTCGCCAAGATGACGGCTCAATTTCCCACGTCGCCGTCGTTCGCCCGTAACCGTGCGTCGGGAAGTGTTGAAAGTTCTGACAAATCCTAAGCAGCTGCCGCTCGGTCAATTGCGAGATCTTCTGCCCAGCCCGCCCAACCACACCAAAACACCTACACACACAAACACAAACACACCACAACTCTTACTCGAACACAGTATGAGAATTGCCTCCTTCCAGTCAGCTCTGTACTTCTCTCGTCGTTACTCCAAAGCGTTCCTTACAAGCAACAGCATCATGCCACCCACCCCCGAACTCCAGCGCTTTCTCTCCACCAGCAGCAGGAGTAACAGTATCAACAGTAGCAGCAGTAGTAGAAGCAGTAGTAGTTCTGCAAACCAGCAACACGGCGGCAACGGCAAGCGCCGCATCTGCAGTCCCCGTGCAAACCAAGCCGTCGATTTGCTGCCAGTCTACTTGGCGGATGCTAGAGCCGTGGAAACCTACAGCGAAGCATGTCCCGAGGGCGCCTTGCAGCTGGGCGTTGCCGAATCGCTCTTGTTGGAAGATTTGCTCATGCCCGTTCTCAAGGACCCCAAGATGATGAGCGATGCCATTGGTCCGGATTGCATCTACTACCAACCCACTGCGGGTAGAGAGGGCTTGCGGCAAGCCATGGCAGCGTACATTGAAGAGACTGTGGGCTTGGAAAAGGGTCGCTTGGATACCGACGGATTGGTGATTGGAGCTGGTTGTAATGCCGTGCTGGAGAATCTCTGCTTTTGTTTGGCCGATCGTGGAGACGCCGTCATGATACCAACACCCTACTATGCGGCCTTTGAATTCGATTTAGTGGCTAGAGCCGGCATGACGATCCAGCCAGTCAACACTCTGGAATACCAGGACAAGTCTTCCAAAGAGCAAAGCAACAGCAGTAGCAACAGTATGATAAATCCGGAACAGTATTACCCCAATCGCGCTTCGCTCGAAGCCGCGTATCACCTAGCCCAAGAAAGTGGACACACCCCGCGTATTCTATTGCTCAGTCACCCCATGAACCCCCTTGGTATCTGTTACCCGCCGGCCGTCATTCAAGAATGCATTGACTTTTGTCGCTCGCGCGAAGTGCACTTGATTTCGGACGAAATCTACATGGGTTCCGTCCACCAGCCTGCTTCGGCCAACTTTGAGTCGACACTCAAGCTGGCGGATACTGGCCCGGCAGGTCTAGGAACCTTTGTCCACTGGGTGTACGCCTTGTCCAAGGACTTTTGCTTGTCAGGATTGCGTGTGGGTGCTGCGTATACGGAAAACGAGGAGATTCGCGTGCCGTTGCAAAAGCTCAACGACTTGTGCCAAGTCTCTTCCCCCACCCAAGTATGGACGGAACAAGTCATGAAGCGATTGAGTGATGAGAATCCGCAGGAAACGTGGACGGCATCGTTTCGTCGCGAGAATCACAAGAGACTATCCAAGCGAAGCTCAGCATTGACGGCTACTCTGGATGACTGTCAGATCCCCTATCTCGAGCCAACAGCGGGGCTCTTTTGCTGGATGGACTTGAGTGAGTTTCTACCAAGCGATCTGTCCATGTCTCCGGGTGACCGTGAACGCCAACTGTACTTGGAAATGGTGAATGAGTTTGGTCTACTCTTTACACCTGGTTGGAGTATGCGCAACGAAAAGCCCGGCTTCTTTCGTTGTGTCTTTACTGCCGCGACCCAGGAAGAGTTTACTCTCAGTCTGGAACGCTTTCGCAAGTTTGCGGCAGCCAAACGCCAGTAAAGAAACAATGCATAGTCTACAGTACGCAGATATCTCGAGACTAGAGCTGACCCTAACAAGTTAAAACACGGTCAGATCCTTCTCAACCTCTACACACCTACTACTCCAATATTACCCATACTATACTAGACTACGTAGTAGTTAGCTTTTTCTTCGACTAAGATTTTTCTTCCTTGGCACCATCACCCGACAATTCCTTGTACAAACGATAACAGTTCGGCGGATCCACACGTCGATAGTAATTCTCAATCATTTCTCCTTGTCGAAAGTTGAACTTTTTCGTGTAAAAGTCAATCGCGTCCTGATTGTGAACGTGCACGTGGAGAGATATTTCCGTAACAGTCTTGTGCTGATCACAATAGTCCAGGATGGACTGCAACAGTTGAGAGCCGATTTCTCTGCTACGGTATGCAGCTAGGACCGCCAATGTCATGATATACAGGCGCTGGTCCGTGGATCCTTCTTGGATGGGTTCGAGACGAGTGCAGACGGCGCCCACAACATACCCGTTCCAGTACGCGAACTTATTCATGTCTTCGTTTAGATGTTGCTTGGCGACATTCTTGTAAAATTCTTCGCTGTAAGATATGGGAAACGACACCGTATTGATCTTGCGCAACTGCGTACAGATGATAACACGAAGCGTGTGTGAGCGACAAGAAGCGAGGGAAGCGGAAAATGAGACACCGGGACGAATGATATTACCTGTTCAATATTATCAGGCGTGATGGCGCCAAAATCGACGTTGAGGGTCTTGCCCATCGTATAAGTTGATCGGTGGAGCTGTAGCAGTCTAGTTAGCCTACAGATTATATGCATCGACCGTCTCGCTATTAGTGAACTGAATGGACAGCGTCAAGCGCCATGGCCGCTCGCCTTTTCTTCGCGTGCCCGCCCTTTTTGCTTGCACGTTCGTTCGCGTTTTCGCGCCAAAACATGTCGGTGTCTTCGATCAGTACCGGTGCGGTAGGTACTGTAGAAGTAAGAAGTGAGTTTCCAAACTACAAAGTACAGTACCTGGTACAGTACTAGTATTAGTTACGCATAATCCGGCGGTCGCTTCACAACGGTACTTGCCTTCCGATACTAGTGAAGTTGAAGCGTGACGCAGTGACGCAGAAAAACGCATGTCGATTTCTGAAAAAATGTGTTCTTTGTTTCGGGACACAAGTGTCATGTAAGACGTTTGTCAGAAATGATTAACGGCTTTCTCTGAGCGCCGATAGATAACAAATAACGTTACTGTAGTTTAGTACACTGTAACTTAAAATTCTGAATAGATAATGACAACAAGCATATTTGACGGCCACAACGAAATCAGGAGCCGTCTTTTGTTCGCCCCAACATTGGACAAAAGAAAACACAACATAGGAATAATCAAAATCAACAAGCAAAAGCTTCAATAGGCCAGGAGCCTCCACAAGTAGCATCCACAATCCACAAGACCACAATTGAACCTCAACCTCTGTGAGGAACAACTTAAGTAGCTTTGGTATTCAGTATGAATGTGGCGAATCGCGATACAGATTCCACTTTGACCAGAGATCAATCGGCATTTGTCAACAAGCGCGGTACTAGTTGTGGCGAAGGAAGCAACAATGCGACTGCTTCCTATCGCGACCACGCAGCGCAAGGTATGCGTGAAAATGGAATTCCTTCCATGAAGGCCTCGCCTACTTTTCCGATGAAGCTCCATGAGATCCTTTCCAAAAAAGAATTTGAGCACATTATCACTTGGTTACCCCACGGAAGAGCCTGGCGTATTATCAACCAAAAGGATTTCGAAGAGCAGGTCATTCCAGCATATTTTCGCCATGAGCGTTTCTCTTCTTTTGCTCGTCAGGTGAATGGGTGGGCCTTTCGCCGCATCGTCCACGGAATCGACTACAACGGATACTATCATGAGAAGTTTATATACGGTCTCCCGCGCCTCTGTGAAAGCATGAAGCGACTCACTGCAAAGGACATGGCTGAAAGAAAGGGTGCGGACGTATCCGATGCTGCACCAAACTTCTTCGCTTTCAGTTGCCTTCGCTCTCGTCCATTATCAGGGAATATGCCCCCGGCGAGAGCAACGCCCGCCCACCTCCGCGCACATACTGCAAGTTCTACGATGAATAATCAAGAAAGGCATATAGAACCAGCAGCTTTGGCCCACTCGCGACAGGACACATATCACAGTGAAGCTCTGAGAGGCAGGCATGCTTTACCTGGGGGCACCTACCAGGACTTTTCGACCCAGTTGTCCAACCCTCCCCAAGGCGCGAGCAACCCTTTCACCTCTGTGCAGCCGTCGATTTCTTCACAGATCGAAGGTCTGTTACAGAGCTTGCTAAGAGGCGGCTCCAGCAGTATCATACCACCAAGAGCAGTTACTGCATCTATTTTGTTGCAACACCAGACCAACTCGGACGATCCACTGGGTCGTCTTCTCCGCAACCAGAGGACTATTCCTCCAAACTTCCAGACCCAGCTTCCACTGCAGTCGTTCTTGAACAGGCAGCAGCATTCGAATGTTAACCAAAACATCTCTGACCTCCTGATGCAGCTCCAACAGACACAGGGCCAGCTTCAGCGCATACACGGTCAGGTTACGAGTACCAATAGCAACAATGAGACGGCCAACCACCAGCAGCAGACTGTGCACCAACCTCAACCCGGAAATTCAGGCGATGTGCATGCGATGATGGCCCTTTTGCAACAGCTTCAGAACAGAGACATGGATCAGGTACCGCTGGATGTCAAAATATCGCAGAAGCAGCAGCAGCAGTCTCAACAGGATCAACAGCAGCAGCCACAGCCGAGCTCATTAGCAAGCTTCCAGATCATGCAGCTACTCCAGCAGCATCAGCAATACCAGCAGCAGCTGGAACGTCAAGTACAAGTACCAACACCAATTCGCCAGCAGCAGCCACAGCAAGGAAACACCACTACGGAGGAAGACTATAATCTGGTCAGGCTTCGTGCTGCGGCAGCAGCAGCAAACCAGTGGCGGTAGCGCCGATCGTTCGTGTTTTAAAGTCTACCGTTTGGTAATACAATAATGACTTGAACATGCCCTATCCGCGCAGACCTACTAATTAGCTTCTACACTTCAGAAAGTTCTTGCATATTATACTCGACACCGAAAACTATACACTTTGTTTTTTGTTCCTCCCTAACGGTAGCCCTACCAATACCAACCCTACGTCGTATTTATTGCAAAGACCTGACCAAAAATACAAAATAGTCGTAAAAGACAAAATATGGTTCACACGATTGCGCGCGTAATAATCTTATTTTGCCGACGACCGCCCGCTAAGATCGAAGACCGAAGTAAATGTTGCACCATGGTACAGCTGTCAAAAGTATTTCTCAGCGCAGCGCTGCTGATATGCTTCTCGTCAACTTCCGAGGCCCAAGGGTGTACCGCAAGGGTCCTGTCGGATTACATGGATTGCGTCGCAGCGAATCCTTGCGAGTGTGCTGAATGTGATCCAGATCCGACGGACGACTCTCCTCTCATCCCCGTGAACCGCCCGGAAGACTGTCTAGACGTTGCTCGCATCTATTGTCCCTTGATTAGATGCTGCTCAATCTGCGAAGAAGAAGCTTTCGGCTGGTTTCAGTGTACGGCTAATGGATTCTCCACCAGCTTGTTGGGGACGACCTGCCCATTGGACAACAGTTGCGACTCCTATCCCCTACAAGACGTTGATTGTGATCCAACTGCATCACCGGTTGAAAGCGGTTCTCCCACCACGAGTCCCACGAAGGGTTCCACCGATGTACCCATTATTGAGACCACTGAATTGCCAAGCACTGAACCAACTTTGGCTCCAGCATCCGTAGCGGTTGTAGAGGAGGGTACAGGTACCACCTTGCCACCGACAACGAGCCCTACCGATGTAGATCTATCCCCAGATACGAGTGGGTCAAAACAACCGTGTATGTCTATGCTTGCTACCAACTTGGCAATGCTGACCCTGGTGGCGCTATGACGATAGTAGTGGGCGCTCGGGTTGGGTCGTCAGCCGGCGCCGACAATCGCGATAATGTACACGGTCGTCCGTGGCTTTATCACAGCCACTATAAATATAGATAGTTTGACGTCGTACACTCTGGAGCTGGGTCCTACTGGTAATCTAGGCTATTTAGCTACTAGTAGTTACTACTAGCTACGACTAGAGAGCAAATACCGTGTGTATGAGGTGAGGCGGAGCGGGCCCAGCTTTCTCCGGTTAACCTCCCCCTAATCTTGGTGGGGTTAGACGTCAGATGAACATCAAGGGACCCGGCAAAATATATGTTGTATGAAGTCAAATCCAGATTTTGCCCCGGGTGTCCCTGTTGATTCTAGGAGAATCTGATCACGCCTCGAACCTTCAATTCTCGGCTGTAGTGTGTCAGGACCCTCGATAGTCTATCTATAAGAAGAGTCAATCAAACTGTTCTTACGATG
>Ga0307981_1003707_pt1 | contig 11291 bp, 14 predicted proteins | sample OrgLakmetagen987_FD_201849 | JGI IMG/M metagenome (GOLD analysis project Ga0307981, IMG submission 201849) | Saline water microbial communities from Organic Lake, Antarctica - #987 | ecosystem: Environmental > Aquatic > Non-marine Saline and Alkaline > Saline | place: Antarctica: Organic Lake... | reverse complement strand
AGGGTGATTATCAGAGCAGAGAGGGATTGAAAGATTTAGGCGATGATGATCCTATTTGGGACCATGCTGCAAATGCATTGGCGAATTTGTGCGTGACCCTGGCATTGGTCACCTCGGTGGAGAAGATTGTGCTGGGCGGGGGAATCATGAATCGCGAGATATTATTTGACAAGATTCGGAACCGTACCAGAGAATTGCTCAACGGATATTTGGATTTGCCCCAGGTGACAACAGATGAGGGGTTGAAAGAATACATTGGTCCCAGTGTGTGGAAAGAACACGGAGCTGGATTAGTAGGTGCCCTGGTTTTGGCTCAACTTGCGCTGGAGGAGAATGATAATGGAATGGCGCTAGAAAATTCAAGCAACAAATGTTCTTCAGCTAGCAAATGTAAAGTCACATCATATCCGATGAGTGCGGTTGCCTTATACGGTGGCATATTGGCACTGGGTGTACTTATTGGCAGTAGGCATAAGAAGTGAAGGAATCTTTTGATAGATTTTGTGTATCTTTTCATGTGTCTAAGTGGTAAAGTAATCATTGGTTGCGTTGTCAAATAAATATTGGACACTCGGAAGTGCGTGCCGAATGAATGCTGTTTAAAAATATTTGAACAGTAATTAGCTTGCACTTTTACTATACTGCTCTATTCCAAATCTACTTGTAATAGGCCCCCACATTGCTGTACCATCTTGATCGAGTGATTTGTATTCGCTGCATATGGTGGTACGTACATTGAAATTACTTTTATTACTATTTACCTCTATCTTAGAGTAATGGTGGTCATCAGAAAAGATATCGAGGTTTCTTGCCAATGAACTCCTACCAACAAGTTTTGCGACAAATTTGGCTCACGCCAGGCTTACTACACACAGTCTCTTTTTCATTGTCTGGCCTTTGACTTATCCAAGAACACTTCTTTTTGCTATCACCCCATTTATCAGCATAACGGAATACCAGACCGCCATCGATGTATTGTTCGGACGCGCATGTTCTGCAAGTTACTGGGCACATGGAGCTTACATTACTCTGATTGCAACGATTTAGATTCTTGCTTACCCACTTGCATCCTCCATGTCTCAATTTTGAGTTCGCATCATAGAACTTCATGTCAGTGTCTGTGCACTGAGCACAAGTAGGGGGATTTGCGGTTACTCCATCTACGAAAGAAATAACTTTGGCAACATCAGGCCTTCCAGTAGTGATTGCACATACTTCGACAACAAGAGTGCCCCCATTCCAATTGTTTTGGGTGTATCTATCTCCAGGTGCTAAATTTGCCTTTACCACACTGTCTCTGTGATCACCACTCTGCTCCACAATCACAACGTGATTGTTGAAGGTGCTCTCATACTTATCGGCAATATCCACTGTAACACCTTCCGTCTTTTGATACATCATGAACAAATCAGTTTCCCCTTGGCCGTGCAGTTTCACAGTCATTTCTTGCCCGGCAGATATTTCACCGTTCACAACGTCATTGGTACCAACCAGCTCCCCAACGTATGCACTCGTCGACGGCTCCACATCCTTGTGATATTGCAAGAACCATCCAAAGTAATACGTCTATTGGAAAGGAGAGGAATGCAAAGTATCCATTAGTTTGAGTTATTCCAAATAATATGAATGACAGCAAATCCTTTCTGGCTTACCTTTGCTGCATTGAAACATATTTTCCCTTTATCATCATTTCCGTGAGTATTATAATCACCACCCTGTTAAAAGAAGTATGTATGGAAGAATTGAGGGTTAGTTCAAGTTCAAGAAGGGGAACATAAAAATTGGAATAGGGCAATGAACTTACTCCCATCATGCACGTTGGGTCGCCATACACATTATTTCCATTACCACTGTGTCCATGCCCAAGGTTATGACCAAGCTCGTGAAGTAAGAACGTTGGGTCAGATGCGAGGAGATCTCTGTACCATGACACTTTGCCATTTATGAACGCTTGGGCTCCGCTCAAAATGGGCTTACTACTGTCCGGGAATACAAGGATAGTAAAGGTGTGATCTGTACCTTGGGGAATAAGAGAAATCGCTTCACTCCGAGCTTCAGCAACATCTCTATAACTGCTCATAATCTTGGAAAGTGTGACATCGATCACCCCATTTTGTACTCCATTGCCAGTAGCAGCTTTGAACTTCAACTGACCCTTTGAGCAAGCTTGGGCAGCATTGTCCTATTTGATGATCAAATAAAAGAAGTTAGATTCATGAGATTACCATAGCAAGAATGTATTCTTATCTTGCATACTCAGCAATGATGACCACACATATACTTACTAGATTCAAAGCATCGTCAAAAATATCATGTGCAAGATTCCTTTTATCTTTCGTTGGGCCATCCCCTGTTGAGTCAATGACGCGAACTGCAAGAACTTTCCATGTTCCAATTCTATGAATTACTTTACGGCCGAGTCTTCTTCTGGTGACTATCAATTCAGATGAACGGTGATCGTCCAGGTCGAGGCGCTTGCCATCGCTAACCAACGAGGTTGGGATGGAGAGCTGAGTCCGACCTGCTTCGAATTGATCAAAGGGGGACTTCAGAAAGAACGCATCGATATCACCATCAAGGCTGATAAAGTTTTCAATCTTTCCTTCCGTTTTGCAAACAGTTTGGTGAGGGATTGGAGGTTCTCCTTTTGCAGGCATGGACGCGATCTGATGAATGGTACAATCAAAAGAGCTCTCTTCTGCTGATACACTTGCAATCATTATTGAAAAGAGAGCCAAACGTAGTAAGAAATTGGTAATAGATTGCATCATGTTGGAAATCAGAGATGCTGATGAAATAATGGGGACTGTGCGTTTTTTTCCAATCTACAAATTTATGAGAGAGTTTTGTTTTTTCCCAGCAAAGTGGACAAGAAAAGTGGCGTTGAGTTTTAGAACAGTCATTGCTTTTGTGTCTTGTCTGAGAAGGCATTCTTTTCATAATTTTCACTTCTCGTGCAACTTTTGATAGGCATATGAAGGATATTGGAAGGATTTTTGGTTTCTATTAACAAAGATGCGAGACAGACAGAAAAGTGGCGTTGAGTTTTATGACAGACCAAGAGTCATTGCTTTTGCCTAGAGGGACTTGTTTGAGAAGGCATTCCTTCCACTTTTGATAGGCATGCGCTGGCATGCGTAAGATATTATTGGAAGGATTTTTTGTTTTCTATTACTTTGGACATGTTAAATGCGAAAAATGCCGTTGAGTTTGCAGGTCACGTTATGGTATAGATTGCATCATGCTGGAAATCTGAGATGCTGATGAAATGAAAATAGTGGGGACTGTGCGTCTTTTCCACTCTACAAATATATCAGAAAGTTTTGTTTTTACCAGCAAAGTGAACAAGAAGAATGGCGTTGAGTTTTATGATAGTCATTGCTTTTGTGTCCTGTTTGAGAAGGCATTCCTTGCATTATTTTCACTCTAGTGCAACTTTTGATAGTAAGGATTACTTTGGAAAAAGGACATGTTAAATGCGAAAAATGCCGTCGATTTTGCAGGTCACGTTACAGATTGCATCATGTTGCTGTAATGAGAGATGCTGGTGAAATAGTGGGGACTGTGCGTGTAGTCCAATCTACAAATACAAGAGAAAGTTTTGTTTTCACCAGTAAGTTGAACAAGAAAAGTGGCGTTGAGTTTTATGACAGTCATTGCTCTTATGCCTTGCTTGAGAAGGCATTTGGCCTTTAGTTTGCAGTCCGACGATAGATCGTATTCTATCGTATTGGTAATCGACGTCCGTCGCGCCAAAACATATAACCTGGTAAATAATATATACTTTCCCACGTTCTCCCATTTTTTTCATTTTCGGAAGGAAGGGGGCGACAGCAAGCAGACAGTCAGCCGTTCATGATTCATTGCAGACCGACGGACTCTACGACCGACAAACATAACACTTAACACTCAAACTCAACAAACTATATTTAAAAAGAACAACAACATCATCCATTGCCCAACACAATAAGATGGCTCCATCAGCAACAAATCTAGCAATCCTTACGGCAGCAGGAGCAACAGCAGTCCTCATTGCAGCACGTGCACTCAAACCATCATCATCACAAAACGTTGATCTATCCGCTGAAGAATGCATACAACCTGATGACGTTATTGCTGTCTTCGATGACCTCTTTCTTCACATGCAATCGGTCCTCGCTAACCTCTCGCAGGAAATTCAAAAAATTCAAATGACGGGTCAGTCAATCCCAGAAGCACAGCTTCGCCAGATACTCAAGTCAGAATTTGAAAGGAATCTCACCAGCCAGCAGGCAGCCATCTTTGACAAACATGATGTAGACGCGGACTGCTTACAAGAGGCTACGTGGGAGTTCATGGACAAGGCCAATGATTATCCCAAGCTTAAAACCGCAGTGGAGAGATTTCAAAAGTTGTACGAGAATGTCACCGGTGAAAAGACTGTTGGGAAGAGACCTGGTTCCTCTTCGGCGTTGGTAGCTGATGTTCAGGATATTCCACAGGACAAGTTGATCGAGGCTGCAGCAGTATATTTTGATGCACTCACTGCGTCCATGGGTGCTATTGTCAAACAATTTAAAGCGGAAGGTAAGGACTTGAAGGATCCTAGTGTTGCGCAGCAGTTGCAAATGGAGTTTGCGAGTGTAGCGAACGATTCCGGTGAAAAGGCTTTGGATGAAATGGGTATTACAATGGATAGTTTCAAGTCCAATATTGATAAACATTCTTCCGATCCACAGGTCGGAAGGTCTCTTGCAATGCTGCAGATGAAGCAGCAGCAAGAACTTATGGCTCTTGGGGTGCCTACTATGTAAATGCTTTTTAATTAAGTCGCTGGTTTATTAAAAGTTTCTTCAAGTTTAGAATAATAATAAACAGTAACATATTTTTTCTTAGGAGATGCATCGCATAAGCGTCCATGCGTGCACGATCAAACAAAGGAAACTTCATTATTCCAATCCCTAACCAATCTTCCTAGTCTACAATAAACTATCTTCTACCTCACTTGATCCACTCACAAATGTAAGATTGTAAAGTTGCGATACTCCTGCGTCTCCATGCTCTTGAATCAATGTAATGTAGTTCACCTTCTTTTTGTTGAAAAATTGTCCAGAAGGAATGTCGATCTTCCGTACAGGATCATCTTGGGCATCATATAGTTCAATTTCTCCAATAGACAGAACTTTCGAATCTCCGCGTATCGATATCCTCACTCCTGAACCATATACAACAGTGGGCACTATGATTTTGACAACTTGGTCACTGCTCTGAGTAGATGTTCGGAACTCAATGGCATTATCATTGTCCACAATGCTGACCACAAACTCTGATACACTGTCCGATACTGCACTTGGGTTTTTGTACAGGAAGATTTGGCGAATCAAGCATGATTGTCCCAAATTGACCTGAAACCATGGATCAGATTCCAGCTCAGATGTGTAGAATGTTCCTGTCCTACCGTCAACAGCATTGCTCGAATCTCCACCTGACGTAGATGACGAACAAGACGTTGGCTTTCCGAGGGCGATATTATACCTATACGCACGAGGCAGGTCGGGACCCCATGTAGACGACAACCTTTCAGAAGGAAACTGGAAGCAGTCAATATCGACATCAGACATCGTCATAGTAAGGGTCTCCGTAAAACAGATCCCAACCACAGGAACCGTCATTGCCAATGCGAAGCGGATTTTTGAGAAGGAGTCAAACGTATACGAGCTGGAGAGGCGATACGAATTCCATGCATTTCCATACATTGATATTGTCGATGGATTTGGAACCATCGTTCCTCCAGAAGAATTGCTCCCATAGCCATTTACTTGCTTAAGAGAAGCTTGAGTCGTGATCACCTCCACACCAAGGTCGAGATTGATTTGAAGATCCATTGCACAGATATTGGTCACCGGAGGAAAGCATTTGTTTTCCGCGATTGTAAGACAATTGATACAAGTATCATAGGGTCCAAGTTGTTTTCCATTACTAGATGAGATGAAACCATCTAAGCAGGCACAAATATCACTTTCTGACCGACTTGCGGACCTTAGCCTGAACGAGTTCGGATCCTTGCAACGACCGTTGGTATCCAAGATAGTTTCAATTTCGTCATCTACGAGTTGAACGTTGAAAATTGATGTGCCCTCAATGCCGTTACTTGTTGATATATTTGAGGTACTTGTCTGAAGGAAGGCAATGTAATTCACTTCGATGATACGGTTGTTGAACATTGCCCCGACATCGACAATGTAACTCGTTTCCCCCATACTGTCATCCATCTCGAAGCAAGAAGAAGGACAGTCCTTGATCACGTCCAAGTCGGCTGTTCTCAACAAGCAGACTCTTGTACGGATTCCTAATTCAGGGACCTTCGCATTGAACTTCATTTTTGTATATTTATTGACACTGACAGATTTCGGCATGCCGGGAATGTTTGAAATCTTCGGTATTTGAAACAACTGTTGAGTGCTTCCAAAAATTGTCAACACGTTGTCTGGCTGCAAGATGATACCGCCAACTTCACCGACTGCATTGTTTGGGATTAACTCCGATCCCGTGAGAACTTCATTTATTTCAGAGACATTGATCTCAAGCTGCAATGATCCTGCTGGACTACATGATCCTAGAGAGCAGGTACCAGATGCGCAATCTCGAAAAGACCCACAGGATGAAAAGTCGAAGCCACCAATCGAAAATAATGTTGACACGCAAGTATCGTATCTCTCGAGGACCTTGCCTCCGTTTGAAGCTACAAATCCATCTATGCACACACATTTACTCCCCCCCGCAGAGTTTGTGATAATTGCAGAGTTTACATCTAACGCTGGACAGTTGGTACCAGAGAAGTTGTCATAATCACCTAAGCCTTCTCTTCTTAATGAGAAACCTGAGAGAACAGCCTCTCCTTCAATATAATTGTCATTTTCAAACAAAATTGAAAAATAACGAACTTGGACAATTTTGAAGCTGAAGAAATCACCTAAGTGAATCTTGATTGCCCCATTTCCAGTAATGTGTTGGCATCTCTTCTCATCCGCTAGAATAGTTGAGTTACTTATCACTTCATCCTGATTCCTATAAAGACAAATGCGAACTTTCTGGAACGCTTCGACTTGCTGAAGCTCCACATAAAGTAGTGTATACTTATCCACATACGCTGGAGCACGGAGTTTGAATAGTTTGTGCACATTTCCAAATATCCTAATAGCGTTCTCAGATTCTGTACGGATTCCACCAATACTATCAATCAAAGACGACGGAATTGAAGTGTTCAAGCCAGCCATCACAATCGTCATGTTTCCATCTTGCTTTTCAGCTGCTAGCTCGATGTCCTGAAACGAGTTGACGCAGTGCTAGTAAGATTATAACGATGTTGTCCACATATGCAGGTAGTGATGATGAACTTACAGTTGTTTGGCAAATGCCGCCATCGCAAATCATATTATCGCAATCAGCATTAACAGAGCAAATTTCTCCTTCAAAGAAACAAAACGGCGAGGAGACACATGATATGCAAGAGTCCAATTCTCGTTGTACTTTACCACCATTAGAAGATACATAGCCAACGTTGCAAATGCATGTTGTGTTACCATCTTGATTAATGGTTGATGAATTTGGATCCGTACATTGACCTTTTTCATCGACGATGTCTGTAGATTCACTATATACAAATGCTATATCTGTAATAGAGGTACCATATTCAAGCGAGGTAGCACCAGCCTGTATAAATGCGATGAATACAATCTTGGCTTTTCTATTGTTTAAAAGTGAACCCACATTGATATCGATCTGTCCAGACGTACTTAGAAGTTGCGCACATTGTTTTGGAGTATAATCAAAGTCAAGGGTCTCAAATAAACATATACTCGTTATCGGTGCAGCATCTGCATTGGCCAGCTCAACTTGGAGCCTGGTGTTTTTGTTGAGATTAAAACTCTTGGAAAGTTCGAACGCCCTGAAGGTATCTCCAAAGATTTCAACAGTATCCTTTGTCCAAACTACAACACCTCCAGTCTCAATGTGGCTTCCTACCTCGAAAGGTACGAGTGTCGTGTTTATTATGTCACTCCCATCATTTTCATCAGGAATTGTCACCAACAGCGTCTGTTTCGAAGTTGAATAATGTTGTTAGTTGCAGATTCACTCCTTTCAGTGACTGTTTTATTATTCTTCTATAATGGTCATCGAAAAGCTTACCTCGCCAACACAAGTATTGTCAATACACTTGAATGTTGAGCATTCTGTAGAAGATCGGCAGTACCCTCCATCGAAGATTGAACCATACGTAGAAGGTATCTGAGTAGGATTTGAAGATGGATGCACGGATAATGAAGGCTTAGTAGTAGGATTGCCAGTAGTGGGAAAAGAACTTGGGCTGATAGATTGGGTGGGATTCATAGTTGGAGCTGCAGATATTGTCGGGCCAGTAGTGGGTGTCGACGACAATGTTGGTCGAAACGTCGGTGATGAGGTAGGGCGATCGCCGCACTCTGAAGCTGGACAGGCTATGCAAACATCGGTTTCTATTTGTAATATATTGTCACTCGCAGGATCTGATGACTTGAACCCACTCATACATTTACACCGAGGACGAAATGCGTTGCCTTCGATACCTTCAGAGAAGGCATGACTATCACTGCATTGGTTATCATACTGAATGATGTTCCGAAACCCAAAGTCAGAGATTGCATTATCTAAATATTAATCATAATTCAAGCAATTAAAGAACTTACCACAAATGAATATACATTATCGTTGTGATCTTTTGCATCGACCCGTGCAAGGCCAGCATTGATAGCTATACCGCCAAGGCCTAGTTTCCTGATTTCGTTTCTTCCATATAGTATCTCTGTAACAGCTGTCCAATCATCGTCAATCCAGACATAGACGAAGATTGCACCAACCTGCACAGCACTCGATACCGCGGAGGGAGATGCAACAGCGATAGTTTGACCGTCTTTGGCTAGGGCTACATTCCATCCAAATGATTTGGAAGTGGGATCATAGTGTTTGATTTTGTGTTCAGAAGCGAACTCATCATCATTTAGTATATACGTATATACGGTTCTCTCCTTTGGACTCCCAACCGCAATCATTTTAGAATCGGGTGTGATATCCACTCCACTCCCATAGCCTGATTGCCAAACGCTCTTAGACTTCCATTCGTTATTATTATTATTATTAGACTTCGGTGATGATAAATCAAAAACATTGAGAATTAGAACCACTCCTAAGCCCGAATCTGCTCCATCAATGCCTTCAAAGCCAGCGATAATGATGCCTTCATCAGATACTGCGATGCTCTTTAGTTGACCAGTGGGATAGTTGAATGAAGATAATTTACCTGCATGTAAAATCAGAATATCTCTGTATTTCGATTTCATAGCAATAAAGCTGCCGTTGTCGCTACTTGTTCTAATCTCATCTCCTTGGATATTCAAAGTATCGGTATTGTCAGGATGTATCTGTGTCCATGTCCGAGTCTTTGGGGTTGATGATATGAGAATGAGAAATATGATGAAATTAGATGGGGCCTTGAGTGAGAGGTATCTTCATCATGAAATGTACTTACTGTAGCTGTGATTCCTTGTCTTTGGCTATCATAGAAGACTATATCTTCTATAGCGGAGGCTTCATGCTCGAAGTTGTCATGATCCTGTACAAAAGCAATGCGATTCACCTTCAAATTTGCTGGCAAATTCAATATTTGACCGATCGGGAAATCGAATTGAAAAGACGGTCCGTAGACCTGGACCTCTGCCAGACAGAGGGTCCGTTCCTTGTCTCCATTCAATACTATTCTCACCCTCGCCCCAATGATATTATCGAACAAAATCTCCTTTACAGGTGGTGCTTTCCCAACAAAAACTTGCCGGGTGGCCTCAACGCCGTCAGCTAGATAAATAAAAACAGTGAAGTCTGATAGATCGTCTTCATATTCTCCATTCCGACTGTAAATGACAACCTTCTGGATCGTTGTAGAATCAGTCAAATGCACCTCCCACCAAGGCGCAATTTGTGCATTTGTATGAGTAACACTATTTTCTTCCCACAAAAAGTTTTCGAAATTCTGATTCAAGTTGCCATCTACCCCTAATCTAGAATAACCCAGTTGGATCACTGATGATTGGGAGGTCTTCTTCCCCAAAGCAACATTTTTGTGTTTTCCTAGGAGGGAAGCATCTTTCCTTTCAACAATTACATTTTTTGTGTTTTCAATAGAAAGACGTCCACCCTTCAGCACTGCGCAATAAATGTTATTCTCTTCGAATGAAGTACCATATTCACCGTACAAGCATATCCCAAGGCCATTAACTTTCTGCGATTCTGATAGATGAAACTGGATGTTGGTAGTTTTGCTGGCTGAAATAGCGTTCGACAATTGAAATGAGTCCCTGACAGTCCCATAGAGACGTATCGCATTATTGGGCTCAATGGTTATGCCACCTTGTCTAGAATCATTCTCTCGAGGCCATTTTTCTAAATATTTAAGTGAGTTGAATTTAGTTCCACCACCATTTTTAAGTACGATGTTCACCCTCAGTGTCTATTCAAGGAGAAAAGGACAATGCTTTTGTTAGCCTTGAATAAGTATCTGCCGAAAATAAAACCAAAGCTATAATATAGACTCACCCCTGACTGACATGCACCATCAATACAATTTCCCAATACACATTCAATATCAAATCTGCAAGCTTCTCCCTCGAAGGCGGACCGAAACATGCTCGGAAAACTCGATGGCTCTAATGAAGGAGTATAAGTAGGATTAACGCTTGGTACATCACTAGAAACAAAGGATGGGTGTTCTGTGGGAAGTAAGCTTGGCAAAGTTGATGGCAATGATCTCGGATCAACTGATGGTAGCAGACTCGGAATATCTGATGGCAGTGAGATTGGTACATCTGATGGCACATGGCTTGGCGTATCTGACACTAACAGTGAAGGTTCGTTCGATAGTACCAAAGTTGGATTAGCTGTTGGCAACAAACTTGGATCGATCGATGGTAGCAAACTTGGCTCATGCGATGGTAGTGAGCTTGGTGATGATGGTGAAAAGCTTGGTGCGTCAAATGCAACATCAGAAGGCTTGTCAAATGATAGTTTTGATGGATGAATAGATGGCAATAAATTCGAATCATCCGATGGTTGTAAACTTGGTACATCTGACGGTGCCGTGCTTGGCTCGGCAGATAGCAGTAAAGTCGGATCGTCTGATGGAACTGACGAAGGCTTGGCTGATGGCATCAAACTCGGATCATCCGATGGTGTTACACTCGGATCATCCGATGGCAACAAACTCGGCTCCTCCGATGGATCAC
>Ga0307981_1003705_pt1 | contig 11296 bp, 11 predicted proteins | sample OrgLakmetagen987_FD_201849 | JGI IMG/M metagenome (GOLD analysis project Ga0307981, IMG submission 201849) | Saline water microbial communities from Organic Lake, Antarctica - #987 | ecosystem: Environmental > Aquatic > Non-marine Saline and Alkaline > Saline | place: Antarctica: Organic Lake... | reverse complement strand
AGATCGTTGAAAACGCCCGATGCGCAATTCGGGCGCCGATCACCTATGGGCATCCAAAAGCAAAGGGCCTTCAAACATCGCCCCACGCGCCAAAACAGGGGCTTCATGAATAATTGCGGTTAGTTCGCTTTCTGCCGCCGACGCTTTGATTTCTATTCGCTTCATGAATGTAAAAACTCAAGTCATTGCGGAAACTGAAGCGATCAGCGACTCCAGCACTTTACCGCGCCGTTCAGCCGTTGAGCTGCAATCTGCGTCTGTCGTCTTCGGCAGCGGCGACAAGGCGGTTACGGCGCTATCGCCGACAACGCTTAGACTGGATGCAGGCGACTTTGTTGCGCTTGTTGGCCCATCCGGATGCGGCAAGTCCACGATCCTTCGGTTGGTGAGCAATCTCATTGCGCCGTCTTCAGGCGTCGTCCTTGTTGGTGGACGCGAAGCGAAGGTTAAGGAGCTGCGGATCGGGATGGCGTTTCAGAACCCGACGATGCTACCATGGTTGACGATTGAACAGAACGTCATGATGCCGCTGAAGATTGTGCCGCCGTTCAAGCATAGCTTTCGTCAAGACCGCAAAGGGGCCTTTCGCGACCGGGTTCACGCGCTGTTGGCGCAAGTGGGGCTTGCGGGTTTTGCGAACCATTATCCGTGGCAATTGTCAGGCGGGATGCTGCAACGCTCAAACCTGTGCCGGGCATTGATCCATGAACCTGATCTGCTGCTGCTGGATGAACCGTTTGGCGCGCTGGATCAATTCACCCGCGAAGAATTATGGCAAATCCTTCAGGATCTTTATCTGGACCGCAAGCCGACTGTTCTTTTAGTGACCCACGACCTGCGCGAGGCCGGCTTCCTTGCCAAACGGATTTGCGTGATGAGCGCCCGTCCGGGCCGTATCATTTCGGACGAGCCCGTGAACATCCCGCAGCCGCGCGACATCGGCATGATCTATGGCTCTGAATTCGTTGAAATGACCCAAGGCTTGCGCGAGTTGATCGCACAAGTCCGTAAATAGGACCGTTCTCATGACCGAAGCCAAACGCATCAAGATCATGTCGTTTTCGTTGATTTTCGGGTTTTTCCTTACGTGGGAATTCTTATGTATTCTGTTGAATGTATCTGACCTTGTATTGCCGCGGCCGACAGAAATTATTGTCACCCTTTGGGTCAAGTTTCCGATCCTGTGGCCTCATATCTTGCAGACGCTCTATTCTACGCTTGTGGGCTTTGTTCTGGGGGTTGGGATCGGGGTTGCCTTGGGGGTGATGGTCGGTACGTCGCGGGTTGCTTACGCTGTGGCGTATCCGTTGCTCGTCGGCTTTTCATCCATCCCCAAGGTCGCAGTCGTGCCTATTTTCGTGCTTTGGTTCGGGTCCGGTACGACGCCTGCAATCCTGACCGCGATGGTAATCTGCGTGTTTCCCATCGTCGTGAACATCGCCACGGGGCTTGCGACAACCGAGCCGGATCTTGAAGACGTTTTGAAAACGCTTGGCGCGTCGAAAAGCGAAATTCTTTGGAATGTCGGGCTGCCGCGAACGATGCCCTATTTCTTTGCCTCCCTCAAAGTCGCCATCACATTGTCATTCGTCGGAGCGGTGTTGTCCGAAACCGTGGCGTCCAATCGGGGGATCGGGAACGTGATGATGACGGCCTCCTCCAACTTTCAGGTCTCGCTTGTCTTTGCGGGGCTGATCATTCTCGCGGTGCTGGGCGTGGTTTTATATTCTTTCTTTTCCGTCCTTGAACGTCGCGTGACCGGCTGGGCCACACGCGACACAGATATCGCAATTACCTGAATACCCTTTGCTCTCTTAATAAAAGGAACACAAACATGAAGCACACACTTTTTGGCGCAGCCTTTGCAGTATTGGCGGGCATCAGCCCCGCCATGGCGCAGATGACGGATATCAAGTTTACACTCGGCTGGAAGACCCAAGGCAGCGATGCGCCGTTTCTAGTCGCGCTGAACGAAGGCTATTTCGAAGAAGAAGGTCTGAACGTGACCATCGACCAAGGTGAAGGCTCGGCGGCCACCATCACTCGTATCATGAGCGGTGCCTACGACGCGGGCTTTGGCGATATCAACGCGATTATCCAAAACGCGTCAACGCGCCCTGGTGAAGCGCCAGTCATGGTGTTTCAGATGTGGAACCGTCCGCCCTTTGCAATCGCAGTGCCAAAAGAACTTGGGATCAAGACACCCGCAGATCTTGAAGGCAAGACGCTTGGTGGGGCACAAGGCACACCAACCACCCGGCTTTTCCCTGTTTTCGCACGCCTGAATGGTATTGATGTGGATACCATCAAATACGAAAGCCTTGCCCCAAACCTGCAAGAACCGATGCTGATACGCGGTGATATCGACGGTGCTTTTACCTTCACTGTCAGCAGCTGGTTCAACCTGATTGCCAACCGCAAGGATCCCGAGGCGGACTTTGACTGGTTGCAGTATGAAGACTACGGCATGGACTTGTATTCCAACGGTATGATGGTGTCCCGCGCCTTACTGGCAGAAAACCCCGAAGCCGTAGCCGGTCTGGTACGCGCCGTGACCCGCGCCACGATGGAAATTACCAAGGATCAGGACATCGCGGTCAAGGCGATTACGGCTTACGACAACCTTGTCGACCCGGATCTTGAGCGTGCCCGCCTTGAGTTTGCGCTGACCAAGCTGATGAATGCGCCCGAGACCTCTGAAACGGGTATAGGTGATCTGGTCGATGAGCGCCTGACCCGGTCCATCGCCATCATCGCGGAAGGCTACGAGCTTGAGGTATTGCCGGCCGCGTCGGATATCTTTGACCGGTCGTTCTTGCCCCCCTTGGAAGAGCGCACTTTTGAAGTGACGATCAACTAGTAACGCTAAAACATGACCCGCGCCCTGGTTCACGTCAGGGCGCGGGTTCGTTTTTCAACACGATTTGCATGAGGATCAAATGGACCAAATGACCGACCCCGTCGTTGCAGCAAAAGCCATCGTTGAAGCATACCTAGAACGCTCCATGGTGCCAGACCCGGTCGGCGCCGCTGCCTATGTTGGTGATGATTTCCAGCTGGTGTTCACAGGTGGTCGCCGTTTTTCAACCCCATCAGGTGCGACGGCATTCAATGCAAAGCGCTATGCTTGGGTGAAAAAACGGTTTCTGCGCACGGATGCGGCGCTGGATACGGAAACCGGGGTTGTTCACGTCTATAATACGGGCTATCTTTACGGCGAGTGGAAAGATGGCACCACGTTTGAAACCAATCGCTATATGGACAAGTTTGTTGTCCGGGACGGAAAGATCATCGGAACGGATGTCTGGAATGACAGCGCCGAGATCATCTTGCACAAAGCGGGCCTTGCGGAAGCGGAGCTCTAGGCCATGCTGAAAGACCACGGGCGCTATGCCTATACACCCATTACGCAGCGCGCAGATTACACCTGGCCCGGTGGCAAACGCCTTGCGGTCTATATCGGGTTGAACCTGGAACATTTCGCATTTGGAGAAGGTTTGGGCGCGGAACTGGCCCCCGGCGGCCCGCAGCCCGATGTGTTGAACTATGCATGGCGTGACTATGGCAACCGCGTTGGTGCTTGGCGGATGCGCGATGTGTTTGATGCCCTGGACATGCCCGTCAGCGTGATCGCCAACAGCGCGATGTATGGTTATGCACCTGAACTTATGTCCGCGTTTCGCGACCGTGGTGACGAAGTTGTGGGGCATGGCCGGACCAATTCTGAACGCCAGAGCGTTCTTGACCGCGGCAAGGAGGCGGAACTGATCGCCGAGGCAACACAGATCATCACAAAGGCCGAGACCGTCGCACCAAAGGGCTGGTTGTCGCCTTGGATCGCCGAAAGCTTGCAAACGCCCGACCTTTTGGCGGAAGCGGGCTATGGGTACACGCTGAACTGGTGCATGGATGATCAGCCGGTTTGGATGCAAACCGCGACCGGACGGCTTTTGGCGATCCCTTACCCGCAAGAGGTCAACGATATTCCGTCGATCGTTGCGCGCAAGGACGGTGCTGCTGATTTTGCGGATATGATCATTGATAACTTCGACGAAATGCTGGACCAATCAGCCCAGCAATCGCTTGTCATGGGGATTGCCTTGCATCCCTACCTTGTTGGTCAACCCTACCGGTTACGTCATCTGCGCCGCGCGCTTGATCATATTGCAAGCCGTCGCGACGACATTTGGTTGACCCGCAGCGGTGCCATCCACGATTATTGCCGCAATGAGATACCCGACCTCATCACCTGACCGTCTCCCATCTGCGGGGAACCCCGTGGCAAAGACCCGCAGCTTTAAATCGTTGTGTCCTATGAATTGCCATCCCACGCTTTGCGGGGACATATACATGTGTCGCGCCGCGAGCGGAGTGGAGTCTTGCCTCTGCCTCAATAGGTTAGCGGTGTTTTTCCACGCTGCATCGATACGAGCATGACCGCTGTCGTGACCTTTCCCAACGCGTATCCCCGACTGGGTCGAGCGATAGACCAGATGCCCCAGACTGGAACCCCACCCAATCACTGGCGTTTGTAGGTCTTCGCGATCGGATGCCGTCGGTCAAACGTCAGCTGCCATTTCTCTTAGGTGGACGCCCAACAGCACCAAGCCAGGCCAGAGCATGTATGCCTCGATCTCAAGATTTTCGCCAAATGACAACAAGATGATCGTCATCAAAATACCCATTGGAAGCCGCCCGCGTGGGTGTCTGGCGGCGTCGAGCATGGCAAGACTGGTGTGCCACAGCATAGGGATAAGCAAGGCGATGAAGCCCACCAGCCCTTTGACAAACAGCAACCCATACCATGTGTGGTGACTGCCGATCGGCATGTATTCAACGGCATGTGACCCAGGGTGAACCGTGCCGTGGCCGAACCAAACGGCTTCGTTTTGCCACCGTTCATGGGCGATCCGCTGCAGCGTTTCGCGCACGCGGGTGCTGTCGGCACGCGCGCCTTTGAAGGCGGACACGGCGTCCTGCGCCAAAGTCATCAGAGCCGTGCCCAGAACCGCCATGGACGCGGTCAGCGCCGCTGTGGCGTGCCATGCCCAACCGCGCAGGATCAGGGGCATCAGGCGCGGTGTGATCGTGCAGACCACGAGCCCGACCAGACCCATGCGGGATTTCGAAGCGAGGATCATCAAGATGCCCGCGCCAAGCCCCGCCAGCATCCATTTGCGATCTTTTTCCTCCAGTGCGAACAGCACCATGACAACGCCCAGTAGCGCCGCAAAGGGTGACCATGGGGCGTAGAACTGCCACCGGGGTGTCCAGCTGGCGGGATCTAGGGTGTAGAGGTAAACACTGAAATATTCCGGCCCAGGTCCGCCAACTGCTTTCAGTGGCGAGGTAAAGATGCGCTCTGGCAAACCGATGTAGGGCGCGGCAAGCAAGATCGGTGCCAGCATCAGTGTCCACGCACCGATCACACATTGGCCGCGGATCAAGACAGACCGCCGGATTGGCAATACAGCGCCGATGAGGGGAAACAGGGCCAGCAATGCCCAGCCCTTGGCCCAGCCAATCGAGGACTTTATCGTCTGCTTGAGGCCAAGCCCCCAGTCCAAATGCCCCACCCAGAGCGCGACCAGCATCACGAACATGCTGATTATCCAGACCCAGACAAGCGGCGGTACCGGGCCAGTCGCACGCAGATCGTGTCGTCTTGCAGGCCCTAGATAGAGCGAGAGTACCGCCATGCCGCCAAGAATCCAGGCCAGAACCGGGGCGACGACATAGAGCGCGCCAACCGCATAAAACGGCCAGGTGAGGGTCATGGCTTTATATATCATGCGCTCGGCGGGGTTGCGCGGTGTCATGCGGACAGCTTTCGGTCATCGCCCGTCTTTGCCGAGGCGGTCGCGTTGAGCAACCGTCCGATGACCGCTGATCGCATCCAACCCAGTAGCAGGCCAAGCAACATCATGAAGGTCGCAGCACCGCCCGCGGCAATGGCAAGCTTGCGGTTCGGCGAAGACGCGCGATCCGGCAATGAAGGGTTTTCCAGCACCTGCACCAGCGGATACGAGGCGTAGACGTCGGATTTCGTCGATTGGGAACGCGCGATAGCCGTCGCAAACACCGCCTCGGCCACCGAAAAGTCGCGCTGCAGATCTTGAAGTCGGGCGGCCGCCGCAGCAAGATTCTGCTGCCGGGCTTGTTCCTCGGTCAGCCTTGCCGATTGTGTGGCGAGTTCACGCGCCGCCCCGGCATGCTCTGCTTGCATGCGGACAAGCTGGGCCAGAAGGTCGGCACGCGCGCCAGCAGGTGCGAGATCAAGATTTGCAAGCTGAGACGCATCCAGCCCCGTGACCGATTTCGCCTGACGCAGGGCCGCGACGGTTGCCGCGCCATGGGCCGCGCGGGCGGACTGAACCTTGGGGTGGCCTTGGCCGAACTGCGATCGCGCTTCGGCAAGGGCTGCTGCGTGGATGCCGACCTCTTCCGTCAGGGCATTGAATTCGGCATCTGCAAAAAGCTTGAGCGTGGCCGCGGCGGCATCTGCCGGAATGCGAAGACTGGCCTCAAGTGCGGCAACGCTTTGCGTCTTTTCATTGAGCTTGGCGGCAAGGTCCTGGACGTGGTTTTCCAGCATGCGGGTCGACTCCACGATGGCGTCGTATTGATTGGCAGAGATCAGACCGGTTTCCTGCTGCAACTGTGCGATATCTACCCGGGTGGCGGCCACCGAAGTGCGATAATCTGCGATGGCGGCAAGGCCACTGTCCTCTCGGGTGGACTGTTCGTCCGAGCGCAGGGCGTCCAGCTCTGTAAAAAAGGCGGCCAGCAAGGCATCACCGCGCGCTTGGGCGTCTTCTGCGCTTGCGCCAGTGATTTCGAGATGGATCAGGCTTGTCTGGTCCACGAGGTTGATGCGGGGCGTGCCGAACGCGTTGCGGTTAAGGCCCATCGACTGTGCTGCGGCCTCCAGAATGCGGTCTGCACCGATCAGACGTTTGTAGGTCTCGGTCGGGCTGACGGAATTGCTGGAAAAGGCCGAATTCGCATATGATGACGCCTGACCGATCCCGTTAAGGTTCATTGACGCAGATGCGCCGGAGCCGGGCAGAATGAGAGACGTGCTCGATTTGAAGGACAGGGGGGTCGTGCTTAGGTAGCCGGTGATCGGAGCCCAGATCAGTGCACCGCCCAGAAGCGCGAAGGCAAGATAGCGCGGGAAACGTCCAAGATCGCCGATTCGTCCGCCCATCACGATACGGCGCAGCGAAAGGCGGCGTATCCTTGGGGCATGTACAAATGGGGCTGTCATGGTGTCTTGCAGTGTCATCGGGGATCTCCTTTGCCCGGGACACTATACTGTGGCAGGCGCTTTGACCTGCGCGCGCCCGGAGGGGGACGCAGGGGCATTGGAACCACCCACTATCCTTCGGGATAGGTCAGAACAGCTTGGCCTCGCGGGCAATCAAAGCAGCCTGGGTACGGTTCGCCGCGCCGACCTTGCGGTAAAGGGTTTTCATGTGGAGTTTGACTGTCGGCTCGGTGATACCCAGATCGCGGGCGATCTCCTTGTTCGACTTACCTTCGGTCAAGCCTTTCAGCACCTGCAACTCACGCGGTGTCAGCTTGTCGGCCAGCGGATGCGAGGGCGTCTGATCCACCGCTGTCATGAAGTCGAGGGGGGCATATTGTTCGCCCATGGCCATGAATTTGACCGCGTTGATCATGGATTTTGCGGTTAGTGTCTTGGGCACGAACCCGGCGGCCCCCGCCTCAAGCGCCTGTTCGGCGATTTCGCGCGTCGCTTCGCCCGAAATCAGGGCAACGCGCTGTCCGCTGCCAAGCGCGACCGCGTGTTTCAGACCATCAAGCCCATTCATCCCCGGCATATTGAGATCGAGCAGAACCAGATCATAGGGATCTTCCGTCTCGATCAGCGTGCATGCGTCGGCCAGATTGGCTGCGGTGCTCGTTTCGATGTCGCCTTGAGAATGCAAAAAAAGGACAAGTGTGTCGCGAAGCAAATTGTGGTCGTCGGCAATCAATACGCGCATTTATATCTCCTTTTTCTGATTGATAGACCGTAACAAAGGCCGTTTCAGGCCAAAATTCTGTCGCAGCCAAGGCAGGTTCGACGGCACTTTTGGGCGCGGCCCTGTTCATTCGGATAGGTCGGCAAGCCGCAAGGAATACGCTGCTCGCCAAAGTCCTTGCGACCTGTCCGTTCGCTTCGTTGAGCGAAGAGGCCGCTTCCGTCAATTTGAGGGCAAGTTTCGCAACCTCAAGGACTTACATCATGAAACACGCTGTCTTTCCGTCTCAGTTCGACCTGTCTGATATCATTGCAATACCTCGTCTTGCCACTGCTCATCTTCCTGCATTGGGGTTTGATCTGGTTGACGCCTCAACCGATCAGGCGATCAACCATCTGCTGTCGCCAGGACGTCGCCGGGCGTTCTTCATGAATGCCCATTGCTGCAATGTCCGCCGCCGCAACGCGGAGTACCGCCGGGCAGTCGATTCTGCTGACGTACTGCTTCCAGACGGCATCGGGATCGAGTTGGCGGCCAAGATGACGGGCCAGAAACTCACTCAGAACTTGAACGGGACGGATCTGGTTCCGGCGCTGCTGAAGCGCGCCGCCAAGATGGGGAAATCGGTTTACCTGTTTGGTGGCACGCCGGGTACAGCGGATGCCGCTGCCAATCACCTGATCCACGCGATTCCCCACTTGCGCATTGCAGGAACCCGCGACGGTTTTGCCGGTGCCGCAGATGATGATGCGGTGATTGCGGACATCAATGAAAGCGGGGCAGACATCGTGCTGGTCGCACTTGGTGTGCCGATGCAAGAGATATGGATACACACAAACGCCGTTCATCTGAACGCATCGCTGACAGTTGCAGTGGGTGCACTGTTTGATTTCCTTGCTGGAACGGTTGTGCGCGCGCCGAAACTGGTGCGTCACGCGAAAATGGAATGGGTCTGGCGTTTGGCACAAGAGCCGCGCCGTCTGGCCAAGCGCTATCTGGCTGGCAATATTGCGTTTCTGACGCATGCGACCAAGTCCGTCATCGCCCATATTCCGGTTGCGAATGTCCAGCGCCGGTTTCTGGACATCACCGTTTCGGCGAGCGCCTTGCTGATCTTGTCCCCGCTGCTTGGACTGGCGGCGGTGGCGATCAGGCTGGACAGCAGAGGGCCGATCCTGTTCCGGCAGATCCGCATCGGCCAAAATGGCAAGCCCTTCACCATCTTCAAGTTCCGCTCGATGACAACCGACGCGGAAAACCGTCGCGCCGACCTGCTTGCCACATCGGACCGAGAGGGTGTGTGCTTCAAATCCCGTCACGATCCGCGTGTCACGCGTGTCGGGCGCTTCATCCGCCGGTTCTCGATTGATGAACTGCCACAGATCCTGAACGTGCTGCGCGGCGAGATGGCCATTGTCGGCCCGCGCCCCTCGCTGCCCAGCGAAGTCGCCTTCTACCCGAAACGCGCCATGGGCCGGTTGGCCGTCAAACCCGGAATCACCGGTGTCTGGCAGGTATCGGGCCGCGCAAATATTTGTTTCGATCAGATGGTCGAAATGGACATCTCCTATGCTTCATCCCGCACTTTGCTTCTGGACCTTGTCCTGATCATGCGGACTTTCGGTGCCGTTGCCTCAGGTCGCGGTGCGTACTGACCCCCTGTTTCCCAGAAAGGAAAAAACCATGACACATATCCGCAAAGCCGTCTTCCCCGTCGCCGGAATGGGCACAAGATTTCTGCCCGCGACAAAATCTATCCCCAAAGAGATGCTGCCCTTGATTGACCGTCCGCTGATCCAATATGCGATCGATGAAGCGCGCGCCGCAGGGATCGAGCAGTTCATTTTTGTCACCGCTGCCGGTAAGGGCGCGCTGGAAGACTATTTCGATACTGCCGCCGCTTTGGAGCAGCGCCTGACTGCCAGCGGCAAGACCGACGCCCTTGCTGCGCTTGAACGCACGCGGATGCCTGAAGGCGCATTGTCATTTGTGCGCCAAAGCAAACCGCTTGGCCTTGGCCATGCTGTCAGGCTGGCCGAAAGGTTGGTCGGGGATGAACCCTTCGCTGTGCTGCTGCCAGATGACGTGATCCGCGCACCCCGTGGCGCTTTAAGTCAAATGGTGGCGGCGCATCGTGAAACGGGTGGCCACATGGTTGCGACAATGGATGTACCACGCTCGAAGACGTCATCTTACGGTATACTCGATGTATCCAGCGAACATGGTCGGCTTGCCCATGCCCGTGGACTTGTTGAAAAGCCGAAGCCAGAGCATGCACCGTCAACTCAGGCAATTGTTGGCCGATATATTTTGGAACCTTCGATCTTTGCCCGTCTGGCAAATCTGGGACCGGGGGCAGGCGGTGAGCTTCAACTGACAGATGCGATCAGCGCTGATGTGGAAGGTGTAGGGATCACCGGCTACCGCTTTGAGGGCGAGCGTTTTGATTGCGGTTCGGTACAGGGTTTTGTTCAAGCAACAGCGGCATTTGTGATGGACCGACCTGAGCTGCGCGATGAATTCAACGCGTTTCTTGATCGTCGTGCCACAGCCGAGCCTCTTTACCGGGTTGCCTGAGCGCGGCACGCTATCCGAACGGATAGGGCGTAATCCATTTGGCCCGTTGGGCAATAGCCCCGTTATGTGCAATAGGGTGCCAAGCAACAAAGGAAACCTCATGCTTCGTGCTCTTTTTCATACCATGGCGATCGTCGCCGTTTCCGCCACGCCACTTTGGGCCAATGACCTTGCCGCGCCCGAAGGCGAGGTGATCCTGACCGTCACTGGATTGATAGATGTGACAAACGTCGAAGGAACCGCGCAGTTCGATCTGGCCATGCTCGAGGCGCTAGACAGCACAATCGTCGAAACGTCGACGATCTGGACCGAAGGGAACCATGTTTTTCAAGGCGTGGCCTTGGCAGTTTTGGTTGAAAAGCTGGGCATTGAAGGGGCAACCTTGAAAGCAACAGCGATCAATGACTACACGGTAGAAATCCCCCTTTCTGACGCCGTCGTTGGAGGGCCAATTGTTGCCTACAAGATGGACGGGAACACCATGTCTGTGCGCGACAAAGGTCCGCTTTGGGTCGTTTACCCCTACGACAGCAATGCTGACTATCGCAGTGAAGTGGTCTATTCCCGCAGCATCTGGCAGCTCGACCGCATTGAAGCGGTCAATTAGCCGCAATTATTCATGAAGCCCCTGTTTTGGCGCGTGGGGCGATGTTTGAAGGCCCTTTGCTTTTGGATGCCCATAGGTGATCGGCGCCCGAATTGCGCATCGGGCGTTTTCAACGATCTGG
>Ga0307981_1003704_pt1 | contig 11297 bp, 14 predicted proteins | sample OrgLakmetagen987_FD_201849 | JGI IMG/M metagenome (GOLD analysis project Ga0307981, IMG submission 201849) | Saline water microbial communities from Organic Lake, Antarctica - #987 | ecosystem: Environmental > Aquatic > Non-marine Saline and Alkaline > Saline | place: Antarctica: Organic Lake... | reverse complement strand
TAACAAGATAGATGATACGGAGAATCCACTTTTTCATAGAGATAATGTGACACAGAATGCGAGAGAAGACCAATACAAGATTGACTCTAGTGAGCAGCGGAGTGATTTTCAGGCATGAACAAACTTTTAAAGACCAAGATTTCGGTGATCGGCATGGGGATTATAGGAAGTAGATGTGCGGACAACCTGGCTAAGTCTGGGATGGATGTAAGAACTTGGAATAGAACTCCAAAGGCGCGAGTTGACGGTGTAGATGATGTAGCCGAAGCAGTATTGGGTTCTGAGATTGTGGCGTTTTATTTAAAAGACGGGATGGCTTGTCGAGAGGTATTTGAGCAAATACGTCTGAACTTAACAGAGGTGAATGTCTTGATCAATCATTCGACAATTGACTTGGATACCACACATTGGCTTGCTGCTGAATGTGTAGCACTAGGTTGTGCATTTCTAGACTGTCCATTTACAGGAAGTAAGATGGCTGCTGAAAATGGGGAACTGGTTTATTATGCAGGTGGTGATGAGAATTTAATAGAGAGGTATCGGGAGGTGCTGGAGGTCACCGCTAAGGAGATTATTCCAGTGGGTAAAGTGGGAAATGCTACGGTGATCAAGGTGGCGACGAATCTGATATCGGCCTCTACAGTCCAAGCACTGAGTGAGTCATTCGCTATCGCATCGGCGCATGGGATACCTGCTGAAAGCTTCATTTCTGCGGTGGGAGGGAATGCTTGTGGCTCGGCGTTGGCGGCGATGAAGTTACCCACGATGGTGGAGGGAGATTACGAGACGCATTTCTCGCTAGATAATATGCTGAAGGATGCTAATATTGCAATGACATTAGCTAAAAGTGCCGCGCTTAGAACACCGGGGATAGAAGCCACTGCTGGCGTGATGCAAGAGCTGTGTGATACTGGATCTGCAGAATTGGATTATTCTGCGCTTTATAGACAATTTGAAAAATAAATCTTAAACTACCATGAAAAAACCACTTAATATACTGCAAAACCTATCTGATAGAGCTATCTTCCGAGTCACTGGAAATGATGCCGAGCGCTATCTGAACGGACAGGTCAGTCAGGATGTGAGACTAGCGAGTGAAACCCTTGCGGTTTACTCTATTGTTGCAAATCTCAAAGGCAAGCTGGAGGGGGATTTTTTCGTGCGCAGATATCAGGGTGACTTACTCATTGATACTTGTGAATCTCAGCGGGAAAGTTTGTTTTTACGATTAGATAAATACTTGATCGCTGATGATGCTGAAATAATTGACGTGTCTGATGAGTATCATTTCTGCCATGTGATCGGTAATTGTGAATATAAATTTTCTCATCCCAGCTGGGAGTGTGACAGATATGGTGAGGCCGGGGCAGACTATCTGCTGCCTGTGTCAGAAAACTTACCGGTGGCCACAGGAGATTTGGAGTTTGAGCAGTTGCGGATTTCTAACCGAATCCCTTTGTGGGGAAATGAACTCGATGGAAATACTCTACCGCCCGAAGCCAGCCTGGAAAGCCGCGCCGTCTCATACACGAAGGGTTGCTACACTGGACAGGAAGTTATTTCGCGGATGAAATCTGCAGGGAAGACGAATCGGCATTTAGTAGGGATTAGATCAGAGGCAGAAATAATTACTCCCCTCAATTTATCAGTCGCTGTAGGCGATGAAGGCAAACCCGCAGCTATCGTAACAAGTGCTTGCGAGATCGATGGTCAATGGATTGGGCTAGGATACAGGACGCGAAAGGCCGCTGCTGTGAGCGAGTTTTTTGATGCTAATGGAAACGTATTTACCATTATTTAGCTTTTCACCTTATCTTTACCGAGCATTTCAATCCCGATCATGAGAATGGCTCCCACGAGGATAACGAGGGCGGCGATCCAGAAATTGCTATCAATTTCAGGCAAGTAGCGTTCGTAACCGACTGTCTTAATTTTGCCATTTCTTAAAACTTCTTTAATGTCATTTTTCCAGGGCCAAATAGTTACCAGTGAGCCTGCCACGAAACCTGTAATGGTGGCTACAGCAATGTCATGAAATCTTTTGAATAACCAGCTAAGTAGTCTTGATAAAGCTACCATGCCTAGCACCGCTCCCATACCCACGGGAATAAGAACCGTGAGTGCTTCCTTGAATTTCATATCACCTAGCTTGGTGAGTGATTCGACCATAATGAGGTTGTAGTTGCCCATCAGGATGAGGACAAATGAGCCTGAAACTCCGGGAATAATCATGCTGCTCATGGCGACTACTCCGCAGATCATGAGGTAGATGAGGCTCTGGTTCTCTTGTGCTTGGGGAAGAAATGCCATAGAAACCGCGATGGCGCAACCGATCAGTAATCCGATGACCGCACCGCCAGACCAATGCTTTACCATTTTAAAAATAGACCATATAGATGCCGCGATGAGGCCGAAGAAAAGTGCCGAAACTAATATGGGGTGATGCTCAAACCCATATTTAAGCGCTCTGGCTAGCGTTAGCAGTGCAACAACCACACCGAGCATGAGTGCCGTTAGGAATCCTGCGTCGGTGTGCTTGAAGAGCTCGGTGAATTTTCTTCCCGATAAGAGTTTAAGTGCAGTACCATCAAAAGATTTAATCGAGTTTATCAGACGCTCGTAGATACCGGTAACGAATGCAATTGTACCGCCTGATACCCCAGGAATCACATTAGCAGCGCCCATGGCAAAGCCTTTTAGAAAAATAGAAATAAAGTTCATTGCATTGCGTTAAAGGGATTCATGAAATAATCAATCCGAAACTCTCAAACTGATTAGTTTCTTTAAATCTGTAGTTTGCCAATTTCAAGAACTATGATTATAATTAAGGTATTATGATAATAAAAACTATCTTCACTTCCCTATTAGTCGCTATGTTATTTATTGCAAATAGCTGCGCACCGATGACTCCTGCTACACGTATTGCTAAAAACCCTAGTATGTTTGGAAAGCTGTCTGATAGCGAGAAACAGCTTGCACAGCTAGGCCAAATCAAACGCGGCATGCACAAAGACGGAGTCTTAATCGCATGGGGAAGACCAGACGGGCTTACCACTGGGAATAAGGGTGGGAAATCTTTTGAAAAGTGGACCTACACCAGTGCATCGCCTGTTTACAGGAATAGTTTCAGATCATCTGGTGCATATGGCTTCGGCAGACGCGGCTTTGGCAGAGATTGCTGGCATGGTAACGGTTTCGGGATGGATTTCGGACCAGAGGTTTATTACGTTCAGCGCACTGCGGCCTCGGTAGAATTTGATCAGTATAATAAAGTCTCTAACTGGGAGAAAAGTAAGTGAGTGTATCTACCCTTCAAGGGTAACGAAAAATACCGCTAGGAACTGATCCTAAGCGGTATCTATCTTCAAATATCATTGTAGCACAAACTAAGTTGTAGCACTCTCTACACGCTTGAGAACTTCCTCATAGGCTTCCATAACATCTCCTAAATCATGGCGGAAGCGGTCCTTGTCCAGCTTCTTACCAGTTTCGATGTCCCATAGTCGGCAAGTGTCTGGGCTGATCTCATCCGCAAGCACGATCTTAGCGTCAGCATCCTTAGTGCGACCGAACTCAATTTTGAAATCTACGAGCTTTAGACCGCAGCGTTTGAAGAAATCAATCATCACGTCGTTCACGATCAGCGCTTTTTGCTTTAGCTCAGCACATTCTTCAGGCGTCGCTAGACCCATTTCGCGAGCGTAATCATCATTAATGAGTGGATCACCTAGCGCGTCTGATTTATAGGAGAACTCCACAATTGGTTGATTGAACACTGTCCCTTCTTCCACACCCATACGCTTACTGAATGAACCAGCAGCGATATTGCGCACGATGACTTCCACCATAAGAATATCCACGCTTTTTACGAGTAGATTGATCTCATCGATCTGGTCGATAAGGTGAGTTTCTACGCCCTTCGTCTCCAACATCCGGTACATCGCAAGCGTGATTGCTGTGTTTAGTCTGCCTTTGTTTGCAAACTCAGCTTTCTTCTCTGCATTAAATGCAGTCGCCTCGTCCTTATACTCCATGCGTAGAACATTAGGATCGTCCGTCGTGTAGAGTCTCTTCGCTTTTCCTTCGTAAATTGGTTTCATTAGGTTTTTATTTAATCTCAATATTCTTTGTGGTCAATCCACATCTTATAAAATCTATATGTCTTTTCCCTCTTCTTTATTATCACCAGGTATTAGCAGGCCAAATACCACCGTAATGATGGTATTGATCGGATAAAACCAAGCAAAACTAATTGCGGGCTTGTTAAAGAACGCCTCAGGATTCTCCATCCATCCGAGCGCCTTGATCATGGTGTAAACGTCGGGAAGCGCCCATGCGGCGACAGTAATTGATAAAATTACTCCTATCAAAATGCCCTGGAAACTAGCCTTGGATCTCCACGGACCGACAGCTAAAATCAAAATTCCAAGTAATGCACCATAGACATAAGCCACCATTCTAAATGCCAAACCAATCAAATCCTTATCCCCCGCTTCTGTGTGATTTTTACTCAATGCTATCGCCACACCAGTCAGAACCACTGCCCAGACTAACACCAGGCCACGTGATTTCTTGAGCATCCCTCTATCGGCGCCATGCTCTTCCATATAACGTTTCCCATAGAAGGCTGACAAGCTCGTCTGAGAAAGTGCCGCTAAAATAGAGTCCAGGCTAGAAACAGCTGCCGCAAACGCACCAGCTATAATCAAACCTTTCAAGCCAGTCGGCAACACTGTCACAATCCACGTAGGGAAAACATTATTCGTATCTTGAGCAAATAGTGCTGCTTCTTGAGCAGTGGGAGTATTCACATAATACCAAGCAAAAAGCCCTGCACCAACCATCAGCATTAACAGCGTAATCACCTGAGAAATACTACTCCAAATGATAGCCTTTCTAGCCTCTGACTCACTACCACAGCAGAACATTCTCTGAGCATTGAGCTGATCAGTTCCAAAAGCAGCCAAGTTCTGGAATGGCATTGCGATAATCGCAACCCAGAACGTGTATTGTACCACCGCATTATCAAATGGTGATGTCATATCGAGCCATTTAAATTTATTGATAACCTCACCGTTTTCTACCACCACACTAGAGTTAATCGCTACAATCTGATCCCATCCTATCGAGTTAACGAGCCAAACTAAAGTAATCAGCCCTCCAACGATGAAGACGATGAACTGCATCACATCTGTCCAAATCACAGTTCTCATTCCACCCATTAATGTCCAAAGCACTGCAAATGCTCCAATCACAACGATACAGACCTCCATGCCCATACCGGTCACAACTTTCAAAATAATCGCTGTCACCAGCACTCTCACACTCTGCCCCAAGATAGAACCTAAGCTAAACAGGACTGTAACTAGCTTTTTCACCCTCTCCCCCAGCTGATTCCCCATATAGTCGTAAGGACTAAAAATTTCCTTTTTATAATACAACGGCACTAGATAGAAACCGACAATGAACCTAGCCATAATAGAACCAATCCCCCAAATCAGATAGGTGAAATCACCATTCAGCGCAAACACCATCCCCGGAACACCGATGAAAGTTAAAGCGCTAATCTCCGTAGCTATAATAGAACCACTAACCGCTGGCCATGGTAAAGACTTACCACCTAAGAAAAAATCCTTAATCGTAGCCTGTTCACCACGCATCGCATGACCAATCAATGTAGTCAAAGCCATATAGCCGAAAACCACGATCCAATCAATCATTCCAAAGTAATCATGTATTTCCTTCATAGCCGAAACACTAAGTAGCCAGATCAATCAAGTCCATATCTAATCTTGCCTAATCTCATTCTTGTTTCAAAATACACTTATGCCAAACTCACTAAACTACCAATCCCTCAAATCACTTCTTGAGCTCAGGCTCAGCATCATCTCCAACACCCATCTCCGTGACTCAGATCCAGAAGAACAGCTGCGTCAGCTACAGAGCGTTAGCGAGGACATTACGCAATGGGCAGATGCAACCAAAGGAATCCCCCAGCAGCTCAATCATTTCCTCAAGCAGTCAAGCCTCAGCAAAGCTCTGAAATTCATCCAAGCCATCGAGTGAGATTAAAATTCAAACCCACAACAAAAGCAAAAAAACACTACCCAAACACTCCAAGCTGGCTTAACTTAATGCCATACTAACGACAGGGAGACTCAGGGTAAGGATCCATCTAAAATTCATAATAATGACGAGTGATGCAATTGCAGGAGTGTGTTTTAAACACCTTTTTGCTTAACTTAATCTCCTGCCTTGCTGCAGACGTTTATCGGGTTGCAGAAAAAGCAGTACCAGCTACAATCGGGAAGAAACCATGAGAGACCTAACAAAAGATCAAAATATTTCTGAGCACGCTGTGTTTGTGTTAAATGAGATAGCTCTATCTCCAATAACAGATCTGTGTATTGTTGGAGGAGTAGCACTCAACCACTATGTTTCATATAGAAAAACAAGAGATATAGACACTACTTGGATTAACGGAGAACCTAGCCAGGATACTCTTACAAAGCTGGATAAGATCAGCCAGAAACTAGCTAAAGAATTTAAGCTAAACTATAAAAGGAATACTAGCTCCTACGTCGAGAGTTTTAATTTTTACAAAGAAGATCAGAAAGTTTTCAATATAGATTGTTCAATTCGTAACACATACAAACATGGTAAGAATCTAAAATCGCCAGAAAAAACCCAGAATGGTATCGCTGTGGAGTCTCTTCATGATAATATACTTTCTAAAATCTCAGCCCTAATTGACAGAGGGGTTCCTCGTGATATCACTGACACTCTAGAAATCGTCAGAAAGACAGGTATTAGTTTCGATGAAATCATGAAAAACGCAGCTGATTTTTATGGATGGAATGGCAAATTAAAAGCTGAAAAACTTGAGACCATTGAGCACAACATCATAGGAATCTTTAAAAGAAGACCGCTTAAGAAGGTCAAAAACCCTAAAAAACTTGCAAAAAACAGGGTGGAAATTGTGAGGATTCTCTTGAAAAAAGAACTAGACCCTGAAACAAATACAATCAAAGAAAGGAATATTTAATATGGACGCAGAACTTTATCCAGAAGGAGGGGGGATTAATTTCACAACAGCTGATGTTTATGATCAAGCTGATTTCCTCTACAGGTATTGCAAGAGAAGAGACTACACAGGTCTTAAAATGTTGGAATACTGGTCTGAAATCATGAAAATGAGACCGGCAATACTTCAGTTTGAAATCCATAATAGTCCAACTTACCATTGGATAAGATACTGTATGAATATTCCCAATTGTGAGTATAAAGAAGCTCCTTTGAGTTTAGCTCAAGAGGCGTATTACAGTGATAACCCTGAGAGGTATGAAGAGGATATGAACTGGGCTATTTAATTCTTTTTGCGTTTTCAATTAACACTCTCGTATTCGGAGTTGTGTAAGGATCTTCCATTCATTGAAATTGCACATAGAAACGCACAACAAAAGCAAAATAACACTACCCAAAAGCCTTTAGAGGGCTTACCCTATAAATATGCCAACGAAAACTGACATCCTCGATCTCTACTTCATGGACTCCCGTGCCAAGCTCCTCGACATCGCATCCTATCTGGATCGGCTGGATCGACATGAGGGTGAGACTGACTTCCGCCAAGAAGGGTTCCTAAATGCGCTGCAAACCATGCTAGAAACAAAAGAGAACCGCACCGCCGCTGTCCTCAATACACTTTCAGATAGCAGCACCGATCCTATCGAAGCCGTCACCATCCAGGCCGCCTACGGAGCCCCACAGTTAGAGAACTAAATTCTTGATTCTAAATCCTCAATTCTAATAAAATGCACTACATTGAACCTCACGCACACATGGTCAGCCGGACCACCGCTGACTACCAACAACTCGCCATGGCAGGCTGCGCCGCGCTTTGTGAACCAGCTTTCTGGGCGGGATATGACCGCGCCTCAGCTCAGGGATTTTACGACTATTACCGCCAGCTCACCGAGTATGAGCCAGCGCGTGCTGCCAAGTTCGGCATCCCCCACTACTGTTGGCTGTGCATCAATCCTAAAGAATCTGAGGACGCTGGGTTCGCCCGTGAAGTCCTGCAGATCATCCCGGATTTCATTGATAAACCAAATGTTCTAGGCATCGGAGAAATAGGTCTCAACAAGAACACCAAGAGCGAGCTTGCCATCTTTGAAGAGCATGTAGACATGGCGAAGAAATACGACCTCCCAATCCTCATCCACACGCCTCACCTAGAGGATAAGCTCAAAGGAACTAGACTCATCATCGATGCACTTAAAAATGCCAATGTCGATCCAGGTAGCGTCGTCATCGACCACGTGGAAGAGCACACCACAGGAATGGTTCTCGATGCTGGATTCTGGGCAGGCATGACGCTCTATCCTGAGTCAAAATGCACCGCCGCCAGAGCCATCGACATGCTAGAGACCTTCGGCATGGAAAATATCTGGATGAACTCAGCCTGCGACTGGGGAATCTCAGACCCACTCGCCGTCGTGAAATGTGCCCTCGAAATGCGTAAGCGCCAGCACTGCATCAAGACGGTCCAGAAAGTCATCTTCGAGAACCCAGCAAGATTCCTCTCACAGTGCAAAAATTTCAAGCTCCCCGAAACGCCTTAACTGAGCCCGCTCGCCGCAGTCCGTTCATGTGGCTTCCAGCCGCAATCCACACCAGCATCGAGAACCTCAGTGTAAAAAACCTCATCAATGAAAACATTTGAAGACCAGTGGGAACTATTGCGCAAGAAGGGCAAGGCTAAATACATTCTCATCCACGGACTCCTACTCTGGGGAATCCCCATGTCCATCGTAGCCAATGCTTACCTCCACTTCAGAGCAGGTATTCCCTGGAAACCAATGATCTACTACAGCACGCCCATCTTCTTGTTCTGCGGCGTAGTATTCGGGTTCTTCATGTGGAAATTCCTAGAGAACCGCTACAACAAACAAAAATAATAGCCACCACACTTTAACCTCTTTCCTTTCACCTTTTTCCTTTCACCTTTTTCCTTCAGTAAAAAATGCTAGAACATCTCTGTTACTGCACCAACATCCACCCTGCTGAGAGCTGGGAGGAAACACTTGCTGCACTCAAAAAATACACTCTGACGGTGCGCGATAAAGTACTCGCTGCAACTCGAAATCACGAAGCTAGTTATCCTATCGGGCTTCGCCTATCTGCACAAGCAGCTCAGGAACTGTTAGAGGGTGAATACCTAGCAGACTTTAAATATTGGCTCTATAGCGAAAGCCTCTATGTTTACACCATCAATGGGTTTCCTTACGGAGCATTTCACAACACCAGAGTGAAAGAAAACGTCTACAAGCCTGATTGGACCACAGATGAACGCCTTACCTACACCGCAGACCTCATCAGTATCATCGCAGAGTTAGCTCCTAACTCCATTGGCGGATCAGTGTCCACACTCCCGGGATCATTCAAAGAATTCGAAGCTGATGAAACAAAGATTTTCGCCAACCTCTACGCCACTGCTCGGCTTTTAGAAACCCTGTCCAAGCTGCACGAAAAAGACCTCCACCTAGGACTAGAACCTGAACCGCTCGGACACTTCGAAAACACGGAAGAAACACTCGCCTTCTTCAAGCGATTCACCACTTGGGCAAGTTCTAAAAAATTATCCACAAAAATCATCTACAGCCGTATCGGCATCAACTACGATACCTGCCACTTCGCCCTTCAATACGAAGACGCCGCTACAGCATTAAAAGCTCTTACTGACGCTGGGCTGCGTATCTCTAAAGTCCACTTATCCAACGCACTAGAAATCGATCTAACAGAATCTAATAATCTCGACCTCATCGCGAAATTCGACGAACCCACCTACCTCCACCAAGTCATGATTCAAGACACCACAGGTAAGGTTTCCAAACACAAAGACATCCAAGATGCTCTCAATCACAAATCACAAATCACAGATCACAAATCTTGCACAGCAAGAATCCACTTTCACATCCCACTCCACGCCGAACCACAAGCCCCCTTCAGCTCCACCATCCAGCACACCATTGACACGCTAAAGTATCTTACTGATCACCCAGACACCTGTAGCCACTTAGAAATGGAAACCTACACTTGGGGGGTCCTCCCAGACGAACTTCAAGCACCCATCGAAGACCAGCTCACCGCAGAACACCTCTGGGTGTTGGAAGCTGTGCTTCAGAAGCAAGAAGCAAGAAGCGAGAAGCTTTAAACAGACGCGCAAACACAGAACACCATGTCAGCCAAACTCAAAGCCCTCCTCGCCACCGGACGCGTCTCCAATCTCCCAACAGTCTGGTGCAACTGCCTAGTCGCAGCCCTCATCATCTTCCACAGCTCAGAAACAGGCTACCAAGAATTCATCCAACAACCGTGGAGTCTACTTCTTACTCAACTGGCTATTTTCTTAGTTTTTATCTCATCCTTTTTTTATGTTGGCGGATGCTTCATGGGCGACTACTACGACAAAGAATTCGATGCCAAGCACAAACCAGAAAGACCAATCCCCTCTGGAGTTCTATCAGAAAACACCGTAATGGGTATAGGCATCCCTTTAATGCTAACCGCATTAATAGGCGGTATTCTAATCCCCCAAATGCTAATAGACAAAGTCAGTTTAAATCATCTCTTATTGCCAGTATTACTACTCTTCTTAACCATTCAAAACTACAGCAGATACCACAAAAAATCACTATTTATAGGGCTCCCGTTAATCGGTTTATGTCGATTCTTCCTTATCATCTTCGCTGCATCATCCACTGCAGCATTCATCATCATTGATATAGGCACGGAAATTCTCATGCGCTACCAGGGTGAATCCTACTTCATGCTCCCCATCATCATCTACGCCGCCGCCGTATGCATCTACACCATCGCCTTCGCCAGCGTCGCCCGCACTGAATCCTCTGACAGCCCTATCACCTGGCGAAATCTCCTGCGCTACACCATGCTTGGTCTTCCTCTTACAGTGTTATTTAGTTATCAGTCATTCCAGACAGCCACAATCGTAGCACTTATCATTTATGCCCTTTGGCTCACATACGCCTTCTCATTCTTATCGAAAAACAAAGGCAACTACGTCTCAAAATGTCTCGCAGGCTTCTGCTTATTAGATGCTTGTTTTGTGGCCCAGTTTGGCTGGATATGGGTCATCATCTGCCTCATACTTTTTGTAATAGCTCTCGCTCTACAGAGAATAGCCCCAGCAACTTAGTGATTACTACCCCTTGTCATAAGCTTTTGAAATTGATTCATGTAGCGAGAGATCCCTTTACCTTCGACGATCTCTTTCTCTC
>Ga0307981_1003699_pt1 | contig 11299 bp, 8 predicted proteins | sample OrgLakmetagen987_FD_201849 | JGI IMG/M metagenome (GOLD analysis project Ga0307981, IMG submission 201849) | Saline water microbial communities from Organic Lake, Antarctica - #987 | ecosystem: Environmental > Aquatic > Non-marine Saline and Alkaline > Saline | place: Antarctica: Organic Lake... | reverse complement strand
ACGGCGGCACTGAGAAGTGATGGAGTTTGAAAGGCTTGGGGGGACTAAGTAGTTCTATTGATGAAACGATGTCAATCCTAAAGATGAACTACTTAGTTTATGGGTAAGTAGTGTAAAGACCACTGAAGATGCTGCAAGATGCGTTGGCAGATGGGCGTAGTCTTTGTAGTCGTGTGAGATCGCGTGTGGAGATGAGAGCTAGGCGATACGTGGTCGGGATCTGAGTGTAACCCGGAAGTGGTTACGCGGCAGGTTCAACACTTCTCTCCTAAAAAAGTCGAACGAATTTGAGAAAGCAGGTCACTTTCTGTTGTTGTTGCTGCTGTTGCTGCTGCTGCTGCTGCTACTATTACTGCTGTTCAGGGTGCTTCTTCGTGCCAACGAGCTAATCAGATAACAAAGGAAGCAAGGCGACTGCGTTTGCATTCATTCATATACTTATATATTCTTATATATATATCCACAAATATATATATATATATACACTCATCATGGCAACAGCAGCAGCGACGAGAGAAAGCGAACGACCATCGAAAGAATGGACGCCGCTCTTGGTGAGCCAAGATACCATTTCTTCCGAACACGGCGCGGCTGCTGTTGACAACTTGAACGACGATGACGACGACAAGCTCGCAGGGCGCACTTCCTTTGCACAGACCGTGGTGAATCTCATGAAAACCTGCATGGGAACGGGCTGCCTCGCCCTGGCCTTTTGCGCCCAGCAAGGGGGAATCGTTGTGTTTTGCGGGGGGTTGCTGGTGATTGCCGCTTGGAATGTCTTTGCGGTACAACGACTGATACAATGCCTCGAGTATCTGCCACCGCAAGCCTTGAGAATGACAGCCGATGCGACGAGAATAGTCAGCGACGAATCATTAGATACTACTCGAGGAGGCAGTTGGGAGCAACAGGAACAGTCCAATGAGGGTACAATGAATGGTACTACTGCTACTAGAATACACTGTGGACAAGAGCCGCTCCCACCCGCAGGAACATCCACATTGGGAATTGTGGCCTGGTACGCCTTTGGACCGACTGGCCTCCAAGTGCTGGATGCCATGATGGTGATTCTGCTCATTGGTATCATTACTGCTTACTTGGCCGCGGTCGTTTCCTTCATGGCCGACACGCCCTTTACCGTCGGTCCCTTGTTTGACGCGGTATTTACCGCCGTAGTCATGGCCACCATTTCGCTCGTTCCCAATATTGGATTCTTGTCGCACGCGAGTGCCGTTGGTCTGCTAGTTTTGCTGGGAGCTTTTTTGGTGATTGCTGGGTACGGTGTCGCTACCAATAATAGTGCAGCAACAGCGCCAATATCGCTCGCAGTGTGGCCCGAGTCCCTGGCCGGAGTCAGTCAGTGGTTTGGGTGCGTCGTGTTTGGTTTTGGCGTGGCTCCCTTGACGTACAACTTTCGCTCCTCCATGCGAGAGCCGGCTCGCATGGTACCAGCCACTGCGTGGGCCTTGTTTGCCGTGGCGGCGGCATATATAATTGCGGGCGTGGGATTGTATGCCTTGTATCCCCATATTTCGGGCGAATTATTGCACGAGTTGCCGCGGTCGGGGGCACTGCCAGTGCTGACTCGATTGGCAATGGTGGCGGTTGTATGGATGACTGCACCACTATTGATTGTTCCCTGTGGTCAACTGCTGGAGGGAAAGTGGCAAACGGATAACCGAGCTGCTGTACGCTTTGGTATTTGTGGTGTGGCTGTTATGTTTGCCGTTGCCTTGCCGAGCTTTGTGCAGGTGCTTTCCTTTGTCGGGTGTGCCTGCGTCGGTATGGTGAGCTTTTGCATGCCTCCTCTATTGCATCTTCGATTATCGAGCCGCTCGGCTGATCGGAAGACAATGAAAGTGGACGGTATCATGTTGGCGTGGGGTCTGATTGCGACTTTGATTAGCACGTTTTACAGCATCTAAGGGTGCAAATTGTAAGGACGATGACTCCACTAATATTTAGCACATGTGTACTACTAATACAGAGTGATGAGATATCGTTGCACAGTCATTGATCTTGTTATTCCGTACATTTGCATTTAAAAAAATAGAGGTTGAGAATGGTTGTTGCTAAAATACCATGTTTCTATTAAAAAGCGTTAATTATGCAGATTAACATTGTTCTGTTGCGATCGTCGTCGGTCGCGCAACTAGTTGTTTCACATACCGCCAGCCTGATTGAACCGCATGTGTCGGTTCATCTCAAGACGGCGTCGGTCGTCCATAGCTTGCTGTTGCTTTTGAAGTTGGCGCATCTTCTCGCGAATAGCTGTGCACTGAGGAATAGGACAGTTATTGTCCTTGCACTTTTGCGCATGGATGCGCAAAAGGGTCCAGATTCGCTTGCATACTCGACAACCTCCCTGAACCTTCACTTTGCATACGCGGGCGTGCTGCAAGTAGCTCTTCATCTTGGCACAATTTGTGGAAGAACAAGCCTTGGAATTACAACGCGATGCATGCTCAATCAATTGAATATGAAGCATGAGATTGCGCTGTCGTTGTAGACGTTCTTCTTCGGTGAGGCCACCGCGATCTTTGCCTGCCTCGGGCTCGACAGCAATAGGCTGAAGAGTGTGGCTGCAAGCTCCACGATTCGCTTTCGGATCTTTATAACAATCCCCGCAAAGGTCGTAGTCCGGGCAGGTATTGCAGTGATAGCGCTTGCCACTAAGAATTTCGCGGCCACAAGCAACGCACTGTTGGACAAACTTCGGAGCATCACGATTGTGCAAATGCCAAAGTACCATCATTGAAGTATGCTTCGAGCGCCGAACTTCGTCGAACTGGTAATGGTTTCCACGGCAAAGGTTCAAGAATGCTTGTCGGTTGTTCAAAAATTCGCAGTCAAGATCTTCGACATCGTCGTCGATAATCTTGATAGTCGCGCCATCCTTGTCAATGACAGATTGACCAATCGCATCACGGGCAGTCCCAAGGGCGTCTCGTTTGCTTCCAGACAAGTCGCATTCACCTTTCGCTGCATACTCGATTCTGGCCTTCTGGATCGAGTCTGGTACAACTAGGTCTCCTTCTTTCGCGCCGGACCAATTCAAGAATGCAACAATAAAACTGTCCTTCATTGGCTGGATCATTTCTCCCAGTTTCACCATAACTTGGTCACGATCGAGATCCTTGAGGTTAATTAAGCCACTTGCAAGTAACGCTTCTTCGTCGACACCAGTCGAACGAGTACCCGTATTGCCTTTGTTCTTCGTATGGTTCTTGCTCTTCTTCTTTTTGCCAGCACCGCCTCCTTTTTTGCTTCCGCCTTCTTCTAGAACCTTGATAATGTTCTCAGCTTCGCCGGGAAAGTAGTCACCTTCGAGGTATGGAACCGCAGTTGCGTCAATCTTGTCGTCTGCAAAGTAATTGTCGTACATATTTGTCACCTTGCCGACAACATTTCGCTTCTGGCATTCGACCAACATCTCAATGTACCACTGACGCAAGCGCGAGTCGCGGGGTGTCTTCTGGTCTTCTGGCTTGGCATAAAAGATATAGTCATCGCCCTTCAATGGCGGACAAGCCCAGATATGAGCAGTGGCAAACCCCTTTCGACGGGCATAATCAAGGTAAGCGATCAAGATCTCGTGGTAGACAAAAGTTCGAAGTCGGCGTGGTCTCATGAAATGCACGCTATCGAGGTATGAAATGTAAACACAGCGTTGGTTGGGAGGGGGGCTATCGACCCCATGCTCGTACACGTACAAAGCAAAGAGGAGAACGTCGACCCCGTCAAGCTCTTGGAACACAACGATGCACTTGCATCGAAAAGGGAATTCCTCCGGATAGTTCTTGTGCGCGTATCGCTTTCTCATGAGCTCACGCACTTCGAGCTTCCGTTCCATAGATGTTACCTGGCGAATAATGACAGGACCGCCTGACTCCACATGTCGTGTCGCTTCTTCGAGTGAAACTCCCTGCAAAAGACAAGTAAAGATTGGTGTTAGAAAGCATACGTGACCAGTCTTGAGAGAGATCCCATGCATTAAACGTTATCCTTACATCTGCCCGTGCTTTGTCCTCGGCAAGTTGCCTCTTCTTGGCGCCGATCCGCTTGGTGATGTGTTGCTCGAGCCATTCGGAAAGAGTTGTCCGCGGCAAGTCCGCAGCACCGGAGGGCCTTGGTGCCGATGGCACCACAGCTTTCTTCTTGCGTTTGAGCAAGCACTGGGGACAACAGTATTCACTATGATGCTCCTTGTTCTGTCTCGTGTTGAAAAGGCCGCAGATCTGATGGACCCAACGTTCACAATCGTCACACTGAACCCAGCTTTCCTCATGGATTTCGTCATTCTTTTTCTTCTTCAGATCGCCCTTCATTACGGTCATATCGATCAACTCGATTGGGGTCTTGTCCTCCAACTCGTTGTAACAAGTGCTGCACCAAAAGTACTGGTTATTCCCACCAATGTAAAAGTGACTGTTCCGACGAATGCGTTGGCTCTGACAGTTCATTCCGTTGCAAAAGTAAACTGGTGGCTCAAACAAAAGCTTCTCGCAACCACATAGCGTACATGCACGTTCGTTCTGGCGCCTCTCTCTGTCTTCCTTCTCGAGCTCCACCATCAGTTTCTTCATGTCGATTCCGCACTTGATCTTCAACTCCTTCGCCATATCGTAGACAACCGATCCATCTTCATTGTACGTCATGGCATTTTCAAAAGTCAGTTGGCAGTCTCGCTGAAAGTCTTCAATAGCGTGGTATGCGCCATTCTCAAGCCGTTTCTGGACTGAACCGAGATCCATGGGCTTCTTGATGATATCGTAGTAATCGGGAAGACCAAGTTCCACTGGATCCACGGGGCAGTTAAACACCCAGCCGTGCTGATGAGTCTGAAGGCCCTTGAGGATGTCTGAACACTTTGATTTAAGCTTGGCAGGTGGGAGCTCTGTCTTAAGATCAAGAGAGGCCAAGTGTGTCTCCAGCTCGCGAGCGGTAAAGCTGTTGAGCAACGAGTGGTCGGCATTTGCCTTCGCGTCCTCTGGTGTCTTGCCCGAAGACTTGACTGAAGATGGTGCGCTCTTGGCGGCCTCACGCTTGCTAGAGACTTCCTTGACGGCAAAGCTGGATGGAACGGACTTGGGCGCTGATGACTGCTCAAGCTTTAGTCTCTTGCGCTCAGGCTGGTAGGATTCAGTAGGCGAAGCTCTGGATGACGATGCTGACGGTGGCCGTACATCAAATGAGTCGCCCCGTCCCATTAGCTTATCGTCGTCCATAGACGGTAGCCCACCCGTGCCACCACCCTCTCGGTGTCTTCTTTGCTCTTGCTCGTGACTCTTTCGAATGGTATCGCGAACGGGCATGCAAGCTGGACAACGCATATCCTTACACCGACGGTAATGACTCAGTACATAACGACTGCTCAAGCAATGCTGCACGGTACACTGCTGGTTTCTGCAGTGCGCAATATGCTCCCACAACTTTTTCATACTCGCGCAATGAGCCGTGACAGGGCACTTGTCGCCTTCGTGTTGACAGCGCGAAGCATGGCGTAACAGCAGCAAGCGCTGTTGTTTGTGTCGAATCTTTTGCCACTCAGAACCATTCCTGCTGTCGGAAGTATTACCCGGGCGTGACGAAGACAATCCCGACGATGGAGCGGAAGCAGAGCTCACGCTAACCCTCGCGGAAGCAGAAGACGACGGCATCCGCGCGTCAGGCTTGAGCTGATCCGACCCGTACGATGGCTGCGCTTGACTAGACGTCACTTGCCCGTTACTGCTTGGCGGCCGATAATGCGAAGAGGGTTGGCTGGAGTACTGTTGTTGATGTTGCTGTGGTTGCTGCTGTTGCATACCAGGACCTGGTCCATTGTGACCCGGGGGAGGTGGCATCGTTGAATGGCCAGGCTGACGCTGCGGTGGAAAGGACGGAGCACCAGACGACATGGAGGAATGCGAGCTCGCACCGTTCTGGAATGGGTCCGAAGAAGAAGGCATCCTATTGTGCTGCTGTTGCTGAGGCGGCTGTTGCTGCTGCTGATGTTGCTGCGGAGGCGGTGGAGCAGGCGGTGGCGGGTGTGGACCCGACGTACCCTGCATTCCCATCATGGCATTCTTCATGGGATCATTGGCAGAGCCTGCCCTCACGGTAGACGCTCTTGACCTTCGAACCGTATCACGGACCGGACCGCAGGCTGGACAATTCGTATCTTTGCACTTGCGGTAGTGACTTAAAATCGCCCGTGACGAAAAACAGTGCGAGACACGGCAATTGTTATCCTTGCAACCTTCCATGTGACGCCACAGACGCTTCATATCACCGCAGTGCGGCGTTACTGGACAGCGGCCGTCCTCGTGCGCGCACTTAGCCGAATGATGCAGTAACAAAAGACGCTGTTGCTTGTGACGCACACGAATCTTCCACTCGGGGTCGTTGCGATTTGGCGTCATGGACGAATTCCCAGAGGAAGACGAAGCAGTCCGCTGATGCGGCTGCTGCTGGCTAATTCGATCGTTGCTGCTTGGCGGGGGCCTGGAACCATTATATCCTTGACTTTTGCTTTGCCGCTGCATCTCTCCTCCGGATGCCATTGGATTTATATCGTCCATGTTGACCATGCGACCTCCGCTCGAGTTCTGGTTTCCCATAAATGGCGAGTTGGCACCACCCGGACCACCCGAAGAGTCAGCGCGTTGCATACCACCACCACCACCAACAACGCTGCTGCTGCCACCACCATTTGGACTGAACGAAGATTGTGAGCGGTCACTAAAGTGCTGCTGCTGCGGTTGTTGCTGCTGCGGTTGTTGTTGTTGCTGCGGTTGTTGCTGGCGATCGACCCTTGGTGGATCATTCTGGTTACGAGCCTTGCGCGATACTTCCACCGCAATCTGCTGTAGACGCTGCTTGAGTGTTGACATGTCCATGTAGGCTTCAAAGGAGCGCGCATTTCTGTAAAGAGACACTTCCAGTTGCTTGGCCATCTGGGGGAGCTTGTTCATTGACTCGGGAGAATTACCTTTATCTTTCTTTAGTAATTTTACACTGTGGACAAAGAGAGAGGGGGGGAGCGACGTGGTGAGTCGGGAGAGCGTTCGACAATAACGAAAAAGTCTTTCGTGGCGGCTACTCACATGTGCTGGATCATCTCCCTTCGATGAGGCGTATCTTTATCACTCTGCCAGTTTCCACCCAAACCAGTCGAGCTGCTACTAGCCATGTACTGCTGCTGCTGTTGTTGTTGCCGACTGTGACTCCCTTGCGAGCTCGAGCTGCGCATTTGCTCGTGCTGGTTGGGCATGGAAGGCATTTGCCCCATGCTGTGCTGTTGACGATTCATCGAGTTGTTTCGGTTAAGCTGCTGCGATGGATGCGGAATTGAGGGGTGCGGCAAAATGGGAGGAGGGCCTCCCTGTTGTTGCTGCTGCTGCTGTTCTTGTTGTTGGTGTGGAGAGTGCAACGGTGGGTGTGACGAATACTGTGGTCCACCGCCGCCGCCGCCATTGGGCATGTTACTAAAACTCGGCTGCCGCGATGCTGGGGACTGCTGTGGTATCGGAAACGGCGGCTGTCCAGGCATGGTGCCTCCGCTTGTGCGTCGTGCAAAGGGAGGCGGATTCATTGGCTGATGGTGCATCTGTCCGCCTGGAGAAGGCGCAGCAGGACCGTGTCCTGGGGGCATGGGGCCCCTTTGCAGTGGCGGTGGTGCCACAGAAGGTTGTCCTTGTTGCGGACCCTGACCGTCAAAAGGAACCATCATCTGAGACCTATAGCTCTCGTACTAACTCTTTGAAAGATGCTTGCTTGCCTGTTTAGAGATAGAGTAGCAACAATCCAACGTTAGAACTACAATAGACGACACCGACAGCGACAGGTACTCAATCCCAAACGGCACGCAGCAAGGTGTTGAAAACGCGCGTTCCAAAAGCGACGACGGCCTTCAGCGAATCGAAAAAGAATACAATATCAACAGCGCTGAGGACCATTAACATAGATAATTAAATCGTATTTGTCTGACTGGTACTACACTTCGCACAACACCAATTAAATACAAAACTTGAACGCCCATGTGACAAACAGAATGGGACAATTCTGCGTGATTTCCGGGTGATGGCTGACCCACGAGCTTTTACGAAGGGCAAGCTGGCAGCCACGGCCTGGGTGTCTGTCCCTCATCTATGGCCGCACAAGGTACTTTTGCGGAATAAAACACAACAGGCCAGTCCTATACGGTACGAGGAAGATGCCCGGGAGCGAAGATCCCGCGAGGAACGACTTACCGTCACAAAACGTGCTCTTAATTCCGACCAGGTTGGGACAAACAGCGAGGAGCAATTCTGAGATGTTCTTGTCGTACGATTTCTACGCGTCCGCAGCGGCAAAAATGCCTATCCGGGTTATGGTGGGCAAAGTCGAGAGTTTCGTTGGGCCCGTTGCGGAACAAAACCGTGCACCACGTGAGCAAAGGAAAAAAAACGGAAAATGGACGCCCCAAAAATGCACAGATACTGTCCTTCGGCACGGTACCAGCACGGTACAACAGTGCGAATCTGGTCAAAGCGCTCTAGTACATGGGTAATAGACTTGAATTAGTCTAACATTCCCGTGCCTGTAGTATCCGTATGCGTCTATTCAGACGTAGGCATAGCTACTAGTACTATGCTGGTGCTGCGGGCGTGGTGGTGGGATGAATCTCTGAACCAAAGCTAGCCAGTAGTAGCACTCGTAAGAACTATATTAGTATGCTACTACTCAGTATGCTAGCTTCGTAGACAATCCTTCTCTTTGCCCTCGTCAAATGGCCCTGCACCCGATCCACGAGCCTCTGGTGGTGAATGTCAAGTCGTTTGAACGTCTCACCATCCTGCTCCTCCTGCGTACACAAAACGGCAATAAAGAATATTAGTACTAGTTTAGTCTAGTAGATGATCTTAATTTTAGATCCCCAACATCTCTCTCGTGTGTTTTAGAGGTTCTTTAACCTCTGGCTAGTCTACTATTCATGCACCCACCTTTTTTCTATCATGCCTCAACGTTTGGGGTAGACACAAGCGAAAACGACAAAGACTAGTCTACCGGTGGTACGTATGCGTAGTGCGAATTGGATCGGATCGAAACGAAACGAATCTCAACAATCGACCCCAACCAATTTGCCAGTTCTGTAGTGACTAGTGACAGGGTTTCAGTGATACAGTTGTCTACGTACTTTAGACTGTACAGTAGTTCAGGTTCAGTGACGAACGCAACGCAACGCTATTGGCAAAAGACAAAAGACGTCCTCTTGATAGAATAATGACCTGCATAAAATCTCTGTTGGTCATTCTGCCTGACGCGACGGCTTCGTGCCGCGCACGCACCCTCGCTTTCTTCGACGTTCGAAATCCGAAATCCATCCTCCAGGTGGCGCGAACTGAAATACGGACCCGAAAGTAAATCCATCTGCTCACAAAATCTTCGTTTCGACTTTCCAAACGTTGACACACACACACACACGATCTCTTGCCACAAAAAGGACCATTGCATTTCTCTCTTGACATACTCTCTTGCAGTGACAGATAAGAACGACTACATCGTCCTTACGCTTACTTGCTGCTTCGTTAATACAGTTGGAAAAAGCCTCGAAACGTCGACCTCCGATCGTTCGATTGTTCCATCCCCATCACTCACGACTTCATAACCTATCAGTCGTCAGTCCTTCGATCTTTCTTCTTTGCTTTTCTTTGCCGAGCAAAGAAGAACACGAAACACTCACACACACCACCAGCAGCAACAAGGAATTTAACCAGCACACAAAATCTTGCAAAGAGCAACGAGGATGCTATCCTCTCTTCGGCTGCGAACCATGGTGACTTGTTTGTTAATGGCCGCCTCTGTGCGAGTCACTGCTGCTCGCAGCAGTAGCCATTTGACCACGACAGGAGCCTTTGCGTCTTCGTTTGCCAGTCTGCTCGGCAAGAAGGAGTCTGGCAGCAGCACGAGTCGCCACGGCCACAATCGCGCCTTTTTGCGTCCACACCAGCAGTGGCGAGCCTTGTCCGTGTCGACAAACTCTGGTGACGACGAGAAAACCTTTGACTTTGACTACGTTGTGGTTGGAGCCGGTTCGGGGGGCATTGCGTCGGCTCGTCGAGCTGCGAGTTACGGAGCAAAGGTGGCAGTCGTCGAAGGTAGCCGTCTCGGTGGAACCTGCGTCAACGTGGGCTGCGTCCCAAAAAAGGTCATGTGGAACGCAGCGTCTATTGCTGAGACGGTCCACGACATGAAACATTACGGATTTTCGGGTGTGGACGGTATCAGTTTTGACTGGAACTTTATCAAGCAGTCGCGCGACAAGTACATTGAACGGCTGAATGGCATCTATGATCGCAATTTGGGAAATTCCGAAGTTACCCGTATGGTAGGATGGGCGTCGCTCGCGGGTCCCAATACAGTGGCCATCCAGCCGGTATCCGGCGGTGATGCCATCAGGTACACGGCCAAGCACATTTTGATTGCTACTGGTGGACATCCGATCTTTCCTCCTGGTGAAGGCATTCAGGAACACTCCATTAGTTCCGACGGATTTTTCGACTTGGAAGAGTTGCCTCGTAAGGCTGTTGTGGTGGGCGCGGGATACATTGCGGTCGAGTTGGCTGGTGTGTTGCAGGCGCTGGGCACCAACACCAAACTCGTGGTCCGTAAAGAAAGTGCGCTTCGTCACTTTGATGAGGTCGTACGAGACACTCTGGACGATGAAATGCAGCGACAGGGCATTGAGATCTTTCGCAACACGAACGGAGTTGAAAAGATCGAAGTGGATGCGGAGGGTCTGAAAACTGTTTACTTGAAAAATGGAGAGAAGATTGACGATGTGGATACTGTTCTCGTTGCGCCGGGTCGCCGGCCCAATGTGGACAAACTCAACCTTGATAGTTTGGGCGTAAAACAAGACTCCAGGGGATACATTGTGGCCGGCGACTACTCCGAGACGAGTGTCGATGGTATCTATGCATTGGGTGATGTCTGCGGCAAGGTCGAATTGACTCCAATGGCTGTTGCTACCGGGCGCCGTCTCGCGGACCGTCTCTTTGGTGGACCCGAGCATGCAGATGCCAAGGTCTCCTACGATTTGGTACCCACTGTTATATTTTCTCATCCTACTATTGGAACCATTGGTCTCTCGGATGTCGAAGCTATTGAGAAATATGGCGAAGACAATGTCAAGGTATACCGATCCAAGTTTACGAATCTTTTCTACGGTCCGTGGCAGGTAGAGGCAGACGATAAGCCCAAGACGGCCATGAAGTTGGTTTGTGCCGGTGAAGAAGAATTGGTGGTTGGTTTGCACATTATTGGTATGGGCGCA
>Ga0307981_1003697_pt1 | contig 11301 bp, 8 predicted proteins | sample OrgLakmetagen987_FD_201849 | JGI IMG/M metagenome (GOLD analysis project Ga0307981, IMG submission 201849) | Saline water microbial communities from Organic Lake, Antarctica - #987 | ecosystem: Environmental > Aquatic > Non-marine Saline and Alkaline > Saline | place: Antarctica: Organic Lake... | reverse complement strand
ATTTACAGTTGTCTAATATCATAACTTGCTTGCAAGAAAGACATTGTTATACAGCTGTAGTTTGTGGACTGCTTGAAGAAGCAAAGGAGGAGGACCAAAACCATTGTACGATAGTCAAGAATAAAAAATACCATAGTGAGAGCTGGTGAGAGTTGAAGTTTGTTGGTCACAAAAGAGGCTTCTAAAATAGCCTACACGATTTCAAATCTCTAACGGAAAACTGGAAAAACATTTTAAATGTAACAACTACAATACATTATCATACAACAGTAGTGCAGCAGTACGTCCAACGTCCATCATTGTATTACATTACATGACAATATTGTACGAGTGCATGGTATGAACACATTCACAATGGAACATCCCAAATTAAATAGTGTGGAAAATCGTCCGAGAAGAGGAAATCAATTTTCAAAATTAGAAAAAGGGGTTTCCAAGTTTTGCAATTCACTTCATGAATCGACTCAACAGAATCGATTCAACAAAACCAACAGCAACATCGAAATCAAGAATGATATTAATAACGATGATAATATGAACATGAATATCGATGCATCGGATATTGTTCAAGCAAGCGCCTTTCTCCAATCGCAACATGATAAATTGTCCAGAATCGAATCATCCCTTCCATCACTCGTCGATCTCTTGCTGGACCTCGATAATGTCAATGCCGATGACCAACAATCGAATCAACAATTCAAAAATAAATTATCACTCACGGAACTTTCTTCGCGATTACGGCACCTTCACTCCTGCCACGCCAAACAAATCCTACACATTGAATCAACCCTCGTCTCACAATATGGATACATTACCACCTCGCTTCAAGACACATCAGATTCCAATAATCCCAATCTAATATCGAATTCCAATGATTTGAATCATCATGGTTGTGATTCACCCCTCGCACTGTGGAAACCCGAACAAGAACAACTCAATCAATTGACTCCCCTTCATGCACCCCTTTCTAGATTGAGCGAGGTGACACTTGAGACGGATGGAGGGACACCCGGTAGTACTTTATTAGGAAGTAGCTTGGGGAGCACGCATTCATATCCTAACAGCAGCAATAGCAATCAGCATCATCATAAGATAACACCCAAAAGAAATGGTGGCAATGGTGGGGTTTTAATGGCATTAGTGGAGGATGGGGATGAAGACAAAAAACAGGAGAGCACTACTGAAACCGTTGATGTTGACATTGATGTTGATGTTAATAATATCAGTGGTAGTGCCTGTAAGGGGCGGGTTCAGGTTCAAATTGATTCAGAAGAATGCAACAATGCGCATGAAATAAAAGAGACCGAGGCGATCAATAGTAGTCACCATGAGAATAAGGGAATGCCCAAAACTCCTTCCATGGAAGATATCAGATTGAGGTACGTGATGCCAACCTCTTCATTTTCCAACCGCTAACTGTTAGCGGCCATCCAGCGTGTGCTATCTTTGTATTTTGAACAATGTCAATCTCTCTCTCTCACCCTAATCATGTCGCTCTAGCATCACCACCATGAGTTTTCTGGGAGGACAAAGTCATGAAGATCCCATTTCATCCCCTTCCAGCTCCGAAGACGATAAGATGATAGACAGCGGGCATAATAAAAGTAACGATCGCAGTCACTCGTCAGCTTCCTTCCATCATTCACTTGACGATATCGATGATGATCATTCCAACATGGAAGAAATTCAACAAGCCTGTCGATCCAATGGGGATATTTCCGAATTCTCAAACAAAGGTTTGGATGATCAATCCTGTAATGAAGAAGTGTCATGCTACGATTCTTGTCAGGAGGAGATACCCATCGAAAAGAGTTTGGGTGAATATCTGGATGAAACGTTGGATGACGATGATGGTGATGATGAGACGTTGGAGGATTCCATGGCTGTTTCCATTGCTTCGACGGTCGTGAGGGATTTCAACCGTCTCAAGGATGATATAAATGTGGAGAAAGAAGAGGAAGGGGGTATGGAAGTGGTAGTTGGGTCGAGCACTGAGAAGGGGGTTTCTGAACATTGGAGAGATGAACCGGATCTTGGAGATTCCTCGGAGGAGACGGATATTCCTAGTGTTCTGGTTCTGGATGTATCAGTTGCCACCACTTTTGAAAATGAGATGAAGATAATTTCACCACGAGGGTTTGATAATACTAACGATTCGAATGAATGTTCTCTGACACAAATTGTCGGATCGGCTTCTCTCCACCATGTGCACGTGGGGAACTTATCCAATGCTGATTCTGATAATGGGAGTACTGGTAGTACGACCGAAAGCGAAGATACAGAAATGGGCGATTGCGAGGAAACAGAGGAGTCCAATTTGTCAAAGGATAAGAAGTATAGCCCGATTGACACATCCTTGTACAGACATCCAAGTGTGCAGGAAATGAATGAAACTCATGTTGATACCTCCGTCGTATTAGAAATGATGGAGACTCCCCAGCAGCGTGTCAATCGATTGTTGCATCAGCAGAGTCGAGGAGAGGGCACAGACATTATTAGTAATCAGCTGCAGCACTCTGATGTTCACGAGGAAGCCGTAACGTCACCATTGGATAGATTCCAAGTACAAGTGTACAATGGAGGGACAAAATGTAAAGTTACACCCATCGGAAACGACATTTTGCGAGCGACCCAGTCTCCCATATTAAGGATGCAATCTCCCACTCTTCCTCCCAGCGTTTCGAGCCGTGAACAAAGAAAGAAAGCAAGAAATGATAGTTCACAAATTCAAAACTCTTTGCATGCATCGTTTCAATCTCCGCCCATCCAAAAAAGAGTACATAATAAGGTCTACCCAAAGACGCCTCTACCAGTGCAACACAAAGAAGTCGATGTAGAATTGGGTTTTCAGCATGAACCAGACAGACAATCGGCTGACAAGGAAGACACTGATTCATTCTATTCTTCCAATACTTCTCAAGAAGACAACGGAGAACATTCATCAAGTGGCACTGAATCTCTGGACGAGGAATGTTTAGGTAATGAGAAGGTGGTGCAGTCAATGCAAGTAATAAGGGCATCCATCGACGCGGACTATACCACAATAGGACCTCTTGTTGATTACTCGGAACATGTATCAACTGCAATTGCTCAGAAAGGAGATCCTCAAACGCATATTAATACACCAAGCATGCACAATTCTTCTATTCCGCTAAATCATTTAACAACACCAGCAAGCGCTACTAGTTCTTCAAGAGCAAATGCTGCTCTTTCTGAGATCCTTTCGAGAACACCACGTGCAGCAGCATTTATCGAGAAGCACATGTCTCGCGAAAAGGATACATTGCTAGAGGTGCTGAAACAAGAATCACCTTCAATTCCGCTAGAGGAATCCAGGGCAAACTCTGAAACAAAGCCAACCCATAATTTAGCATCTGACTTTGCCTCAGAACTGTCACCATCGGCATCTGCTACAATCTCTACTGAGATACTACACACGAGTCGGCAAGATGTGCAGGGCTTAGAAGACGACCCACGGCTCATCAATCCTCTCACAGTTGAGGAATACGAAGCATCTCCACCAATCATCAAAAAGCTAGTTTCTCGCGACGATATGAATAGGGGAATTGTTACAATCAACAATTGGTTGATATCCCAAGAGGGTGAAATGCCATCGTCGTTGCCCGAAAAGATTGCAGTTGATATCTTCGGAGAAACATTCAATGCTTCACAAGTGAAACGAATCTTTTTGAGTTTATGCTCTGTACAACGTATGATGATTAATAGAAAGACTTCTGCTTCTGGAGGATCTGAGATGCATTACGTGATTATTAGGTAGTGATATGATATGTGTTTTAAGAATAAGTCAACAAAATTTATTGCCGCGTGCAGACAACGGACTGGACTTCACTTTGGACTTCCAGAACATCCTGTTATACCGACGTTGGCTGCTATTTTGACCTATATCTCTCTAGTAGAAGCGAATTCGCTACGGGCTGTGCCTGTACAAACTTCCTCGGTTCAACCCTCTGCTGCAAGGAACATTTACAAACCTTTTCATAGTCAGGGTCGGAAGCCCCGATCGCCTCTCCTAAGATGTATGAAAGAACTATTGAAGTATCGGTATCTCAACCCGAACCCGAATTGACTTTCATTCAAAAACTGGACATTCGTGAACTCGAGGACCAGAAATCAATGGGGGGCATCAACGCAGACGAATACGAAAAGAGGAAGAGCAAGATCTTGGATGGGGCACGATTTAAGAATTGATTGTAAAATAAAGTTGAAGTGTGTTTGTTGTTTGCATTTGGATCAACTCTTAATTACCCCCATTACTGCTCAATGACGGTAATCAGTAATCAGTGATCTCATTCAAATTCGCTAGCGACTAGCTCTAGCTAGATAGCTTGGGGTCCAGTTATGTCAACAGCTTGATAACCAGCCGAAAAGGCTCTCGAGGTGTTCGTGAAGTTTGGAAGGTTGTTAAGACTTCTTGAAAAGTAAGCAGGGAGGAGGGAGGATCAAAGAGGATAGTAGCTACTCTAGAGAGCTGCTGTGAAATCCAGAGTCTCTAAAGAAAAAAGTGATCTACTTAAAAAATGTTGTGCCGTCGTCGAACTGCTACTGAAAAAATGATTACTGTATGGTACCGACAGTTCCAATCTCCAAATGCTCCAACTGTCACATTTGACATTTGAGTCATTGGAGGTCATTTGTCATTGGACACCGCGCCAACGAACCAACGGCAAGAAATTTGTATCCTATTTAAAACCTCCGTCAAACGTCAAACACTACTGTTGTCAAACAGCATCAACCACAACAAAAACAAAAAGGACAAAGAGACGTCAATAATCCATCACTGCACAAAATGCAAGACTATTCGAACTGCAATGTGCAAGATCCATGGTTGATTGGAAATGGCCGTTGTAATAATTATGATCCCCACAATACAGCAGAGTGTGGCTTCGATGGAGGCGACTGTGATTTCTTCAATAAGTATCCCAACTGCAATATGGAATTTTCATATTTGCTTGGAGATGGCAATTGTAATAATTATTACAATAAAGCCGAATGCAACTTCGACGAAGGTGATTGCCTCAATGTGAATTATCCATACTGCAATGTCTCTTCTCCATCATTAGTTGGAGATGGCAATTGCGATGGTGGTGACTACAATACAGCCGAGTGTGGCTTCGACGGAGGTGATTGCACTAGTGGCACGTCCGCCGATAATTCTGATCCTGTGTCCGGGCACCCTTACCGCCCTTTCAGTGTTCCTGTGTGGTTGATTGTATTAGGTACGATAGCAGGAGTAGCATTTCCAATTGGAATCTGTATTTGGAAGAGGAAAAGGAATACTGCTAGGACGAAGCAAGAAATAGCTGGTGGTGGTGCTGGTGTACAAACAGGCAATGCGAAATACGACATGAACAATCAACAGGAAACTTCCTCGGTTCAACCCTCTGCTTTACCCGTGTATGCCTTCGAGGCAGCGCCCACAACCAAGCCGACCGCCTTTTGCGTCAACTGTGGAAAAGCCAACAGTAAAACTGCCTTCTGTGCCGGCTGTGGCGTTCCCAACGGAGGCGCCGACGAAGCTGTTGTTGTAGGGTACGACTGCACAACAAGGAACCAAGTTTGGTGAGAAGCGAAGCATAAAGAGAATCACCTAGTGAGAGATAGCACATCTTAAAAACTAAAGCTTTGCATACATACAGTTTGCAATCACGCTAATTAGATACATCACGAGTCACACCAACCCAGTCCATAACACAACTGCATTGTATAGATAATACCTTACTGATATAGGATCATTTATTGTAACTCCATCAGGTCAGCCAAGTGGATCACCATCAGTAACTTCGTTGCCATCTGACGACTGTTCTTCTGCAGTGAAAACAGTTGGCGCAACTTCCTTTGCTCTTGTCCTTACAACGTTGTTTCTGGTGTAAATGTTCTATTGATGACTCAGTAGCGCAACCGAGTTGAAATACGTTGGATGAGCTGAGTGTCTCAACATCAGATGAGCTTGCACTCCTTGCATCGAACGGTTCCAGCACGATTACGTGAGTCACATATTTGTCTCACCGCGTCGCTTTCTTTGTATGTCTCTCGGTCCACGTATGAGCATCTCGTCATGCGTTTTAGCTTGATTTTGAATGGAAGGGCTTTTAGAAGCAACCTTACACTTAGTAATCCCTCACAAACCCAGACGCTATTTCTTTTGCATTTGTAGTTCCTTTGGCTCATTAATCAAGAAGTGTAAGATTCTACTGTTGTAGGCAAAGGATTCCCTGCTGAGGTTTTAGATTTCTCGGCGCTAAAATTAGCCCTGAGATAATTAGAAACCACTGGATCGTCAAAACCTTTTAGATTTGTATTATTTTGTGATGCGCCCTCCTCGCCAACGTAGAGTTGTGCACAAGAAGCTTTATTTTGTACATTGCTCGAATAAGGTACCCCCATTCAACTTCGTCATCATCAACAGCCATTTTCTGCATGGAACATTTGACAAAGGTGTAGTAAGAGCACGTATCTTTATTGAGAATCTATTGTTATTCAATTTTACAATATTTGTTGTTATTAAACTAAAATATCTGGTAGTATTTCTACTACTGTATAGCCGTCGATGATACCAGCAGGAGAGGAATGAGGGAGTCGGACTCCGCCATATTACTTTGTCAAGGAGTCCATGCGAGCCTTACGGGATACAAGGAGAGTCAAGCGGCGTTCCGAGGTAAAGTTTGGATTAAGAAGGAAAACCTTTTCACATGGGTTCATCAACTCTTCAATGGATGTAATCCAATCCAAAATTAAGAGACCATCGCACACTATAATGATGGGGTTTGCCACAATCACCGAGCATAGACCGCTTCAGTGTCGTGCCTGAGCTAGGATTATCCCCATTATTATAGCATGTCATTGTATCTCTACTTAGAAGAAAGATCATGCTAGCATGCAACTGAAGATTCAATTAAACTTCCAAGGAATTGTATTGACCTAATATCTCCATTAATAGTAGAATTCCAGGAAACTCCAATACGTTCGAGGATACTTAAACTTCTCCTGTTCCCAAATGGACATAAATGGATGTACAAAGTTGTCGGCAATCGCTGCGACTGGATTTGACACGACGAAGCTGAAGAATATTTGAAGGAGGAAGCTCAATCTATTTCGATATTTTTATCTCCGTTGACAGCAACCCAGGTGATGATCAAAATTAGAATCAGGTCCCTGCAAAGCCACCAGTATGACAGAAATTAACCAAATGTCACATCTTACTTCAATATACTGATCCTACACCATATTGCTCCCTTGTTCCCTTGATAACCTATCAAGTCGATGATACAAAAGCGGGAACGCTTGACTTAGGCTCCGCTGATTTTGAGCAAAGCAAATATACACAGCTTTGATGCTTGCTTGCAATGGTTCCATCATGGTGTAAATCAAAGTATAGCACATGATAAATGATACTACCATAATTTCACAAATAATCATGTGATCAGTATTGGACGATGAAAGTGATTGGCCGACAAATATGACGACTATGCCAGATATCGACTTGGATATGGAGGAACACATGTGGACGGAAATGTTCTCATGAATGATTGGTTCAATGCCTTTGAGTTTTGTATAGAGAAGGACCATTAATCTTCTATATATATATCGTGCACAAATGTAGCCATAGAGAAGCTCCTTCTGACACCATTCGATACTGCACTTACCTGACGTATCAACAAGTATCATGACATCATTGGCAGCTCTGGTATAGCTCTTGTAATAAGCTGCCACATGGCAAAGTGCCAAATCATTATGGTTCCTTACAAATGCCCTCGATGACGAAATAAATCTCTGCCATTTGACGAGCAACGTATGTCTTAAGCTTCTATCTCCATCACCCTCATCTCCAACTCTCATGTCTCGAAATGTTCCTTGTTGAAGCGGTGCAAATCGTAACGAGGAAGTTGTAATCCAATCAATCATATTCAGCATAGACCAAGCAAAGCTTGCAGCACCACCAAGTAGAGCACAATGCACAATAGACCCAAATGAAACTCCTAATGCCGACTTCAAAAAAGACTTGACAGTCGAGGTGTTATTGTGTGAAGATCCCCATGTGGAAGAACGAGATTCAGTCTGTATTCCATTTTGATTTGCAATGCTATTATGACTATTTGAAGAACCCATGAGCATCCCATCTTCATCTCCATAATCATCGTCCATTCCTTCATCAAATTCAATACCTAAACTGTACGCGCTTGCATCCACCGCACGGTATGCCTCAGGCATACTCTCCTCGTGTACAGATTCCGCCTCATTCTCCGACCGCCGTTGCTCATACCCCTCCATACCATCTCCTTCCCTTTGAGAACCAGCACGTCCTTCCTCCACTTCGCTCCTCCTCATCCGTTCCATGTCCTCCATCATACCACTCTGCTGTGCAAACCAAGCCGTCACACCTCCACAAGCCAAATATCCCAGTAACCTTATCAGAACGTTGACAACCCAATACCCCCCTAGACCAACAATTCCTAACCATAGATACTTGCCCACGCTCAACCCTTCGCCTGCAACATGACTCTCCAACGCATGCTCCAATACACTCTTGAAGAACAAACAGAACATCATTTGTATGCCTAGAATAAACACGACAACCCTGTAAAAACTCTTACTCCTTAAACTCCGTGATAAAATATCCAAACTTGCATCCACCATCATGCGATAGAAGGCCCGTTCCCCGTCATTCACACCTTCTCTCATCCAACTCCTATTGGATTGGAACAATTTTGCAAAAATATATATATCCCTCGCGGTCAGGTACGCCAGCCCCATAACAATCAGATTATATATTTGCGTGGAGATCTTGAGATTGTAGAAGGTTAGGGTAAGGAGTGGTAAGATGAGACAAGTGGAGATATTGCTCACAATGAGGATTTGCGAAGTGAGATACCGTTGGTCTTCTCCTTCTCCTCCTCCGCGGGATGTATAAAATATTCTTGCGAATAGGATGGCTATGATTGTCGTTATGATAAGGGGAATTTTTGACGATTGAACGTAGGAAGTGTGCTGCTCAGTACTATGGTGATGAAAGAGTGATGGCAAGAAGATGAAGGGGAGGGATAAGAGAAAAGTGGTGGTCCATTTTGTATCACGCGATCGGCGTGGTGGTCTAGATCTGTAAGTTGGTTGACTATGTGTTGAAATTGCAACATTGTTGTCCGTGGTGGATGCTGTGGAGTGTATGGCATTGATTGTAAAGTTTGAAGTGGATGTTGGGGCAATAATATTACTATTTCTTTGAGCGGTTGCTGGACTGGAAGAAATTCCTGGTGAATCTTGAACATCAGCGGTTGGCGATCTTTCGTCCGTTTTCATTGGAATCTCATCACGATTGTGTTCGCTATTGCTGTTGATATCATTGATTGCATTGTCATTTGAAATGAAATTACCGTTAACCGGTTCCTGATTACCGTTATTGATGGGAACAGTCGCCGAGGCATCAGTGATATTCGAAATTCCTCCAGTAGCAGCACCGGCTGAACCAATGGAAGTGCTGCTAATAGTTGACAAATTAGGAACAGTCAACCGAGCCATGATCGTCTTTCCGCTAGTGGTCACATGTTTCTTGATTGTGAGATCTGGCGTCGGTGCGATTCCCTGTGCCTCGGCCAGATCCAACGTCGCATCCGCAAAAAACGGTAAATGATTCGAATCATCTTCTGATATTTCATCATCATCATAAGAAGAAGAATTATTTTCATAATCGTGGCTCAATATTTCATCATCGTTGCTCCTGGTGCTGTTCAAGTAGTTCGGGCTACTAGTAGGGTTGCAACTAGGACTATCAATAGTAGCAGCAATACTAGTAGTGTTGGGAGATGCAGCGCCAACGGAGTTCTCCATCGAATCCTTTTGAAATGAAGATGACATTGGATTCTATATTGCAGAGTTTATTGTGAACGAAAGGGAGGAAAGGAACTACTATTGTACGGACTGGATTGAATCCGTTGTCCGTTGTCTGCCTTATTGATGATGCGAAGAAGTGAAAAGAGCTTTTGGCTTTTGGGAAAAATCTATCAACAGATAAAAGGAAAAAAGGAAAAAGACAAGACAAGGGGTTTGGCGGATTAAAACAAATAGCCTCACTCAGCATGGTACCCTATGGTACCCTATTTCTACCTACAGTATTTCTCTGTATTTCCTACCATACCTGATACTAGTCAAAACGTCATCTAAGTGAATATGTCTTTATGTTCTAAAGTATATTATTGAAATGATGTGGGTATTGGTTGTATTGTGTTATAATGTGAATATAACTTTGGAAGTGTGTTTGGTTCGTATAAGGTGCTGAGTTTGAGTATTAACTAGTGTTTTCGCGCGATGAGTGGTATTTTTGAAAAAGACCAATTGGTCCTGGGTCCCCTGGGTCCTGCGTCCTCGAGGAGGCACTATGACCTTCTTTTGTACAATGCTTGGTAAAATGTCAGTCAGATAAGTACATACCTGTACCTACGTACAAATCTGCGTCTAATGCCTTCAGAAAGTCATTCTCGGCCTTGTGCACGCTGCCTGTCCTGGATAAAAGCAATTGATAAAAGGTAAAAGCACATTCGACATGCAGTATGGTATGGTACACATAGGCATTCGGTTTATGTGCTCCGCCATGAGCCCAATTGTTCCGTTTGTGTGCTGGCACAAATCTAACCCCCCCCAAATGAGGGGCGTCACCCTCAAATTTAGGGGGAGACGAATAGACTGGAAAGCACAGCTCTGTTTCCTTCTTCATACAACCGTTATCCAACGGTTACCTTCACTAAACCCTAGTCTGAGTGGGATAACGATGTCCATACTTGGTCCATATAACATGTACAGGTTATGAAATTGTTCCAATTGTTCCAGAACAATTGTTCCCAAGAACGACCTGATTGTGCGCGCACAGAAACCGAATACCTAGACACAAATAAACGCTAGCTCTGGCTGGCTGATCAAAATAATTCCTGTACGAGCTGGTTTCAACTTCAGGATCGCAACCGTAGAAATTGCGTAGAATCTAGTACAAATTAGCTAAATGCGTATAAATTTAGCTCGCCAAGCTCAAACTATTTCTCGTCTCTTTATTTCCAACAAAACACACTTTGAAGTAAGCAACAAAGAGATCGTCAACAACACAAATTACTATGGATACTATTCCTATGTTCACACCTATTCCATCTTCAAATGGACCGTAGCCTCACAGAATTTTGTATCAAAGTCAATAGCTGCTCTATGAGTCCTAACTTTTTGCTTCATTTGTTCAATCTTTGAAGCACTTGCCGCACATGGTTTCATTTCCTCGATACTCAATGTCATTTTATCTTTCAC
>Ga0307981_1003693_pt1 | contig 11311 bp, 11 predicted proteins | sample OrgLakmetagen987_FD_201849 | JGI IMG/M metagenome (GOLD analysis project Ga0307981, IMG submission 201849) | Saline water microbial communities from Organic Lake, Antarctica - #987 | ecosystem: Environmental > Aquatic > Non-marine Saline and Alkaline > Saline | place: Antarctica: Organic Lake... | reverse complement strand
CAAGATCGATTTGTAATGTGTAATCATCTAGTACAGTTATGCCTTTCATTTTTGTTGAATAAAACAGCTCTTGACTCTCACCTACAACTTTTGTGAATTCATTAAAGCCTTCAATTTTACCTGAGAAGAGCCAAGACCCCACACTATTAATCGGTGTGAATGCTAATCTTTTAATTTGAAGTTCAAAGTCTTTTGCTTGTACTTCTCTTATCTTTTTGAAGAAGGGGGTTTTTTGATGATAGAGAATACTTTTTTTGATTTTAATAGTATATCTCTTTCCATTTTTTGAAATTAGCGGCATCCCATCAGCTAATGAGGGAATAATCTCATAAGGTCTTTTGAGATAATGATATTGATAAAGTGTGTCTAGAGATTGACCTACCACTGAAAGCGAGTCGTCGTTAAATGCGATCGCTGGATCAAAAGACTTTACTTGATTTGCTACGACGAGGTCCAATGTATTTGGAGCACTCTTTGGAAAGAGGGATTTTCTAAAATTTAATCCAACATAGATTGCCGCTACAAAAAGTAGTATAGGTAGTATTTTTCGCATAAAGATCCTTTAACTACTATCATACATAAGTCACCGAAATTAGCTACACGGCTAGAATTACAAGCTTGTAAATCCCTCAGTTTTTGACACAATTATCTAATGTGTAGACTCTTCGCCTTCCATTCTATTATTACCAGTCAAGTTCACTCAAGTTTAGTCGAAGCAGACAATACTCTTCACGACCTTAGTCAAAAGCATCCCGATGGATGGGGCGTGGGATATTATGTAGAGGGAACTCCACACCTTATTAGATCAACAAATTGTGCAATGGAAGACCAATTATTTCTTAAAGTTTCAGGAGTAGTTAGTTCAAATACAGTTTTGGCCCATATACGAAAAGCAACTCAGGGAAATCAAACGATATTAAACTCCCACCCCTTCCAATATGGAAAGTGGATATTTGCTCACAACGGAAATATTAAAAACTTTCAAGATAAAAGAGAAGAGCTTTTAAAGCTCGTCGATCTTGAACTCAAACGATACATATTAGGTACTACTGATAGTGAGCTTATTTTCTACGTTATTCTCACCCACATAAAAGAATATCATTCCTTAAAAGATCACCACATACCACTTGAACAGATGAAGCTGTACATAGATAAAGCTCTTAGAAAAATTACAGCGATAACTGGGCTTCCTACTCACAGAAATGATCCCACTCCAACAGAGAATTATTTTTCATTTATTTTAACTAATGGAACAAAGATGATTGCTGTTAACGGCGGTCAGGATCTTTTCTATTGTACATACAAGACGGCATGTCCCGAAAGAGACCATTGTCCATACTACGGTGATAACTGTGAAGCTCCCCCAGCTGAAGACGGACTGGTAAATCATTTGATTCTTTCAAGTGAAAAACTCTCAGGCGTGAATGTGTGGAAAAAAATTGAAGCTGGCGAAATGGTCGGAGTTGATAAAGAGATGAAGTTCTTTAAATCTAGACTCGACCTTCGATTTGAGAAGACAACTTAAGCTGTCTTCTTCCAATAGTTATCTTCCAATCCAAACTGGCTTTCAAACTCTCTAAGTCTAAATTCTTGAAACAAATGATAATTGTAACTTTCAACATTACTCATCATTCCCATTCTTTCATCGAGACTTTGTTTAAAGCACATGTCTATAAAGTTTTTTTGGAAGCTATCTAAATCTTCGAAAAATTCTTCATTCAATTGAGTTGTTCTTAAAAGGTCTCTTAGACCTCTAGCAAAATATGACATAATACCTCTTTTTTATTGCTCACTAACTTTATCGGTAGTTTCAGATGGTAAATGAAGTCTTTTTTAGATAACCTTTCCTTAGGCACAGACTAGCAAAGGAATTTTATTGATGAGCCCCATGATGAGCATACTTATTGATATTGGAATACTGGCGGCCCTCGGTGCCACCTACTACTACTGGCAACGAAGAAAAATTATTCGTGTCAGTCGAGAAGAAATAATTCAAGACCTTGAAAATTTTCGCTTTGAACTCAATAAACTAACAGAAGATAAATCTGATAATAAAGAACTTCTAGAGTTTACGGAAAAATTCGAAGAACATTTTCAAGTCTTAAACGTTATTGCAATACTTGAGCTTGACCCCACGTGTTTAAATGAAGAACTAAAAGAGTTTTACTCAGAGTTAAGTAAGCAAATTAGTGGACACCTTACCATCAACAGAGTTCTCTGATAGAATATTCTTTTAAATATTGCTATGGAGTTTTTAAATGAAGTTACTTTTAATCCTAATTATTTCTCTTTCTGTATTTGCCGACTACTCTTCATATCAAGTTGACGACAAAGAAACTCACGAAAAAACAAAAGTAAAAATGATCTCTGGTAAAAAAGATAGTAATCGATTCTATCAAGGAAACCTATCTCAAGTGTTTAGCCATCCATTTGAAAAAGTTGTTATTGCAGTTTCAAACTTCACAGAGAAATGTAATAACGAATTGAAAGACAAAAGAGAGCTTACTGATAAGAAATATGAGTGTCCATATCACAACACAAACCTCGTAGAGTCAAAAGTTTATAAAGTAACCAAAGATTATAAAAAAGAAGAAAATGAAACTGACCGATATCTTATAGCGAGAAGAATTTATAATAGATCAAGTTTCTCACATATGGATTTAGTAAGAGTCTATGAAACTAAAAATGTATCGGGCAAGAGAGTTCTAACAATTACTCAAGAAATGCTTACAGATAAGAAAGCCAATGCTCTGGTAGACAATCCACTCGATCAAGACTCTGCTTTTCAAAAAGCTTTTGCGAAGTACACTATCACAGAGATCGATAATAAAAGTACTATCTTAAATTACTACTATGCCAGTGAGACAGATCATTGGTTACTAAATAAATCCATTTCGGTTGGAAAAGTTTTTGATTCAATGGGGGCTTCTATTGGACTTCTTTTTGACTCAATTTCTAAAAAATTAAAGGGTAAAAGCTAATTGACCTTGTTGATCTTGGCTGTGAAACTTCACGCCAAGTCCTAACAAACGGACTTTTTCTTTGCACTCGGAAAATCTTTGTTCAAATAAACTATAAAAAGATTCAAATGTCAGATTTTCTAATCCCTGCTCTATTGTTGTTTGTTGAAAATCAGAATATTTAATTTTTATAAAGATTGTTTTCACAATCCTCTCAGAGTGCTTCTTCAACCTTTCCATCATTTCTTCAAAACACATTTGTAATTTATTTTTAAGTTCATTCTCATCAAGTAAGTCTTCAAAAAAGGTTCTCTCAACACTTAAAGATTTTCTCTCCCTAGAAGTAACGACATCTCTGTGGTCTATACCTCTGCAATAATCAAATAAAGTTGGACCATAGGATCCCATAAGATTTATGAGATCAAGTTTTGTATACTTTTCTAGGTCTGAAAAGGTATGGATACCATTATCGTAAAGCTTGGCTTTTGTTACCTTACCAACTCCATTTATAAGAGAGACATCAAATTTTGGTATAATTGAATGTGCTGTTTTTGGTTCAATAACAAATAATCCATCAGGCTTATTAATCTCTGAGCTAATTTTTGCAAGCATCTTATTAAATGAAACACCTGCACTTGCGGTAAGACCAGTTTCTTTAAAAATGGCCTTTCTTATATCTTCGGCCATAAGAGTTGCAGAATTAAAGAACAACGGCGAATCAGTTACATCAAGATAAGCCTCGTCAACTGAAACAACTTGAACGATGTCTGTATAACGCTTAAATATATCGAAAATCTTCTTACTTATTTCTTTGTATTTACTGTAGTTTGATTTTAAAAAAATTAGATTTGGACATTTTTGAAGAGCAATAAAGCTTGGCATCGCAGAGCGGACACCGTACTTTCTGGCAACGTAGTTACAAGTTGAAAGAACACCTCTACCATTAGAACTTAAGCCTCCAATGGCCACCGGTTTATTCTTTAGCTCAGGTCTATCCAGTAACTCCACCTGAGCAAAAAAGTAATCCATATCAATGTGAATAATTTTTCTAACTTCCATTTTTTTCATCCAAGTGCAAAAAAGTTATTGACCTACGGAATCCTTACGGATATAGTATTAACATACTACGGAAATGATACGGAAATCAACTAGGAAAAAAATATGAGCCTTACGAAAAAACAAAAGCAAGTATACGACTACATAGTTGAGTATATAGAGGAACAAGAAGTATCACCTACTCAAGTAGAGATACAAGAACACTTTGGTTTTAAATCCTTAGGTTCAGTTCAAGACTATATTAAATATCTTAAAAACTCTGGTTATCTAGAAGCAGATTCAAATTCTGTTAGAGGCCTTACACCTATCAATCCTCAAGCTCTAGGATCTAGTGAAAATGTAATCGACATTCCACTTCATGGAAAAGTTGCAGCCGGTTGTCCAATCGAGGCAATTGAAGGAACTGAAACAATAAGTGTTCCAAGTTCTATGATTGGTTATGGAAATCATTATGCCTTAACTATCTCTGGGGAATCCATGATTGAAGATGGAATTCTCGATGGTGATTTAATTGTCGTTAAAGAACAAAATTCAGCCAAAAATGGAGATACAGTAGTAGCCGTCATTGACAATGAAGCAACAGTTAAAAGATTTTACCAACACTCAAAACAAATAGAGTTACATCCTGCAAATAGCTCTATGAAACCAATAATTGTCAAAGATGGGAACTTTCAAATTAAAGGGATCTTGGTGGGCTTAATCCGAGCGTACTAAGAAAAACAACAAAAGCATTTTTTATTATTTAGCATTGACCAATGTCAAGGAGGACACCACTATGCCAAATTTTTACGAGACACCATTTTATTGCGAAGACGAATTTCTAATTAAAGTGAAAAACAATCTACAAACCAATTTTTCTCTGGATAACTTTGCGGCTAATGATATTGCCTTAGAGATACTAGAACTATTAACTCTATCTGATTCAAATATAGCCATTCTTAACAAATACTATATAAACAATAATTAAATATGTTTGAGAGCCTATTTATTATCACCACACTACTTATATTTATTTCAAAATTACTCCCATCGAAATAAACCACACAACTTTATAGAGGAAGGTAAGAATTTACCTTCCAATATAAATTTATTCAGATTGTATTATCAATTTCTAACCTTATAATTAACTTATATTAAAGGTTTAGATGAATTTAAGCTCACCAAATTTTTTGCAATCTCTTAAAGATAGAGATCACGAATCAGTTAGCCTTCTGGTTAATCTGTATCATAGCGCACTTTTCAAAGGGGCTATGAAACAAGGTCTTGGAGCTGATCAAGCGGAAGTCGTTGTTCAAAATACATGGGGAAGTTTCTTTGAGGGAATTGAAAAATTCGAAGGCAGAAGTCACGTTAGAACTTATCTTTTTGGAATAATGTACAACAAGGCCAAAGAAACGTTCAGAGATAATAAAAAGTATACTGCTGACTATGATGAATCCTCTTTAGATAATTTATTCTCTGATAATGGACAGTACAAAGTTCCTGTAAGTCCCCACTATTGGCTAGATTCAAAAGAGACTACTCAAATCTTAGTCGAGGAGATTGAGAAACTTCCAGAAAATCAAAGAATGGCTTTCACGTTAAAAGAGATTGAAGGCGAAAGCACCGAAGATATATGTAAGATATTGAATGTCACGAGCACTAACTTAGGGGTCCTTATTTATAGAGCTAAAAACAATCTTCGCTTAGCACTCAAGGATAAATTAGAACGATGAACTTATTTAGAAGAATTCTCCATTCTATGATGAGCTTAATTCCCTCTTTTATTACTAAGAGGATGTTAAACTGCCAGGATGCATCCATCTACCTCGCTAATGAGAACTCTCTTCAGGGTTCATTGAAATATAGAATTAAACTCCACACATTTCTTTGTCTCTGCTGCTCAAATTACAAAGATCAGTTAAGCTTCATAGACAAACAAGTTCATAAAATTAGAAAAGTTGAACTAACACCACTTCAAATTGAGAAAGTCACCAACTGCCAAAGCGATATAATAAGTAAATACTCAAAATAACCCTTTGTAGGACCAGATTAGTGCCCCGACGGCCCTAGTTCCAAAGTGTCCATAAAATCAATTAGTAAATTCAAGTACTTAAAGACTCTAAACTTGGCACTCTACTTGCTTTATATATGGTAGAGCTAGAGAAAGAATCTTTCTCTCCAAACGCCCTACCTCTGATTAGATTTGAATAAGTCTAATCTCACAAAAATCGTCTAAAAATTCTTTTCTTTCCCTAGCTCTCTTCGAACTACCTAAAATCATTCACATTTAATTGTGACGCAGAGTCCTATCATATATGTAGATATATGCACAAATGATGAACTTTTCCTGGAACTTATTTCCGTCCCATGACGCACCACTAAAGCTTCTTCTATACTTTTCGATACAGAGTTTATGCAATGCAAAACACGAGTTGAATAGCTAAGGAGATAGCGATGAAGCATTTAGGGATGATATTAAGTTTAGTAGCAGTTATAGCATGTGAACAAGTACCAGCAGACGGAACAATTGGCATTGGACCAGGAACAGCTGACCAAGCCGCTTGTGTATTAAATATTGAAGAAGCGATGGTTGAATATGATCAAGGTATAGCAGAAGGAACTATAGATCCTTTAACAGAGCAACCTAGAGAGTGTGAGGCACTAACTGAAGAACCTAGTCTAGAAGGTAATCCTCTGACTGTTAATATTAAAATGACTAATTTTGTAGCTGATCAAAAAGTTAAGATGCTTGAAGCAGTAGCGAGAATTGAAATTGTAATTAACAGTATGGAGTTTAAAGATAGAGTCCTTGCTCACACATGGAGAGGAAAAAGACAGTTTAACTACAATAACGGTCTGACTAATGAGGAAATCTACGACAAGCTTATGCTTGGAGCAGAAACCCTGCAACCAGAAATTGACTATGAACTTGATGTTGATGTGACAATGTATTACAAGAATAACTCAACTGTGGGTTACACATATGCAAACACAGTCAAGACATGGGTAAATAGAAAGTTCTTTCAAAATTACGACTACTCATCGGTAGCAGCAAATGTCGTTCACGAGTGGACACACAAGGTAGGATTTGGTCACTCTTCAGGGAATAATTCTGATAGACCCTATACAGTACCATATGCAATCGGTGGAATAATTAATGATCTAATAGATGAATTATAAAAGAGATTAAATTATTAATTATAAGGCCCACTGAAAAGTGGGCTTTTTAGTTTAGGTTTAGTTCTAATTGAGATGACCAAAGTTGATATAAGTAATTGATGACTAAATATAATTTATACAAAATAATTGTTTAATATAACTGAACGAAGTCACCCTCGGTGACTGTTCCACCAGAGTGAAGAACTGCAACGGCACCATCTTCACCAAAGTAATCAATAACTTCAAGAGTTCCTTTAACCTGACCTTTACTCACACCGAGCATAGCTCCAGTTTCCGGATCAAACACATCTGAACCTTCAGTAAGCACTCTCAAGATATCACCTTTATTTATTCCAGAAATTCGTCCGGCATTAATATAGATCTTAGAGCCAATGATTTTTGCAACCCTTCCGGTCCAATTCAGCTTAGCACCTAACTTTGCAACATCAGGTACAAAACGACGCGCGGCTACTTTTATAGAGTATCTTAATAGACCTCTCTGATATTCAATTGCGGCTTCTCTTTCTGCATTAAAGAGTTTGTAAGCGGAGTCATTTACATTTCCATCTTTCTTATTTGAATACACTTCTTTATTGGCCTGAACGTCGAAGACTTTAATTTCTAAAATTGATTCTGCATATGATCTTGTTTTTCTAACAAGTCCTATTTCATCTGCTTTTTGCGTAACTTTGGCGTCAACAATACGGCCATATATTACAAGGTTAATTCCAGATATTTTTGCTTTTCGAGCAAGTGTCGCAAGCTTCATCCCACCGCCAGCATAGATGTCACGACTTTCTCCAAAGATGCTTGCACCTTCATCGTCAAAAATATAATCACGTGCACGCGAAAGCTCTTTTCTAAATTCTTCACTCGCAGTGATTGCAAGGTCCTCTTTACCAAAAGGAGATTCATTAAAAAATGGAAGAAGTGCGACTTTCTTTTTTATGTTATCAAAACCACGTGGTGGCTTTTTATAAGCCTGATTATATCGGGGGTATCTCGGTCTTTGGGGCTTTGGGAAAAGCGCAGCACATGACTGAAATAGAAAGATTAAAATAAGTAATGAAGCTGATCTAACCATTTGAAAACCTTAGGTTTTAATTTATTTTTTTGTAGGCTGTGCCTTAATAAATTTTACACCAAGAGTGTTATCCGTATCAATAAAGTCGAATTTTAGATCATTTTTTGCCGCTTGAAGCTCAGTTAGTAGAGTCTTTAAGTCTGATGTTTCACCGTCCATAAAAACAACTATTTCTGCTCTATTCGTACCAATTGACTCAAGTCTTGCATTCAGTGAGTATTTTATACCACGGCCTTTTAAAAGTTCTAAAAAATCATCTACAGCATCCATATTAGAAAAGTCAAAAAGTGAAATTCTGTGAATACTATTGATTGGTGGAATATTTTTAATTTTTCTTTTGAGTTTTTCAAAGTTTCCAAATGGCATTCTATAAACATAATTTGCAAGAACAGTAGAGAGCTTATCAAAATTGAGTTTTCTATATTTCTTCTCTTCTTTGTCAAAAGTCATAGAACTTATAATATTATTTGATTGAAGATCTAGAAGGAATCCTCCTCCAGAGAAGATATAACTATATTCTTTGAGCTTTGGATTTGCAGATACTTTTTCTATAACAATTTCAATTTTTAAATAAAGTGAGTTAACAAACATCTCAGGAATATCTGTGATCATTTGTTCATATGGAAGTTTAAAATACTCATCTAGTCTCTCCTTCTTATCTTGAGAAAGAATTTGAATGTTTGCAATATTCCCTGGTTTGTTTTCACTAAACCACTTAAGCCAATTATCATTAACAACGCTTGTGAAATCTTCTCTTTGCTCTACTCCGAGGTCGGTATAGTCTGCATCTACAAGTTTATATTCCACATCTAAAAAGAGACTTCCATAATCAGATGACTTTTTCCCACGTGTATAGGCATAGTAAATTTCTCGAAGAAGTGTTTTGTTAACCTTGGCCTGAAGTTTTACATATCTGGCATTAGGATCTTGTTGAGAACGAGTGTATCTTTTAATACTATAAGATTGAATAACTCGCTTTAAATTAGCGTAATTTTTTTTGGCCACAAGTTTTTTAGTTCTTAGTTCTTTATTGAAACCCGCACGATCAGCTTTTCCATCTTTTGAATCTATTGAATATTTATTTTTCAGTGCCGTTTCAACAGAAGCAAAAGAGGCATCAAATTTCTCATCTATTTTTTTCCAAAATATCTCTTTTGATAGTCCCATCGTTTCTAGTTCTTTTGAGATGACATCAAGAAAACCTTTATGAATAACCTGAGCCTTTATAAATGTTAACGAGTCACTACTTGAAGCGTAAAATCTTCCTTCGCCTTTAACGAAATCTGAAGCTGAAGCTGCAAATACAGAGAATGATAACAGTCCCAAGATAAGGTACTTAAACATATTAATCCTTTATTTCTTTTTCTTGCCTATTGTGGCGTAATTTCTTCCATTTTGCCATCAGTAAAAAAGCTCACTGAGCTCGTATTTGTAATCTCATTTATTTTTGCCGCAAGCTGTGGAGATGGATTGACAAGGTAGCTCTCGCCAAGATTCATCTTGGCCTTACCATCAACTGACTCAAATACTAAGTGAGCCGGAACTGATCCTCTGTAACTTAGAAGTATTTGTTTAAGCTTTGGAAGCGTATATTCATTGATATTTTCAGTTACAAGCTTAACTACAACTGCTGTTACTCTCGCATCAGTTTCATCTTCCACGAGTCTAATCTTATTCACAAAAAAACTTCTTCTATCTTCAGATAGTTTTACATATCCCTCTATAATTAGAGGTTCATCGCTTTCTAAAAACTCAAAGTATTCAGCATAAGTTTTTGGGAATACAAGGCACTCAATTTTACCAGATAAGTCCTCGATAGTTACAAACGCCATTCGATCACCTTTTTTGGTAAGGATGGCCTTCTTCTCAGATATTAGACCTGCGATAGTTAAATTTCTTTTGGTAGGGTCATTTTTTCTTGCATCTTTATTTCTAAAATCAAATGGAGGAGCTTCCATCTTTGGCAGTTCATGTATCTCTGCAATCTCCATAGATACAAGTTTCTTTAAAATATCTCCAAATTTATCTAGTGGATGGCCAGAGACATAAACTCCAAGAAGCTGCTGCTCGTACCCTAGTTTTTCTTTTTCATCAAAGTCAGCAACTTCATTTATGTCGAGCATCTGCTCTTTACTCTCATCAAAGTCAGCCCCCATATCAAATAGGTTCACCTGACCATTAGCCTTCTCTTCTTGTTTTTTCTTAGCAAAAGTTACAATCGTTTCAACATTTTCTAAAAGTGTTTTTCTATTAAGTTTCTCACAAGCATCAAAACCACCAACTTTGATAAGCGATTCAATGGTTCTCATATTGACCGATTTCATACTGACTCTTTCACAGAAATCAATAAAGCTTAGAAATGGTCCATTCTCTTCGCGTTCAGCAATAATTGCAGCAACTGGACCAGCTCCAACATTTTTTACTGCTCCCATACCAAAACGAACGTCATTCCCGATAACATTGAAAAGGTAGAGTGAATGATTTACATCAGGAGGTAGAATCTCAATATCATGAGCACGTGCATCGTTAATATACATCGTGATCTTATCCATATTATTCATCTCTGTTCCAAGCATTGCGGCAAAGAATGAGGCTGGATAATAATGTTTTAGGAAAGCTGTTTGATAAGCGATAATAGCATATGCCACGGCGTGAGATTTATTAAATCCATATTTTGCAAACTCGGCCATAAGGTCATAAACCTCAGCCGCTTTTTTAAGATCGTATCCCCTCTCTTTAGCTCCAGCTAAAAAGATTTCTTGATGACGGGCCATCTCTTCTTCTTTTTTCTTACCCATAGCTCGACGAAGAAGATCGGCTCCACCGAGAGAGTATCCTCCAACGGTTCTTGCAATGTTCATAACTTGCTCTTGGTAGACGATAATCCCATAGGTATCGTAAAGAACAGGCTCTAAACTTTTCTCACCTTCAAAAAAGTAATCAACATCTTTTCTGCCAAACTTTCGCTCAATGAATTCATCGTGCATTCCAAGTCCCATTGGACCTGGTCTATAGAGAGCGTTGATGGCCGTAATATCGTCAATTGTCCCTGGTTGTAGTCTTAAACAAA
>Ga0307981_1003690_pt1 | contig 11315 bp, 7 predicted proteins | sample OrgLakmetagen987_FD_201849 | JGI IMG/M metagenome (GOLD analysis project Ga0307981, IMG submission 201849) | Saline water microbial communities from Organic Lake, Antarctica - #987 | ecosystem: Environmental > Aquatic > Non-marine Saline and Alkaline > Saline | place: Antarctica: Organic Lake... | reverse complement strand
CACACGGATGATCACCATCAGCAAGGGATCAGACGGAACCATCAAGCCATTTTCTAAACAATACGATGACCCAGAGATCGCCATGCGCACCCAGTTCTCATTGGCAGAGAGCTACCTTGAGCTGGCAAAAAGCCACCGTAAACTAGGTAAGAAAGAGATGGCAGCTCGCGAATATATTCGAGCGAAACAATTGCTCGCTAAGGCGATGGACCAATTTAAAGATCCTCAAACACGCTCCCACGCAGAGTATTTGTTAGGAACTCTGTCACTTGAGGAAGCTAATAATACTCCAGAAGGCGATATTAAAGAAACTCGCTACCGAGCCGCTCTATCGCGCTTCATGAATGTAGTGGGCAGCTACCCGAACACCATTCACGCATCTAAAGCGCAGTATAGAATTGCTACCGTCTATGAGAAGCTCAAGCAGCCAGATATCGCCGCTCAAGAGTATGTTAAGCTGGCCTACAAGCACCCTGATTCGGAATACCTCGCCACCGCCATGGCTAAACTAGGTAGCTACTTCCTACGCAGTGCTTCCACTTATGAAAAGGAAGCGAAAGAGCTATTGGCCGATACAGATAATAAGGATGCCCAGTTCAAAGGTGAAGCTCGGCAGGCGCTAGCTGAGCGCGAATACATCAAGACCGCCCAGATATTTAGCCGCTTACAACAACGCTTCCCAACCGACTCGCTCGCCGGTAAAGCTGGCATCCGTGCAGGCCAGGCATACATGCGAGCCAAAAAAACGAACGAGGCTCTCGCCGTATTCCTGAGCGTGGTAAAAGATCAAGGATACGATGGTAAAACCCTTCGCTCACAGGGCATGTATTGGGCAGGGATGTGCTACCAGTCACTCAGACAAGAGATGGCTGCCTACTCAATCTATAAACGCCTGACCTACGATTTCCCCGAAAGCAAATGGGCCGCCTACGCCCGAGGTCGCCTGTCACAAGGCAAATTACAAAAACTCGAGAACGAACTCGAAATCGAACGCCTAGAGGAAGGACGTTAGTTAGTAGCTGAAAGAACCGAATCACTCACAAATTTCTATTTATAATGAACTATCGAAACCTCACAGGCCTATCATGCTATATTCTCGTTGCTTGCACTGCCTTCGCATCGCCGCTTGATAATCAAATTAAGGCGTTTGAAGCCTCTCAGACCCAGACCGAGGGATCCGTGTTCGGCATCTTGTCGACTGGGATAAAAGAACACCGTACCGCCGAGGCTTTTGCCAAGGTGAAGCCGTGGTTGACCGCTAACCCATCTAATTCACAAAAACTGTTGTTCCAAGCGGGGAAGGCAGCAGAATACGCAGGTAAGTGGTCAGATGCAGTTAGTTTTTACCGTAAATTACTGAAGGGTAAATCGTTGGATGCAAGACTGGCTGGTGAGGCGGTGGATTCAGTTTACCGGTTGCTCATTAATAGCATGAATGAGCCAGAATCTGCTTATCTCTTTATGCGCGAGGATGGTGACCGCTTACGCGCCTACGGAAACGCCAGGCAATATGATCATTGGTTTATGGAGCAAGCCCTTAAGCGCATGGATCTCGTCGCCATAGCAAATCGTTTCGCCGTCATTTATAATACCAATGAATCAGCAGAGCACCTAGCTGAATTCGAGAGTGCCATGCTTCACGAACTCGAAACCTACGAGTATAACAACAAGGAAACTATAGCAGCGATAGAAAAACTAGCTAATGCCAAGCATAGTAGTAAGCAGTTACGAGCACGGCTAAATTGGCTAAAAGCAATTATGCCTACCCAGCGACTACTAGAGAAATCCATCACTGACCGTAACGAGATATCTGCTGCTATGCTAGGTGCACCGCTGAGAGCAGCGGAGGAGCTCATTGCAATACTACCTTACAAAGGATCGATCATTGTCTCTGAAGGTTGGATGCATTCTAGACAGGGTGACTCAGGAGTTTTCTCACTTTTTGTCAAGGTGCGACGCGCGGAGAAGGCGGCGCCTATCATGAAGGCACTGCGAAGCATGTCTGCGGAGCAAGGCCAACGCTTGCTCGGATACAAAGTCAAATATGCCCGTGACCGTAAGATTGGTAATTATATCCTCTCGAAGGGTGAGCGGCGTACTCTTGTTCGTGACCTTCCAGCCGTCTTCAATTCCTTGGCTGCACCAGATGTGTTACTCTTTGATAAGACATTGACGGTAGAGGATGCTAAAGTGATGGCTCCGAACATGCTTCGTAATCCACACTTAGAGGCTGCGATGGTTCGTGCCTGGGCAAATCCTGAACGTAAGTATAGCATCGTCTTTGATGAAATGATGAAGACGGAAATGTGGCGTTTTAACGAAGTCAAGACTCTCACCCACGGTCTCTGGCATAGTGGTATGTTCGAGCGGGACACCAAATATGAGGTGCCACTGAAAAAATATGCTAAACTCGATGGTAGCTACCAGAAACTAAACAAACAGGTAGGAAAAAAGGCTAATTCTAGTGCGCGAAAGGCAGCATTTAATCAACTATACAAAGAGCTATCGAGTTCAAATCTTTCTACTCCTGGCTTGTTAGTATTATGGGATGATCTCTTCATAAACGCCGCAGATTCAGATACGGCCTTATTTCTTAAGTCAATGTTACCAAATCTTGAAGGTGATCGCGGCTATCTGTTACGCCGTGCATTGGATAAGTCAACATTCGGTAAATCGGGCAGGCTACCGTGGCGGGCAGTTGTGCATAGTAATCATTTCAAATACCACCAGAAAGATACCCGCACAGGTGGCGCTGCCATCATTGCTCAACTGTCGACGATGCTGAAAGCGCAATTGAAATCAGGTAATTTGTCCGAGACTATTTTCGGAATGTGGTTACATAGCGTGGATGTAAGTAGCGCTGAGGGTCAGGCACTGATGAAGCAAATTGCTAGCTCACCAGACTACGAGAAAATCGATCCAGCCTACCGCCAGGCAGCCGTAGACCAGTATCATTTTGGCGCTATTGCGATGACTGAGGCTATGTTGGTAAAAGATTCACGCTACATCAGCCGCGAGCTGACGGCATTAACGAAAGAAGCAACACCAGCACAGGTGGAAGCCGCACTAAAAACTGTGCTTGCTCGAGCTAATAAAGCTCCTTCAAAGGTCGCCGTCATGGGACTTACTAATGTTGCGAACTTACCGGAGTGGTCCGCTCCGACACGTAGTCTAGTGCTTTCTCTGTTCAGAGAAAATGCGCCCATCGGTGCTTATCCCACCGGTCAAGGCTATGAGGCCCTTGTTATTCGTATTGCTGAGGAAGCCCAGAAAAGTAAGCAATGGGGACCGCTCGAACCATATGCAGCTGGACTTTGGCATGCCGCGGCTACAAAAGAAAGCCCTGCATCTAGTGGAGCCATTGCTCTGTCTCTTATGACCGAGGCGGCGTTCAAGGCAGGTGATGCTTCAATTGCTGCGACATTTTCCCGAGCTGCAGTAATGGGATCGTTCGGCCGGATTCATTTCTCGCGAACTGATTGGAAAATCCCGCTTATTACGGCACGAATAAAAGGAGTCATCGGCAGGGCTGCTGTGGCAATCGGTGCCGTAGAAATTCCAGTTGATGAAACCGATCCTGCATTTGGTATCTACAAATCAAACTCTGAGTATATTCAAGGAAACTTAGAAACTGCATGGGAACTCTACGAAGCCAATACTGAAGAACTTCAACCGATCATTCGCAAACTTGCAATCGAATACAATTTCTGGCTTTTGAAGCGCAATACCGAGATGAATCAAACTGATCGTGCTGAGTTAATGGTCAAGGAACTCATGATATGGTCGCGTCAGTCTGAAGGCACATTTAGTTCCGAACAAGAAGCGGAGCTGAAAATTGCCTATGCCGATCTAGCATTCCGTAAGGGTGCCTTACCAACATCACGCGCTTGGTATCGTAAAGTTGCGGATGCCGCCGAATACAAAGGAACTTCCGTACAATTGCGGGCGGCGCTAGGCTCAGTCATGATAGACCGTGTTTCCAAAGATTTTTCAAGTGCCCTTGGTGAGCTGGATAAACTCATGCTGCTCAAGAACTCAGAGTCTAGGATCAAAGTTTATTATGCCCGAGCCGAGGTTTTCATGGATCAGGAAAATTACAAAGAAGCATTCGATGCGGTTGACTACGTGTTACGTAAACAACCTAAACATGCTGACGCCCTGATTTTGAGAGGGAAAATCCAGTTTCAAATGAGGCAACTCGTCGAGGCTACAGAAATCGAGCTCGGGCCGTCTCAAGATGACACAGTGATCGTGCCTGGTGAATCAATCAAAATCAATCTTCGAGACCCCACCCTGAGTGTCTCTGGTGTTGGTGCGGATATTGAAGTAGAGATCTGGGCTGAGTCCGGCGACAGTGAACGCGTCATGCTCAACCAACTCGGTGATAGCAAAGAGAAGTTCCGTGCCGAAATACCTACCGCCCTTGGCGCACCGATTAAAGGTGATAAAATTCTCCAAATCCTCGGAAAAGATAAAATCCGCTTCGGCTACTCGAAGCGATTCCGTAAAAAAATGGACGACCTTCCAGCTGACCCGGAACTTGCGATTGAGGTAGCCTCCGATGCTCAACTTGCATTTTCCGCCGGTGCATTCCCGCCTCGGGAAGGTGAGCGCCGTCTCTCTATCGAGGAACTCGGACTCTCCACCGCTCAAGCGGCGCTCGGAACCCGTAGCGTCCGTCCCGGCAATCCAGTTTACATCCGAGTTTCCGATCCCGATCAAAGTCTCACTCCGGGAATCGATGAAGTTACTGTCAATTTGAGTGTGACCAGCGGTGATGTTATCCGCCAGCTAGTCCTCAAGGAAACTGGTCCATACACGGGGGAGTTCCAGGGAATCGTGCCCACCGCCGGTGCTCAGGCGATGGCTTTCGCCTCAGAAAGCGCCCCAGGCCGTGACCCTAACATGGCAATCAGCTCGAATGTATACCCGGGCTGGTCAGGCAATGTCGGTGATAAAGACAAGGCCCGTACCTTTGGTGTCGATCTCAACGATAACGTGCCACTCGATAAGATGGCGTTTAACTTCGGCGCAGTAGGGCAGGGGCTTACCCATTTTGTTCTGCAGACTTCGATGAACGGCAACAAGTGGACCACTCGTTCACGCTTCCCTGAGACGAAAAACCTAGCCCCTTGGGACGGTCGTCCACGGCTTTCAGTTGTCCCTAACCTACATACGAGCCCTCTCTCCAAACCCGAGGATAGGACCGTGCCTAAGGACTGGAAAGAAAGAATGGAGTTGAACTCTGTCCGCCCAGCGATCGAATACAACGCAGATGTTCTCACTAATCTTAGCGTTGAAAATCTTCCCTCAGTCAAGATCCACCCTGGCTCAGCGGTGCTGCTCAAGTTCCGTGCTCTTTTCTATCAGCCCGCCGCTGCGATCCGCCGTTTCCGACTAGCAGGATTCCCTGTGGACGATGGTAAAGAAAATATTCGGACGATCTTCCTGATCGACGGCCGACCTGCTTCCGAAAAATCTGACAATCCACTTACCATCGAACGTGAGTTCGGACCCGGACTTCACGAAATTGAGATCTGGTACACCGAACCGCTTCCCGAGTTAAAGAAACGCAAACCTAGCTTGCTGTGTGACGTCCCGGGTAAAGACGCGCTCGTGCCTTGCCCAGATTCCATGTTCGACCCTGCCCAGTTTCCTGAAGGGGCACGCCAATTAATCGACCAGCCAGCCACCATCACTGAAACTGATACTGGTATTGATGTCGCATTTGGTGACCGCACTCAAGCTCGCCTCGTCCGTCTTGTGATTCAAGGATTCGAAGGTGTCTCACCCACGATGAAATCCGTCTCCCTCAGTGACCGTAATGGCAAGGCACTTCTACCCGTCGCCAAAGACTACAAGGCACTACGCGAAAACTTGCAACTCGAAGTACTACCTGGCCGTTGCCTTCAACACAGCTACCCTCACCGCTTCATTCCTCAATTATAAACAAACCGATGAGGGTCGGATCTTTGAGCCGGAAGCCATCCGTCGTTTCAAATTTGATGATGCCGTGGCCCTGGTCATTGACGATGCCGACATGGACAGCGGCCCGCAGCGCGACACTCTAGATATTCAGGTCACCACCAGCGATGGTAAAAAAGTGACTATCAAGGCGGTTGAGACCGAAGTTCACAGCGGTCGCTTTATCGGCCGTGTCTTCCCCGTATCCAGCAAACCTGAACGCGATTCAGAAATCCAGCTTCCAGAAGGTGGCACTATTACCGCGACCTACCGCGATATGGAAAACCTTGATCCCGGTATCCCCGCGGATCGTACTGTCACCATAGAACACGCCAAGTATGGCACTCCCAGCGTCGCAGCCTACAGCATCACCAGCAGACTACTGCCGGTATCTCCGATCCCTGACGATGAACCTGTAACCAGTGCTAATGAGGGAAGTAAGCGTAAACGTGACCTCGGGCCGGAAGTGATCGAGCCCCGCCGCGCGCTCAACTACAATTACATCGATGAACCTAGCTTGGCAAAAACTTCACTCAAGGGAGTGATAGGATCATCCTTGCTCTTCGACGTCGTGGTGCCGCACTTAGCACTCGCTAGGAGCAGCGAAATCAGGGCTTATATCCAGACCGACGCTGCTCGCAAGGCATCAAAGGTTCCATCTGGAAAGGTCTTTGACGTCAGAGTCCCAGGAACATTGAAGCTTACCGGCGCTCTCACAGGGACCGAGACGGAGATGCCTACAGGTTACACAGCTGGAACTAACACTCGCCCCAAAACTAATGCCACTCCTCTGGAGCAGGGACGGTTCTCATTCTCTGTTCCTCTAATTCTAGGTGACCCACCAGCACGCAGTTTTGCCACCAAGGCCGCTGAAGCAATGTCTGCTTCCTCACTCCCTGATGGCCTCGCCGTTCGCGCTGGAGATATTGTGCACGTCGGTTACCCCTATAAAGATGCCGATGATAAAGTGCAGTGGAAGACTATGTCGTACACCGTTGGCAGCCATGCATTCCTCTCAGTGATGAACGGTAATTTCAACCGCACTCTGCGAAGCGCTTTCGTGGGGGAAAAAGTTTACATCCGACTTCTCGCCCGCGGCCTCGACCAGACCCCTGAGCGCGATACTGCATCTGTTACCCTGAAGGGCAGCAGTGGCGTATCCACCGTATATAATATCAGCGAAACCGAACACCATAGCGGGATTTTCAAAGGCGTTTTCACTATTAGTTACGCCGATGATGAAATCCCTGCGAAACTTCCTCCCGTCGAGCTGAACGGATTTCCGATCCGCTACGGCGATAAGATCAACGTCAGTTACGCAGCATCTGGAGAAGATCCCTTACAGGAATTAACCGTTTCCATCAACAACGGTGCCGATGGCCTCATCGAGCCATTTAGTAAACGATACTCCGGTAATGAAATGGCTGTGAAAACAAGCTTCACTCTTGCTGAGTGCTTCTTCGAACTCGCTAAAAAACATCGCAAGATGGACCAAGAAAGTCTTGCACGCCGCGAGATGGGTCAAGCGCGTAAACTTCTCCTAGAGGCCCTCGCCACCCATCGAGATGATGATATGCGTGCTCATGCAGAATACCTACTTGGTAACCTCGCTCAGGAATACGCCGACCTCTCGAAAAACGCGGAAGCTAAACTGCCACTCTATCAGGATGCATTGGCTCGGTTCTCAAAAATCCCTACCGACTACCCTGAAACTGTGTTTGCAGCCAAAGCGCAGTTCAAGACCGCCCTGGTTTACGAAAAAATGGGTGAGATCGAAAACTCAGTGGAAGAATACGTCAAACTAGCCTACAAATACCCTGACGACGAGTTGATCCCCACCGTGATGTCCCGGCTGGGTGGATACTTTAAGAAAAAAGGCCTGTCTTATAAAAAACAAGCTGACCTGCTGCGCGAAAAAGAAGAAATTGAATCCAAAGCCGAAGTCCTGCGTCTCGATGAACTTTCCTACCCAGAATTCCTCAAAGCCGCCATGGTCTACTCCAAACTCCAGGAACGTTTCCCGGATAACCTACTGGCTGGACTGGCTGGACTCAGCGCCGCCCAAAACTACATGCGCGCTCATCAATACAAACAGGCGATTGATGGATTCCAAATCGTCATCAATAACGAGCAATACGACGACCGCGACATCCGCGCTCAAGCACTCTACTGGTGCGGACTCAGCCACGAACGTATCCCAGGCGGTGGCTGGAAATCCCGTGGCCAGGCGAAGCTTTCAGCCTACCAGATATACCGCCGGGTAACCTTCGATTTCCCAGATAGTAAATGGGCAAAGTATTCCCGTGGTCGCCTCGCCGACCCAGTATTTGCCGACATCATCGAGAAGGAAGCCCAGGGGCGTGAAAGAATGTTAGAAGCCTTGAAAGAGGCGAATAAGTAGACTATTAATTTAATGAACCAACTAGAACAACAACTCCTCCGCGATAACGTGGGCGATGCCGAACCCCGGCTACGACTACTTACTAACACTCGGATTGACACTGGGCGCTGGTGGCGGAAAACCCGTCTCTGGCTCTGTGTGATGGAGGATGAACTGGTGTTGCTCTCGGTCTCACGCCGTCGATACTTCGAACGCCGTCCCCTTGCCGAAAGTAAGCAGACCCATTATAATCACTCCACTGGTGAACTTGTTATTGAACCCGCCGAAACCCTGCAGTATAACAACTGCAATCTTACCCCACGCGATGCCCTTCGCGTTCTTAATTTTCTCAAAACTGAAACGAAAAACACAACACTAATTACTGAATAATGTTAGAAAATATCTTAAAAGGTGGACCGATCATGGTCCCGTTGGTTATATGTAGCCTGGTTAGCCTAGCAGTCGTCTTCGACCGCTGGAGAGCATTCCGTGAAAACCGTAAGGTCGACACGCGATCATTAAGGGCTAAAGTGCTCACGCATCTGCGAACTAAAAATATTGAAGGAGCCATCAGCGAATGTGAATCCTCTCACGGACCGATCGCCTCCGTCCTACTCGCCGGTCTTCGCTCATACTCCCAGCTTAGTGGTAAAGGGGAAAGTTCCGAGACAATGCGTCTGGTTGTGGGCCAAGTGATGGAAGACTACAGCGCCCAGGCGATGAGCGTGGTTAACAAACGTCTCGACGTCCTAACTACGATCGGAACAGCGGCGCCTCTTCTTGGAATGACTGGAACAGTCACTGGTATGATAGCTTCTTTCGCCGGACTCGCTGATGCGGGAAGTGTCGGAGGCAGCGGTGGTGCAGTGGCTAACGGAATTGCTGAAGCGATGGTAACTACCGCGGTCGGACTCATTATCGCTCTATTAGCCGTTATTCCTCAGAGTGTGTTCAATCGTTGGAGCGATGAGATCGAGCTAGAGATTGAAGAAGGCTCTAGTGAAGTGGTCGAGTTCATCTTAACGCACCACTAAATACGCATGTCACGAAAACGCCATAGCAAGGAAAAGAAGCACCGCACGGGGGAGATTCCCACCGGGTCCTTCTCTGATATTGCGTTCCTATTGATCATCTACTTCTTGGTGGCTACTACCTTGGTGAAGGTAAAAACGATCGCTGCTGATTTACCGTCAGGTGAAAAAGCAACGAAGAGCCAGTCAGACAAGACGCCGATTGTGAACTTGCGTGGTATAGAGATATTTTTTAACGATAAAAAAGTAAGTGTAGATTCACTCAACGAAAAACTCGCAGCATTAGATCTGGGTGAAAAGGAAGACGCCAAGCGCGTGATCATGCTCGAATCAACTCAAGGCACCCCATACGAAAACTACTTTCAGGTTCTCGCCGCTATCAGCGCCAATCAAGGCGTTGTCGCGATCGTAGAGGACGACAAATAAACCATGAAAAAACGACTACAAAGTAAGAAACGCCGAGCCGTGCCCGTACCGATTGCGAGCATGGGCGACATTGCGTTTCTACTGATCATTTTCTTCATGGTCACTAGTGAGGTTTCTAAGGATAAAAACATGGCAGTGGTATTGCCTCTCTCCGAACATGTTAAACAGATGAAGGTGGTGGTTGTGGCCCGCGTAGCCGTAGACGAAAATGGTGAAATCTACTTCGATGGTAACCGCGTAGATAATGCTAAAGATGTCGAGTGGGGTGTCAGAGCACTACTAACAAATACTATTTCAGACGACCAACGTCATGTCCAATTTAAGTGTGATAGTGCACTGCCTAAGGAGACGTTTGAACCCGTCATTAAAGCCATTGCTGCAGGAGGTGGCATCATCGAAGCCGTCGGAGAATTACAGCAATAAAACGATTATTTACCAAGTAAGCTAAAAGAGTCAAAAATTCAAAATACTAACAACAATGACAGAGACACAGAAAGAAGAAGTAACACCGGATCAGCTAATGAAGCACTTTCAAGGCAGTAGCCTGAAGTCGATCATCATCTTTACCGTGATTATACACGTTGTCCTGCTTGCCGGGACCAGTTTTCCTTACCTCTATAAATCCGTCGTAGGAGATGATACCTCCGTGATGAGCGAGGAAGAGCGGACTAAAGCAGCAATGCGTGATGCCACCGTTGCATTGCGTGAAATTGCCGAGGAACATGGCCTCAAGCCACAAGACCTGAGTAGTCAACTTGCGGGAGGTTCACGGAAAGGCCCGAAAGCTCCTGAGAAAGTGACTGCGACTAAAGAGGTTCAAGATAGCCTAGAAACTACTCTTGAGAAGCCTAAGTCGGCGATTGAGGAAGAAATCAGCAAAAAAGCGATTGGACCTACTTTACCGAAACCGCAAGACGACGAGGAAGACCTTTTCAAGTAAGAGACTAGGAAGTCCTATCTTTTAAGCATTACCTTTACAGAAATCATCCTGAGAATGAGCCAAAAGAACCATAGTAAGATCCCCGATGAGTGGATCGATGAAATCCCAACCAGCGCGTCCGCCCATAAGGCTCGCGTTGCCAGCGTGGCTACGTTCATGCTCGCTGGGTTTGCATGCGCGGTTTTGTTGGGTGGGTTTTCGCTTCTCGCTGCTCTGACGGCTTTCCATTCTACAAACCTAGCAGTTGCTGATCTCTGGCAATCAAATAACACGTCTTCTGCGCTCGCTTTTTGTTTTCAATTATTTGTTATTACAAGCTGTGTTTGCGGTCTAACAGGTTTATTGAGCTTGCTCCGAAACCGTGTGACCTACCAATTACTTCGCGCTACCATGTATGTAATCTACGCGTCTGTTGCGTGTTATGTGTATGTGTTTTGGCAAGGGGCATCTTCTATCCTTGATGCTGGTCTAGAGATTGATGGAGCTAAACAAGATGGTGCCACAATCTTTAAGCTTTGGTGGAAAGCGTGTTGGCCGGCACTTGCTCTAGCACTCTATGCTGGGTGGCTTCATG
>Ga0307981_1003683_pt1 | contig 11330 bp, 7 predicted proteins | sample OrgLakmetagen987_FD_201849 | JGI IMG/M metagenome (GOLD analysis project Ga0307981, IMG submission 201849) | Saline water microbial communities from Organic Lake, Antarctica - #987 | ecosystem: Environmental > Aquatic > Non-marine Saline and Alkaline > Saline | place: Antarctica: Organic Lake... | reverse complement strand
TTGGGATAATTGGTAGACCTCAACCAATAGATGCTGTCGAATGAGAAACCGCGATGTTGCGACTCTTTTGATATCATCTGGTTGAGCATATGCCATCGTACCGCTTATGGTTCTCGAGCCAAACGCTACGGAGTACTCCCGTACCTTGTAGTGACAGTCCTCGGCTGCGTGCATTGGATCTGTCTTGACGCATGCGCTGCTGTGGCGATGAAGAATTACGTAATAGGAAGTCTATTGGTATAAGATTTGGATCAAGAGGAGGAACCATCTTGTACACTATTCTTGTATTAGTCTGTTTAGCACTCTTTCGTTAGAATGATTGGTATCTCATTCATCTTTTTCTACTCCTAGCCTCTCTTGGGCCTGATTCAAAAACAACCTCAACGAAACCCAGTTAAATGTGTCGTTGTGACCGCGGAAGGGTCATTTTGAAACCCCAAGAGGAAATCTCACACAACAAGACTCCTGTTGCGGCTTTTCTATCACTACATCACTACAACTTCACAGCACCCGATCCAGCCATCCAGCCATGGGAAAGCAAACAAACAAGCAGCCCGAAGAGGTCCTCCCTCTCGGCGTGGGCCGTGTCCCCGCGTGGTGGATGGAGATCACTCCCCATTACACCTTGGACTTGGAAGAACAAGAAGCCCGTCGTGCAATCGAAGATCAGATGTCATTCTACTACGCGCAAATGGCCGCGGCCGACGATGCTGGTATTCTAGACGCTGATGGAAAGCCCAAACTGGGTCCAGATGGAAACCCTCTAACCAGCTCCTACTCGGGTAATAACGGATGGACCGGGCGTTGTACCAACGGAAATGGAGGCGCTGCAGGCATCGTTTGTCCTGATGGACGCACCTTTGCACCTGGTACTGCTGTTATTAACCCCGAGATGTTTGGAATCTCCAAGGACGATCCCGACTACAAGAATTACTTGACTGGAGCCAAGCTTCCTCCTGGATACTTGGAAAGGATGGCCGAGTTCGCTGCCCAATACCGCGCCAGTACTGGCAGTGACAGCTCTGGTATCCCCAACAACTTGCAACAGACTGACTACGGACGTTACGGACGGCAAGCCGAGACACCCGCCTTTCAGCCGGCGTGGGCCAAGCTCAAGTTGCGTTCAACCAATCACGGTAGTGCTCTTCGTTATGGTATCGATTTGAGCCCAGAGAAAGGTGGACGTCGCGTCGTGGAGTCCGACCTTTCTGCCATTGCTACAACTCCTCTCGAACTCGAGGCGCAGCCCGAACCTGAGCCTGTGGTGGAGGCTCCTCCGCCCAAGCAAAAGAAGTTGGTTCGCAAGGTGCGCAAAGTCCCCAAAAAGAAGACGGGAGCTCCCAACAAAGCGGTTGCCAACAAGTCCACGCCCACGCCGACTACCCGGCCCACTCCTCCTGTCGAAGAGAAGAAGGACGCCTACGTGCCCAAAACGTACGACCAGTATCAACACAGTGACTACTATTACAATGCCGGAAAACAGCTTGGCGTGAATCATCACTACGACGAGGATGAGTACGAGGAGATTGTTGAAGAGGAAATCATTGAAGAATACGACGATGAGTATGATGAGGAAATCATCGAGGATGACCACCACCACCATGGGCCGCCAAAGTCTACCTCGAACTTGTCAGACTTGCAGGCTATTCTTGCGGCCAAGCAAGCAGAGTTGATGCAGCTGCAAGCGCAAATGTGATGTGTATACTGTCATCTACACGCAACCACCTGTTTAGTACTAATACTACTTGGTTATACACTTTTTAAGATTTCTGTTACGAATATTTGTACCAATGTAGACTAGACACTCTCTGCGCACTAGCGCCATTTAATAGAACGATCTTGTTTGTGAGTCCTCGCACTAGTACGCCAGATCTCTATTTCGAAGGCGGCGCCAGAGACGATGCTTCGCTCCTCGCTGTCAATGTTGCTTGCATGCTGCCGTAGCCGTATAGTAGATTGCATCTACGACAGTCAGTGATTAACTACGATGCTCCAGCTACTACGCGCGAGGAAAGGAAGTTTTCATCTCTTTGAGTCGTCGTTAACTCTCTCTTGCTATGAATATAGAGCATGAGCAACTTTTTCTACAGTGAGCTTTTCGAAAGCTCGAAGCTACAGTACAGTGCGGTACAGAGATAACGTCTGACGATAGGTAGTCTAGGGTTAGAAGTACTGTAGTATGCCCGCAGTCTTGGGTCTGGGACGGCGAGCCGACCTGTTCTTTGCGCCGGTGACCCGACCTTCTGGGGCGTACTCCTTGCGCTACACTCAAAGAGCAGAAAGTTTGTCACCACGATGACCGTTCAAAACGAACCAATCTTGCTCATTTTCTCTGGCCACATTTCTTCATTCTTCGACTATTACCACATCTTGTTCGCATTGTACCCTCTTCTCAACTATCACCATGAACGCGCAGTCCTCCGCTTACACCCAAACTTCCATCGAAGGGAGACCTGACGAATTCCTTCCGTTGAGGCGGGGTGGTGCCCCTTTGAGCCCCAGACGGAATGCTCGCACTCGGGATTGGTTGAACAGCCCCAACCCAGCCAATTTGAGCGTGGAAGACCCATTCAAAGCTGAGAAACTAGCCATTAACGTTGTCGGTGCTACCAAACCTCTTCCATTTATGGAAAAAGAGATGGCAGACCCGGTGGAATCGACAACTAACGGTGCCGACCAAGTGTCGGTTCTTTCCGGCGATGAAACTCGATCCTGCTTTCTCTGGCCACCAAACGCGCTCTTCACCGTCCCGTCTGAAATCCAAATCAACCCTCCCACTATGCATGCCGAGTCTTCTACTTCCGAGGCTGATAATACTCCAGATGAAGCAAACACAATTATGGTAGTCCCCACAGCTCCAGACAGTTGGAAGCCGACAGATTTTTTGCCCATGAGGTCACCCACTCCCACGACACCGAAGCGAAAGAGCCGTGCAGCGAACTCGTGGCAAAGCCCGCGCCCTACGCAAGAAGCATCCCCTGATATGGCAGGTTTGATGACTGTGCTCGATAGCAGTGCTGTCGCTCCTTTCACTGAACACGTCGTCACCCCGTCCCCGAGCGTGACACAAGAGGATGACATACAGAGCACTGCGGAAGCAGTCCCCAGCAGAATCGAGACCGACGTGACTGCGGATGCTCTAGTTTCCACCAGTATCATCGAAACAGAAGAAGAAACTGTGGCTCCATCTGAAATCGAGCAGGAGGTCTTCGACGACGAGTATGCTCATTCCGAGACGGAGACTACGGCTACTCTGGAAACACTTGCGCAACCCCTCTATGATAGCTTGACGAAATCATTGGGCGATCTAAGCCTGAAGCTACCTTTCCAGGACGACGAGCAAGATGAATCGGTAGACGGGCAAAGCCACCGCTCGTCGTCAAGTCTTCAAACTACTGCCGGTAATGGCTGGGAGAAGCCTGACTGGGCCTCTAACCCAGTCGACATGCTGAAGAACAAAGGAGTTCCCGTCGAGAAAAATATCGAGTGGGAAAAACCTGCCTGGACCAAAACATCACTGCTCCGTCAAACTTCCAAGGCCGATATCCTCAAGAGAGAGGGTAACCTTGCCAGGCCGATTACCTTTTTGTCCGATGAGGTCAACAAAGCGTCCAATAGGCACGATATTAGTTGGGAAAAGCCAGATTGGACCAAAGCTCCCACGTTGAAGGCCACTGACAAGGGCGTCGCCCTCAAACAAGGAGGGGAAATTACGAGATCCAACACGTTCTTGTTAAAGGAGTAGAATGAATCGTCTCTTTTGGCATGCATTGAGTGTGAGTGTACGGTATATTTTGAATACACATCTTAAAAAACTATATGAATACTGTCTTTCTTGGATACCTTCACCTCTCTACTACAGATCTCCACTATCTACTTATTCGAGATTCGTACAATCCATAGCGCCTGGAAAAGGGATTAGAGACCAAAACGAGCTCATGCCATCTTGTGGACTCCAAAAGCCGCGGACACCCACGCCAAGATATGGCTCGTTTTGTGGCGTTGCATTCGCTGGGTGGCATTGACAGGTCGCCTTTAGCTTGTATGCCCAACTTACACGAATACCGATCATAAAGATGGAGCAAGTAAAAGTAATTACATCTTTATATCTTTTCAACTTGTTGCTGTTACCTACTAAACCACCACGGAATAACAGGTAGTGCTCGAAAGGTGGAAGGAGCACAACCGCACAACCACACAACCATCTCGTTTATCGTATCCATTCCTCCTCTTACTTCCTAAGCTTATCCAGCCCAGACGATCCTACCCTGAGAGAGAAACTTAGGCATCGTCAATGGGCCTGATGCCACCAATGGGTCTTGCAATTTCCTGGCCGTTCTTGAGAGCGTCTCCCTTGCCGGTGCCTTTCAGTCCAGCGTTCGTGGTCCAAGCCGGCTTTTCAAACGACAAATTCTTGCCCCCACCGCTGTGCGGCAAGTTAGTAATGGGCTTGGCAAGGTCTCCGTGGACATTACTTTCCTTGTGGTCGCCAGTCCATTCGGGCTTGGAGAAAGGACCGTCTTTATTGGAGTGCGGCAAGTTGGTAATGGGGCCAGCAAGGTTTCCTTCCGTCTTCATGAGGTGAGCCTTTCCAGTGGACTTCAATTTGGTGCTGGTGGCCCAGGAGGGCTTCTCCCAGGAGAGGTCCTGTTCTTCTTCGTAGTTGGGCATTTTGATGAAGGGAGTTGAATGAATGCGATAAGTGCTATTGTGACCCGAGCGAATGAGACGTTCGTTTGTTCCTGGGTTGCGGAGTGAAACGCCCTTTTGCGCGGGATTAGTCGGGCCTTTTCCCACCTTTGGAACTGCTTTTTTTTGGCCAAGACTGAATGATTAGGGCAGGATGACCGGATGACCCTCTTCATCAAATAATGACCCCCTCTCATTATGTGTTTTTTTGGCGCCTAACGCGAGAACATTGATATTCGTTGCGGTACCGGCCCAGACAGGGAATGTCTTTTTAAGAGAATGTATCTAAGTATTTCAGGATGACCGGCGTAGAGATGCTATTGGGACATACAAACATCTAAATATAGATAGTCTTCGTTAAATGATTTCAGTGACCAGCCAAAGCGCTCCCAATCACAAGGACAAGGGCGGGGGGCGGGCCTTATCCGTACCGTGTTAGCGAAAAGGACCTGGCGTTAGGAGGCATCGTGACCTTTCAAACTGTTTTCTCGAAACACATCAGAAAGACCCTGCTCCGTGTATGCTATCACCACGCTCATCCTCAGCTGTCGACACTGACCATGTCGGAGGCGCTGGCAGAAGCACTGACGGAAAAGCTCGGACATGCGTATCCGTTTCCAATATACACGGAAAAGCTAAAGCCGCCGCGTCCCTTTCTCGTGCCATCGCTCGGCGATAAACCAGTCGAAATATTGCCGTCGGAAAAGCCCAGTCGTAAGATTCGCTTCGAAGAGTCTATTCTAGTCAAAGAGATTGCCAATCGCTTTAACAACGACGAGTACCCCGAGGATGATGAAGAAGGAAGTTACGAGATCGAGATTGTGGAAGAAGACGATGGTGAAGCGGACTTTTATGTTGAAATTGTAGACGGTGAAGTCTTTTATGTCTTTGAAACCGAAGACGACATTAGCGAAGAAGAATACGAAAGCGAGGATGATGAAACAAGCTACACAGAGTCTGCGTCGGGTCCCCTTCATCCTGCACAGTTTTCAATCCCAGGCGTACCAAACTTGGAGGATTCCTTCGCTGATTATGGTGACCAGATACCCACCGTGGTGGACTCTATTACCAACCAGGAGAGAGAACTTCTCAACGCGTCCACTCTTACCATGGGAGAAAGCTTTGCGTTTTTGGACATGGACACGGACTTCGATATATCCGACGGGGAGGCCGCTCCCGCCTTTGCTCACGAAGGTGTCGAACGCGCAGACCATTTACCCAAAACACCTGTCCGACGAGCTTCAGAGCAGATTGACGAGGATCTTCACTTGGAGGAGATGGAAATGGATAAGGTAGCCAGCGTTCAGAATGACGAGGAATATAGTCTGGATCTCAGCGCGGACGGGTCTACTGGAGACGAAAAGAAGAGCGTGGGAGAAGTTATGTCGCCCACAAAGAGTGAACCGCAGTCGCCTCCTGCGCCGTCGTCCCAGAGTCCTGGAAACTCCATTACACCGAGTCTCAAGTCGACCGGCCAAGACACGGTCACATCCATTCTCAAGTCTAGCTTCAAGTCTAGCCTTGGGAGCCTCGATAATAGCCCAAAGGTTCCGGACAGTCCTCGCAAGAAAAAAGTCAAGGGAGCACCAAAGACCTTTACCAAAACATATGTACGCGCCGACCAGTACGAAGTCGACCGTGTCTATGGCTGGGAAAAACCGCAATGGGTAGACAAAAAGCTCAAATCCACAGGTGCAGGGGAGAAGATTCGCGAGGGAGGCAACCTTGCCGCCCCCATTACGTTTCCCGAGAAGAAGACCTGGAACGACGATCCCAATGTCCTGAAAGAGGAAGGTTGTGAAAAGGTCAACATGGAAGAACTTATGCGGCGACTAAAAGGTGGAGATTCGGCTGGTCCTTCGCCAATGTTAAAACGACACCGGGGGAAACTCAAGGTCAGTATTTACGGAGCCAAGATTCGCGAAGGCGGAGATATTGTCCAGCCCATCACCCAGGCAACAGTCTTCAAAAAACGAGATGACGTCAATCTGGAAGCAAACCCTACCAAATTGCGAGCGACTCCTGTCGGACAGCTTGCTCGTCAAGGTGAGAACCTAGCTGGTCCAATTACACAAGCTACCACTCGACAGCAGTCGGATGTGAATCCAGAGGCGAACAAGGACGTTTTGAAGAACCGAATGCCAGTGTCACGGTCAAAGTCCTACGAATGGGAAAAACCCGAGTGGACCAGTGGCCAACTTCGTGCGACAAAAAGGGGCAAATTGGTCAAGAAAGGTGTGGATGTCGCGCAACCGATCACCCAAGGGGTACGAAAGAAGGACAAGCACCCCCTACTTCGCCAGCAGAGCGAAGACAGTCTCGTTGAGAAGAAAAAATATGAGTGGGAGAAGCCTGCCTGGACCCAGATAAAGCTAGGGTCGACAGGAAAGGGCGACGGCATAAAGAATGGCAAAAGGCTAGAGAGACCAATCACCTTTCCCTTGGGCAAGGGGCCTGCCCAACAGGAGGGAGACGCCGAGCCTGATGTTGCTGCTGAACGACGAACTTTCAATCGGTCTTTGTCATCGGATCTGTAACGAGTACGCCAAACTGCGAGAATCGAACGGAGAAAGTGGCGGATCAGTCGTATTATAGCATGGGTTCAACTTACTACTACTAGTCTACTTTCAAATCCCAAGCAACTTGAGGTGCAGCTGAGATACTATAGCTTGGTAACAGGTCAGTAATAATAATTGGACCATACAGCTCCTGTGAAGTGATGACTTTGCTCGCCGACTAGACCACAGTACTGTTACCGATGTCGTAAATTCGTACTACTTGTAGTAAGAATAAGACACAAGACACCGGCATAGCTATTTAGGTGAATGACGCGACCTATTGTACTTTTTAGGGACTTTGTCTCTGTCCTGATGTGTGTGTTTCGATCGCATGACCCAAATGACTCAAGAAACACCACTGCGCCTTCACAAAAAGGGAAAAGCGGCTTAAATATTTACATTTGCGCATACCAGCGACTCTTGCCTCCATTCCACACAAAACACTCAAACTGTCTTGACGATGCTGCGAGTTGCAGGAGGTTCAAACCATGAAGGCAGCGCCAACTGGACGACCGACATGGAGTGTGAGCTCGGTAGTGCCCTCGAAGATGAAACGGACGAAAAGACTGGGGCGACATGTACGAAAGAAATAGGCGGGGAGGTTGCTCTCGCCAACGAGGCCAAGAAAGAAGTTGAATTCGCTCAAGAGGAGGAAGCGAAGGAAGAAGGCGTTGCAGAGAAATACACTGTTGAAGAAGAAGAAGATGTCATGGACGACGAAGAGAAGGAGGAACTAATCAGCGACGAAGATTGCTCTGCCGGCGACGGCGACGGTGTGTCCACTATCGATGGTTCTTCGACTGTAGACGGCCACTCGACGATGGCCGACCTTTCAACTGCCTCTCATATCGATGGATCTGTTAGCAAGCCTGAAAAGGAGGATATCATTGCTGCGTTGACTAGAAGCTCTTTTTCGTCGCCTCCGTCTCCTTCCAAAGCTTCTGTTTCTACTCCCCCTGCTTCGACCCCTACCTCGACCCCCGCCCCCAATGAAGATAATTCATCGCCCGTAAAGCACAATCACATCGGCTGGGAGAAGCCCGAATGGGCGCAACCCAAGTTGAAGTCACACCCAAAAGCTTCCAAGGAAAGCGCAGCTGTGCACAAGGAAATCGAATGGGAAAAGCCAGAGTGGGCGAAGCCTAAACTTCGATCGACCGAAAAGGGACAGGCAATCAAGACCACGGGCGACTTGCAGAATCCAATCACCCACGTCGAAAAGGTTCATCTCGACCATATGTAAGTGCATTCTGTGATTCAGTAGCGCAGTTAGCGATGCATCAGGCCCGTTTCACTTTACTTACTCGCCGTCTTTGTTCGAAATCCCTGCAGTAATTTTGAGGCTAATCCAATGGCGCTGCGTCCGACGGGACGAGGGCATACCGTCCGTCTCGGGGAGAATCTAGCAGGGTAAGGTCCCCACTCATAGGAATGCTTCATTCGCTGTCGGTGGTTCGTTCGACGAACAGCATCTCACACACCTTTGTTTCGTCAATACACAGACCGATTACTCATATCGAGAGAAACCCAATGGGAGACATTAACTTTGAGGCAAATCCAACCTTTGTACTCAGAGAGAGTGACACTGGCAGCGGCGTTAAGCAAGGTGTTGATCTCGCCAACCCCATCACGTTTCCCATTAGAAGGGAGGCCATGGACGCCAATTTTGACGCCAATCCCGCTTTAATCCTCAAGCCGACCGGCAGAGGAAGCGTAATTCGCGACGGCAAGGAGATTACTAGGCCAATTACATTCCCCAACGGCAAGACGCCTTCTGAGGATGCTTTGGAAGATGAGCTATAATACTGTTGCTAGTCATATATTTGTGATCGTGGTCAATAAAATTATAGGGGGAAATGACAAGGCCGTTTGGGTCGCATCGTTGCTACGCCTCCCAGTAGCTAGCAGCTTGGTGTAAGTCAAAGTAAACGTTCGGGGAGGTACTCTCCAGCTAGTAGACTACTTTTTGGTTCATCTGTTCATCTTTGAGCGAGTGCATAATGTTCTCTCGAATAGACCAACTAAAGAGGGATACACCAGCACCGCGTGTTCGTTTTCCTTAAATATGTTCATTGCTTTCGACGCACTACTGTAGTTGCACTTCCTGACGAGAGAGAGAGGAACAGCTACCTCTACTGTAGGAGCAGGCAGCACACCTAGCTACCGTAGCGTGCTGTGTACTATAGACTCTTTCGACTGTCACAATTTGTGCCTTTTCACTGGCACCTCTTTCGGTACTGCGTTACCCAGTACGGAAGGGCGCGATGACCCTTTTGCGCGCGGGACATTATTTCACAAAAACTCTTTTGCCTCTCTGTCGATGGTCCATTCTGTGTGACCCGCACAAAAAGTTAGTGTCATCGTCTTCATCAAGATCAAGTATTAGCCTGCAACCATGTTCAACCACCGTCCCGACGATTGGCTTGGCGGCTCTTCTCCGAATCGCTCGCTAGGAGACGGACCGAATAGTCCTAAGAAAAAGACCATGAGCTGGAAGACTGCCCAGGATATGCTTCAGAACAAGAACGATGTCACCAACAAGGGTGATGCCACTGGCATTGAGGGTAACGACAAGAAAGTAGAGTTGCCCATTTCCATAATTGACTTGGCGGGTGATGAAGACACTGACGGTACCGAGTACGAGGAAGAGGAGATTATCGAGGTTGACGATGGTACAAGTAGCGAAAACGAGGACGATGAAACGAGCTATCAGGATCCTAATGAATACGAAGAAGAGATCATCGAGGAGGACGGAAGTAGTGAGCCTGCGTATTACCAAAACCGTGCCGATGATGACAGTGACGCAAGTTTCGAGGCTTTGCCTCCTCCAATTGCTGTTCCCAACGCACTACGCCCGGTTCACCTCCGAGAGCAAGAAAAACCCAAAGTCAACGCCAAGTATTATGACAGCAGTGACTCTAATGATAGCGACGACGACAATAGCGAAGACGACAATAGAGACGTACAAGAAAAAACAAAGCCTACTCCCGTCATGGAAAAGATGAAGGAAGCCTCCGAGCCCATGACCAAACGCACCACAAGGCCACTTATGCAGCGACAGGCGCCACCAGAGCCCGAGAGTGAATCTGAAGAAGAGGCACCCATTTTCCCAATGAGGCCGGGAATGATGCGTGGAAATTCCTTTGAAGAAGATCCTCCCTTGACAAAGGAGCCGTCCAACGACTCAAGTGCGAGACACGGGACTGTCCATGGGCACTCGTTGGAAGAAACGAAAAAGATTGCAAAATCCAACGATCACTCTTTGAGGCCCACTGCAATGCGTGGAAACTCGTTTGAAGAAAAACCGGAAAAGAAGAAACCTCTCTTTACTAGACCCATCGAGAAATCGAACGACCATTCTTTGAGGCCCACCACGGCGCGTGGACACTCCTTTGAAGACAAGCCCCCTCCAAGAAAGTGGAAGCCCACACCGGCCCCTGCCCCTGTGCAAGACGAGCAAGAAGACGCTGACGAAGACGGTCGCCCCAATATTGCTTGGAAAAAGCCCGACTGGGTCAAAACACCTTTGCTCCGACAAACCTCCAAGGCTCAGATCATCAAGCAAGGTGGTAATCTCGCCAAGCCCATTACTAACCTTCCGCACATGAACCCGGACGGTCCTTTTGAAAAGCCAGACTGGACGGAGGAGCAGCGACTTCGCGAGACAGCCAAGGGCGAACAGGTCAAACAAGGTAGCTCCATCAGTCGGCCCATCGGTGGTATTAAACCGATTGAGGATTGATTGATCGATAAATTGAGTAGTGTAAAAGCTGTAAAAGCTGTAAACGCGAAAACGTGTCTACTACGTTCTCTGTAATACGCATCGTAACCTATTGAAATTATCATGATGTGCTCCAAATCGCGCCCTCATGGTAGAGTTAGCCTACACTCTCGTATCGTGTCGCCGCTTCTCTCCTTGACATAAATGCGATGCCATCCGATATTACAGGTTGCAACGTAGACTGCTGTAGTGTGTTTATCAGTCGATTGACACCAGATGGACGAGATATGGGTCCAACAATGCGCAAGCTAGCTACGTTTTTAAGCTAGTTAAGCTAAGACTATCTAGTCTAACCATCTACG
>Ga0307981_1003682_pt1 | contig 11334 bp, 12 predicted proteins | sample OrgLakmetagen987_FD_201849 | JGI IMG/M metagenome (GOLD analysis project Ga0307981, IMG submission 201849) | Saline water microbial communities from Organic Lake, Antarctica - #987 | ecosystem: Environmental > Aquatic > Non-marine Saline and Alkaline > Saline | place: Antarctica: Organic Lake... | reverse complement strand
GTCAGCGGATGCACTGCGTGAAACTGCTGGGCCAGCGCCTCATCGCACGGAACTTCGAACGTCAGGTCGCGGAAGTCCAAGTCCGCATCGCCGTCATGAACGGTTACACCGCCCTTGGCATCCCTGTAACAGAGGCCGTGGGCTGAATCCGTCAGGGGAAAGGGGAACCTCAAACTTCAGAGGCTTTGTGCAACAGAGCCCTTTGCACGGTAACAAAGTTTCTTGCTTGTGAAACCAGCGCGCTGTTACGGTTTGCTCGAGTCCGGACAGATGCGCCTCGTATGCTGCGCACCTCAAGCGCACGCGGGGCCTTGCAATCGTGCAGTCATGATCGCTGCTAGTTACCCGGGCCTCCAATATATGCGCCGCGCCAAATTTGCGGCCTCAACATGGGAGAAACCTGATGATTTCCAAAATTATGGCCGCGGGCCTGTCGCGTCGCACATTTCTGTAAAGCACTGCCATTACCGCCGCTTCGGCCACCCTACCCAGTATGTCTCTGGCGGCTAGCGAGCCAATCAAAATCGGCTTCCTTGCGCCACTGACCGGCGCTGTCGCCGCATGGGGCAAGCCGGGTCTCGACGGCTGCGAAATCTGGGCCGAGCGGGTGAATGCCGCAGGCGGGATCACGCTGGATGATGGCGCACATATGGTCGAATTCGTCAGCTACGACAATGAATATGACCCGGCCAAGGCGCGTACCGGCGCGAACAAGCTGATCCGCGAGGACGGTGTGTCGTTCATCATGATGCTGGACGGCAACACATGGCCGGGTGTGCAGCCCGTGGCGGATAAGACTGGGATGCTGTTCTCGACGCTGCTGCCCTCGGACCTGAGCCCAGACAGCACAACGCTGATTGCACCCACTGAGGTGCATCCGATCTATCTAGTCACCGGCGTCGATTATTTGGCCGATACATATCCCGATGCCAAGACGGCTGTGATCTGCGCACAGGACGACGCACTAGGCCTACCCTCGGTTGCAACATATCTGGCGGCGTTCGAGGCGCGCGGTATTGAAGTGCTGGAGGAGCCGCTTCCGTTCGATCCGGCCACCACCGACTTTGCGCCGATCGTGACGCGCATGATGTCCAGCAACCCCGACATAATCTGCCTCGACACCTGCTATTCGGACTACGTGCATCCTATCTGCGAGCAGCTGTTCCAGCAGGGTTATGAGGGCAAGCTGATCAGCGCAACCGCCGATTTCTATGACCAGATGATCGCCAAGACGTCCAAGGAATTCATTGAAGGCTTCATCTTTTCAGTTCCCCGACTTCGACGATCCGGCACTGGCCAGCGACAACATCAACTTCGAGGATGCCAAGGGTTTCTACGATGCATATTCTGAGCGCCACCCCGGCGAATGGGGCGCGGTCAGCTGGGAATATGCATCAATCATGGACCTGTGGAAGGCCGCTGCCGAAAAGGCCGGATTATCAGACCCCGAAGCGGTCATCACTGCGATGAAAGAGGGCGGCACTGGCAAGCACGCCTTTGGCGATGCCGTATGCTGGGGGACCGAGCTCTTTGGCATCGACAACGCGCTCGTCGGTGACTGGCCCGTCGTCGTGATCGAGGATGGCAAGGCCGTCATCAAGGGATTCAAGTCGATCCCCGCCTGGTACGACCAGCACGGCGATCTGCTGATCAAGCACATGCAGGCTTACGATCAGATGTACGATCAGCGCGGCTGATACGTCCTACCCGGCGGCGCGGGGCCTACGACCTCGCGCCGTGCTCTGCCCTCATTTTGAGAGGATAATTCCATGCTGGATCTTTTGGCCCAGACCGGCCTGAATGCCGTCTATGCCGCTAGCTACATCTCGCTCGTCGCAGTCGGCCTCGTGCTGATCTTTGGCGTGATGGGCGTCATCAACTTCGCCCACGGCGAGTTGTTCATGGCAGGTTCCTACGTCGTCGTCGCCGTCTATGCCGATATGCATATGCCGTTTTTTCTGGCAGTCGTGGTGGGACTGCTATTCGTTGGCTGTCTGGGCCTGTTGATGGAGAGGGCGCTGTTCAGACCCTTGCGGGATAACCCGCTGGGCGGCCTCGTCGCATCCATCGGTTTCCTTATGATTTTGCAGGCACTTGCCTCCATAGGCTTCGGCGTACGGATGGAATTTATCCCGCCGGTAACGCAGCATGTGATCTGGTTTACGGACAGTATCAGCATCCCGCTAGCGCGTGTCTACGTCATCGTCGCCGCGATCCTGCTGTTGTCGGCGCTGTGGTATTTCCTGAAACGCACGCGGTTTGGCTGGGCCCTCCGCGCGTCGGCCCAAGACCCGCAGGCGGCGGAACTACAAGGCATCTCCATCGCGCATACTGCGCGCATCGCGATGTTTATCGGCGCAGGGTTGGCAGGCATTGCGGGCGCGCTGACCGCGCCGCTGGTGTCGGTCAATCCGCATACTGGCCATTCGGTGATCGTCACCGCGTTCATCGTGATCATTGTCGGCGGCGTCGGGTCGCTAGAGGGCGCGATCCTCGCGTCGGTCGTCTATGCATTTGTCCACACCTTCGTGACCACGTTCTACGGCGGCGTCATCGCCGACATTACCGGTCTGTCGCTGATGTTGCTGGTGCTGATCGTGAAGCCGACTGGCCTCTTCGGGTGTACTGACCGTGCTTTAATTCCTGATCTGGATCGCAGTTGGGGAAGCCTTGGTAGCCCTGCCCCACGACCTCAGCTTTTCGCAACAAGAAATCCTTGTTTTCCCGACCATCAACGTCCTTGTGGTCACGTCCTACCGCCTGTTGACGTAAACCGGTGAATGGTCGCTGGCGCATGTGGTCATCATGGGCATCGGTGCCTATGCCAGCGCGCTTTTCACCAAAGAGCTGGGCATCTACGTTCCAGTCTCGATGCTGCTGGGCGGCGGCACTGGTCGCCGTCATTCTCAGCTTTCCCCTCTTCCGCATGAAGGGATTCTATTTCCTCATCGGCAGCTTTGCAGCAGGCGAGATCATCCGCCTGCTATGGAAGCATTTCCGCGATCCGTTCGGCGGGGCCAAGGGCATCAAGGGGATCGACCCGATGCCCGACTTCTCCATCGGGATCTACGATTTAGATTTTTTCGAGCCGGTCAGCTATTTCTACTTCGCCGGCGTTGTCGTCATTATCTGTATGTGGATCCTCTGGCGGATTGAGCGTAGCCCTGTGGGCCTGACGTTCCATGCCGTTCACTGGCAGGACAAGCTGGCCGAAGCGTCTGGCGTTAACCTGCGTGCCTACCGGACGCTGGCCTTTGCTGTCGCCAGCGGATTTGCCGGCATCGGCGGGGCGCTGCTGGCGCATTACATCGGCACGATCAATCCGAACAGCTTTGATCTGGATTACATGGTATTTGTACTGAAATGGGCCATCGTCGGCGGCACCGGCACCTTCTATGGCCCCATTCTGGGCTGCGTGCTGCTAACCATCCTGAACGAGGTAGTCCTGCGCGAACTGGGGTTCGAGCAGGCCCGCCCGTTGATCTATGGTTGCATCCTGGTCGCCTCGATCCTCTTCCTGCCCAACGGGCTGGAGAGCATTGTGCAGAAATTTACCAAACGGAGGACCAAGCCATGAGCGCGTTTCTACAGGTCGAGAACCTAACCATGCGCTTTGGCGGTTTGGTCGCGGTAGATGCCCTGAGTTTCGCCGTAAAACACGGCACGATCCATGGGCTGATCGGCCCCAACGGTGCGGGCAAGACGACGACGTTCAACATGATCTCAGGCTTCTACAAGCCGACCAGCGGCAAGGTATTGCTGCGCGGCGAGGATATATCAGGGCTGAAAATGCACGAGGTCGCGCGGCGCGGCGTCGTGCGCACCTTCCAGCACTCAACCCTTTTTGCCGAAATGACGGTGATGGAAAACGCGCTGATCGGCACGCATATGCCGTTCCGCCCCAACATCTTTGCAGCAATCATTGGCTGGGGCCATGAGGACCAGCGCGGCGCGGCGGCCCGCGCTGGTGAGGCGCTAGAATTCTTCGGTCTTGACCACTTAACCACCGAAAGGGCCGGCGATCTGAGCCATGGCCACCAGCGCGCCCTCGGCATGGCCATCGCCTATGCCAGCTATCCCGACATCATGCTGCTGGACGAGCCGTTTACCGGCATGAACCCCGAAGAGACTCGCCAGATGATGGACCTGATGCGCCGCCTGCGGGATGGTGGCACCACTATCCTGCTGGTCGAGCATGACATGCAGGCCATCATGGGCCTGTGCGATACCATCACCTGCATTAGCTTTGGTAAGTTTCTGGCCGAGGGGACCGCCAAAGAAATTCGCAATCATCCCGCCGTGATTGAGGCCTATCTGGGAGGTGCGCGCCATGTTGCTTGAGATGCCAGGCATTTCCGTAAACTATGGCAAAATCAATGCGATCCGCGACATCAGCATCCAGGTGCCCGACGGCAAGATCGTCACTATTATTGGCGGCAACGGCGCGGGCAAGACGACGACACTGCGCGCCATGTCAGGCATGGTGCCGATCACCAAGGGTCAGATCACGTTCGAGAGCAAGCGTATTGACGAACTGCCCGCGTCCAAGGTCGTCGCCCATGGCATCGCGCATGTCCCTGAAGGTAGGCGCATTTTCCCAAACATGACGGTCGAAGAAAATCTGCGCACCGGCGCGTTTCTACGCCGCGACAAGGATGGGATTGAGACCGACCTTGAGGGTGTTTTCAAACGGTTCGAGCGCCTGCGCGAACGGCGGCGCCAGCGCGCGCAGACCATGTCGGGCGGCGAACAGCAGATGCTGGCGATAGGCCGAGCGCTGATGTCGGCGCCCCGCCTGTTGCTGATGGACGAGCCGTCGATGGGCCTTGCCCCCGTCATCGTCGAAGAAATAGCGCAGATTATCGAAGAAATTAACGCGCAGGGCCTATCAGTTGTCCTGGTCGAGCAAAACGCCGAGCTGGCACTAGAGATGGCCGACTATGCTTATGTGCTGGAGACAGGCAATTGCGCGATGGAGGGCCCCGCCCATGAGCTACATGATAACGAGACGGTCCGTGCCGCATACTTGGGCATTTAAGCGCAGCGATCCCGATTGGCGGCTAGCGCAGTCGTCCGGCTGGACCCGCGCCGACCTGATGTGGGAACGTCTAATGGAGGCTGGATGCGAGGCCTATGCAAGCGACAAGTTGGCACGGGCGGGGCGGATCTTCTTTGCGGCGGATGCGCTGGGGCGCGGGCGGTTCGATACCGCCGACCTGAGCCGCGCGGCCGGGCCAGCAGCCCGAGCAATGGTGCGTCTGGCGCGCGGCAAAGATGCCGCCGCGCTGATTGCTGAGGCGCAGCGCGGCTGGCTGGTGGCGCCGGATGCGGTGGCCGCGATGGAGATCAAGCCGCGCATCCGGTCCTCGCTCTTTCATCTGCGGATGGAGGCCAAGCATCGCGGGCAGTATCAGAACAATCTACGCCTGCGCCTTGGTCGCATCACGGACGAAACGGCCGAAACGCTGGCGCATCTTGGCGCGGACACCGCGCCGCGCCACCGCCACATCGCACGCTGGCGCGGCGAAAAACCCACCGTCTTTGACGGTACGCGCAAAGTGCTGGGGGCGGCGCTGCTGATCCCCGACGCGGTCCAAGGCTCTGGCACCCGGCGCCAAACGCGTTAAACAGGCTGGCGAGGTTTCGCTAGCGAGGTGCGCGTGTCGGATGATCTGAAAGTCTTGGTAATCGGCGCCACTGGCCGCGTGGGCCGGATGCTGCGCCGACAATGGAATGCCGCGCCGCCGCGTGGCATTGCGCTGACGTATCAGGCGCGCCACGGCGACGACCTGACGTGGGACGCGGCGGACGGCCCCGCTGCGCTAGCCGCGCACGGCCCGTTCGACCGCCTGCTGGTGCTGGCCGGTGTCACGCCCACGCAGGGAACAAATTCGGGTGCTGACGTAGCGCAAAACGCAGTAATCGCAGGCGCCTGCCACGCGGCAGCAGTGCAGATGGGCGCGGCGCATATGTTGCTGGCGTCCAGCTCGGCGGTCTATGGAACGGCTCAAAACCATCCATATTCAGAGGCCGACACCCCTGCCCCGACAAGTGACTACGGCAAGGCCAAGCTGCAGGCCGAGCGAATTTTAGCGGGTGGAACGCCGGTCTGCGCCCTCAGGATCGGCAACGTGCTGGGCGCGGATGCCTTAATGCTAAATGCGGCCAAGGCCACTGCCGGTGCTCCCCTGCAACTGGATCGCTTCGCAGATGGGCATGGCCCCTTGCGCAGTTATATCGGCCCCGCCACGCTAGCGAAGGTGTTAGAAACGCTACTACATGCCGGTGAAATCTTGCCCAATGTTCTGAACATCGGCGCGCCCGCACCGGTCGGCATGCAGACGCTGCTTGAGACGGACGACATTCCATACGCGATGCGCCCACCGCCGCCCAGCGCCGTGCAATCGATCACACTGGATTGCGGCGCGCTGGCGGCACTGCATCCGTTCGATCCAGACGCGTCAGCCGCCCGGCACATGCTGCAGCAGTGGCACGAACTGCGAGACGCGCCATGACCCCATTCAAACGCTTCTTCGACTTTATATCGGCCATCGTTCTGGGCACCGTCCTGCTGCCCGCGATGATCTGGGTCGCAGTCCTGATCGCGCTGCGCGACGGGCGCCCCGTTTTCTACGTCGCCGAGCGAATGAAGACGCCGACCAAATCCTTCGGCCTCATAAAATTTCGCACTATGAGCGTCGCTCTGGACGACAGCGGCGTTTCTGGCGGGGACAAGACGGCGCGCCTGACGCGCACGGGCCGGATGCTGCGCGCCAAGCGGCTAGACGAACTGCCCCAGATCATCAACGTGCTAAAGGGCGACATTAGCCTCGTCGGCCCACGCCCGCCCCTGCGCCAATATGTGGAGCGGTTTCCCGGCGTCTATGCCGATGTGCTGAAATCGCGGCCGGGCATCACCGGCCTCGCCACGCTATACTTTCACCAGCATGAGGAATATTTGCTGTCACGCTGCCAGGGCGCAGAGGAAACCGACGGCGTCTATATTGCTCGCTGCGTGCCGCGCAAGGCGCGCATCGACATGATTTATCAACGCAATCGGTCATTCTGCTATGATTGGGAAATCATGCTCAAGACGGTGTTCAAGCGGTTACGGTAACCCCTCCCACCATCGCTCAGAACTCTTCCTTGATGGGCCGGGCCAGAAGGGCCTGCATCGCGTCCTGCGGCGTCACCTCGCCTGCCAGCAAGCGGCGCGTCATTTGAAGGATCGGCGCATCCACACCATGCCGTTCAACGATGCGCCCGGCAATCTGCACGGTTGCCGCGCCCTCGGCCAACGGGCGCCCAGCCAAGTCCTCACCCCGGCCCAGCGCCATGCCATAGCCGAAATTGCGCGATTGCGGCGAAGCGCAGCTTAGCATCAGATCGCCAAAGCCTGACAGGCCCATATAAGTCTGTTCCTGTCCGCCCATCGCCACGCCAAGGCGGCGCAATTCGACAAAGGCCCGCGTGATAAGTGCGGCCTTCGCGCTTTCGCCATAGCCCATGCCGATGACGATGCCGGCGGCGATAGCATAGACATTTTTCAGCGCACCGCCCGTCTCGACCCCCGCCATGTCAGCGCTGGCATAAGCGCGAAACGCGTCCGAGCTGAGCGCGCGGCACAGCTTCAGCGCCAACGTATCGGTCCCCGCGGCCAGCGTCACCGCCGTCGGTTTGCCTACCGCTACATCGGTGGCAAAGCTGGGGCCGGACAGGATAGCGCAACGCCTGTTTGGACACAGCTCAGCGAGCACCTGACTGGGCATAAGGCCCGTCGCCACCTCGATCCCCTTGGCAGTGTTGATGAGAACCGCGTCCTGCAGAATATAGGGCACAAGGGCGGGCAGCGCGGCGCGCAACGACTGCGCCGGAATGGCAAGAATGATAACGGATGCATCTTGCAAAATTGCGGGGTCCGTCATGGCGGCAACGCGCTCGGGCAGGATAATGTCCGGCAGGTAGCGTGGATTACGCCCCTCGGAGGTCAACGTCGCAGCGGCAGCCGCGTCGCGGCATAAGAGAGAAGTCTGGACGCCCGCACGCATCGCAACACATGCCAGCGCCGTGCCCCACGCACCGCCGCCAACGATGGCCCATCGTTCGTTTGCCATGCTTCGCCTCCTACCGTCCTTGCCGCGCTGCCATGCTATCGCGCGGCAGTCAGCCCGACCATGCCAAAACCCGCGGCAGACTGCGGGTGTATGCGCGCTGTCCCCTATCAACGGCGATCTACCGCGCAGCTGCTGCGCAGTACATGCAGCGAACGAGGAGTTGTGCCCCGAAAAGCCCAGCCGCCTGCTCTTGGGGCGCCACCGCGTTTTTTCGGTTGTCTCGCGGACTGCGCGGCCTGTAGATGGACCAATAACCCCATAAGGGGAAGCCGGGCAGAGGGCAAACAACGTGAACTAAACGATCACATCCATAGCTGGGGTGGCCAGATGGGCCGCCATTGGACTTACTGTCACCGCGCTGGCGGCCTGCACCCTTCCGCGCGGCGCGGCCCTGACATCCGAGATCATCAAGGAAGAACGCGCTGAGACGTCGGCCTTTCAGGTGGTGCGCGTAGGGCGCGCCAACGCCAACGCCGTCGCCCATTGGCCCGGCACCGGCACAAACAGCAGTTACAGCTGGCCCACCGATACGCGCGGGCCGCAAAGCGCACTGATCCAGGCAGGCGATCAGGTGGACCTATCAATCTGGGATAATCAGGAAAACTCGCTGCTGACACAGCGCGACGTCAAATCAGTGCAGATGCCGGGGCTGACGGTATCGCCCTCGGGAACGATCTTTGTGCCCTATCTGGACGAGGTCGTGATCAACGGCCAGACGCCTGCACAGGCCCGCCGCGAGATCCAGAACCGCATCACCGCCATCGTGCCTTCGGCGCAGGTCCAGCTGGAACTGACACCGGGTCCGAACAATGCCGTCGATCTGGTGTCGGGCGTAGCCAAGCCGGGCAGCTACCCGATGGCCAACCGCAATTACAATATTCTCAACCTTATCGCGCAGGGCGGCGGCATCGCGCCCGATCTGCGCAACCCGATGGTGCGCCTGCAACGCGGCGGCAACACCTACAACATCCGCTCCGAGCGCCTGTTTGCCGACGCGTCGCACAACATCACGCTGCGCGGCGGTGACAACATCGTCGTGCTAGAGGATCAGCGGTATTTCACCGCCTTTGGCGCCACTGGCAGCGAGCAATTGATACGGTTCGAGCAGGAAGAAATCACTGCACTAGAGGCAATGTCGATCATTGGCGGCCTGTCGGAAGGGCGCGCGAACCCAAAGGGCGTGCTAGTCCTACGCGATTACGGGCAGAACGCTCTGCGCGCCGACGGTACCGGGCCGCAAAAAGCGGAAGTGATCTTTGCCTTCGACATGACCAGCGCCGATGGCCTGTTTGCCGCGCGTAAATTTCTGGTGCAGCCCGAAGATACCGTGCTGGCCACCGAATCGACGGTCACGTCAGTGCGCACGGTTCTCGGCCTCGTCGGGTCAGTCTTTGGGGTCGCTAATACCGTCCAGAACTACTGATTCAATTGGCATGACGTGGCGCGCGCGTGAGGCGCGCCAGATAGACTCAATTTTTCCGAAATCGAGCTTTATCGGAGGCACGGCTTTTGCGGAGGTCATCGACCTCACCGTCAGAGCGCTCACAGCGAACGGATCAGTGCCTACGAGAGGATCAATTTTGTGAAAATCTCGCCTCAGTTATCCGAGGGCTGCCTGGCCAATAGAAAGGGTGGGGGTCCAGAAAAAACCCACTATTTTTCACCGCGCCTCATACGTGTCCGATAACTCTCAAATTTATTGATGTTTTTCTCAGTGATTTTTTCATCTGGTTGGCCTCTGTTGCACAAATCCCGTGCGGGATTCATGTTGCGAATCCAGCATGATAGCTGGGGTGCATTTACAGCTCCCCCCTCCCACCGGAACTGGCCCGCATGTAACGAAGCACTCATGCGTCGTGGCGCGCTGGCGATCAGCTGACCGGCAACACGTGCTTGCACGTGTGAAAGGTTAGTTCGACCCCAAGATGAGCTGTGAGGCAACGCCATCAGGTCGGTGTGGCCACCAGCAGACCTATAGTGATGCCGCGGTCCAGACATGCTTTGCGCATGAAAGTGCTCTTTGGCATGGTCGCCATTGGAGCGCCATTGGCCTAAGAGACAATGTTGACGCGGCAGACCGCCGACTCTGTGAGAAAACCTATTGCGGCTGGTCGGCCTGACCTGGACAGTGCCTGATTTCATCATGCTATTCCGCCGCCAGAAGACGCTGGCCGCGCACATTCCCTACCGAGACTCCAATGCGCCCCTGCACCTACTGGCCCCCCTAGGGCAGCGGATGCTTTGTATGAAACTACTGGGGCAACGCCTCATGGCGCGGGGCTTCGACCGTCAAGGTGCGGACGTTCAGGTCCGCAGCGCCGTCATGACCGGCGAAAGGGCAAATCCGATCAACGGCGGCTTTGTGTTACAGAATGCGCATCGGTTACTAAAGTCAGCCTAACGTTCGCGTTAGCAGTCAATCGAGTATCCAATTTGGTAAATAGAGCTGAGAAAATTATCTATTTTCAAGGAAATGATAAGCGTCAAGGATAGTCGAGGTCAGCCCATCAAAAAAGCCCGGTACACTTACATCTATGAGGCCTGCGGGTACGTCTGCGTCATCGGCGATGATGTCTTCGCTTGACTTTAAATCAAAGAGCGAGCTTGGAGAATTGAGCAACTCCCGATAACTCGCGCCTTTTCCATGTTTAAGCACGTTAATCGCCAAATAATATTGGTGGACACTATCGGCGAGGTCAGTTTGCTCGGATTCTATCAGCAATGATCTCAGTTTGCGCGAAAACGGGCCCCGTCTAAAATGGTGCTGCATCCGCGCTTCAAAAAGAGAGAAGATATCTACCGCCGCCAATTCAAGCGCAACCGTCGCAACGCGAAGTTCGTCAAGTTGGGCGTCAGACGCCTTCTGGCCGTTCAGAAGTCTCAGAATTTCCGAAACTCGATCTTCGGACGTCTTTGCGTTGGCCTTCGCCGCAGCGACCAGTTCAGGTACGCTCTGAGAAGTTTCCATCATTCATTCTCCTTAAGGTGCCCCTCCTTTACGCTATGCGGCTGAGAATGATAGTGTCGGCATGGGTTAATTAGGTTCGCGGAATTAAGGTTTTGGTGCCACGTCACAGTGTTGGAGGCGGTTGGATTGCAGACCTACTCCCGCAGTGCAGACTGAATAGCCCCTAGCTTGTTACACGCCTTGCAGCTTCAGTTTCTGCTGCTGCTCGAAGTAGATCGGTGACAGCATCCCATTCCTAACGTGTTTGCGCTG
>Ga0307981_1003681_pt1 | contig 11335 bp, 13 predicted proteins | sample OrgLakmetagen987_FD_201849 | JGI IMG/M metagenome (GOLD analysis project Ga0307981, IMG submission 201849) | Saline water microbial communities from Organic Lake, Antarctica - #987 | ecosystem: Environmental > Aquatic > Non-marine Saline and Alkaline > Saline | place: Antarctica: Organic Lake... | reverse complement strand
CGTCCGGTGGAACGACATGCCTAGCGTACGACGACACCTCTTCGTCCTCCTCAGTGTCCACACCGCATCCATAGTCGTCCCTGTCAAAGAGCGAACACCCATAACCACAGTTATCCAGCAACAGAGGTGCCACTGGAACGGGTGATCCGTACGACGAGCACGAGTCTTCGACGGACGACACGGACTGGGGTGACAATCCTTCCGTGCGCATCATATACGGAGACACCACTTGTCTCACTGGACTGCCTGGATCCTCCTGCTTATTCTGCTGCAAGCTACAAGTTGACGTCATGGTGGTATCGATTTATGACTCTCGTTTTGCAAAGAGGCACGGATGCCTATTTCCCAATCCATCCAGCGAAAAAACACAACAGTCGGAGTGCTTGGGCTTGGCACGAGGTTTGGGCGAGACGAAAAATGTGAACACGAGAGATTAGTGCCCCACGAGTCACCTCCACGAGCGGGAAGCACGTTACTTAATGGAATCCAGTAAAGTAAACGTGGAACGAATGAGCCAGCCACTCTTGGAACGATAGTGGATAGCTGTAGGAATTTGGAGTTTGGAAGTTGCAGATGAACGACGAAATAATCTGCGAGTTCCACGAAAAAGACCGAACGTACCTTGTTGGGCTGCTTGCTCTTGCTGCTCTTGCGATTCAAGCGCATCATGTCTATTACGATCTATTACAATCTCTCAAAGATGCGGAATAAGGGAAAGTGCAACGGAGTGTATCTACGGGGGACGGAACGTGACAACAGAAGATCCAGAGCGGCAAAGAGATGCGACGAACAATCTTTTTGTCGTCCACAGTCGTCAATGGGGCAAAATCCGATGCCGCGCGCTCCGTCGCCTGGATTGGCAAACTCCAAATGTCTCTTTCGATGTCCTTGACATTTTTCATCTCACATTTTTCGACGAGGCAATAGCAGCCACAACAACAACATAAAACATAAAACATAACACTAATCCGCATATCTCCCACGATGGCAACGACAATGACCCAGCGACGCCCAGAGCAACAATGACGGTGCCTCGGTAGTAGCCATAGACATCAAGAGGATCCAGTATCATGAATCGTATACTGCTCAACTTCTCCAGCCTCACGAGACTTCGCATGCTCCTTCTGGTCTGCCTGGCTACAACGTGCTTGTACTTTGGGCTCTTGCTTCCTTATTCCGTGCCCACGACGCTTGCCATTATCGACGTTCCTTTGATAGATCCGTTGATTGCAAGGAATTCTCTGCCTCATACTCTCAAGACGTTCCGAGAGAAAGACGACCCCTGTCACGGTTACGACGGCGTCTTGCTGATTCAACAGGGTGATCGCAATGGCGCCGCCGCAACGATTTTCTTTCTCTTTTGTCTGAACCAGCTGATATACGCCGACCGCTACAATCTCTTGCCAGTCGTGCACTTGAACGATTTCTCGCACTGGGTATACGATCCAGGTGTGCATGGTACCAACAACTCGCCACAACAAGGTCAAACTATATCCATGCTACAAGGCATGCAACCTTCCAAAGCCACGCTCGTTGACCCAGCGACCGGTCGGAGCTTCTTGTACCCGGGACGCCCCGTCCAACGAGACAGTCTACAACCGTACAACTGGACCGTCAAGGGTACTGGCGTTTGGAATTCCTATTTTGAACCCCCCGTTTCGGACTTTGGTTTGGTGGCCCAACAGGCGTATTGTCGCGACAAGCCACTCGTCACGCTGCCACCCGCCATGATTCTGCCAGCCTTGCACATTCATTGTCCCTGGGCCGTTCGGGCATGGCGCTACGGAGGACTCCCACCCGTCTTGCAAGAAACCAACGTGACTTTCAACGACTGGCTGGGCCGGCACCGTCGCAACGGTGCTGCGGTAGTCCGCAAGTATTATCGATGGAACGCCGCCCTGCTCCAAGCAGCCGACGCGGCCAATCCGGTGGGGCAGACATGTCTCGCGCTGCACGTGCGCCATTCTGACAAGGGGAATCGACGCCACCGCATTCCCTTACCGGCCTTTTTACCATTTGTACAAGCGTATATCGAACAAACAAGAGGGGCCGTGGTGTATCTCGCCACAGACTCGAGTAGTGTGTTGCAAAAGATAAATCAAACGTGGCCAGAGGCTGCGGTGCAACGAATACGAACGCTCGACAGTAGTAGCAGTGGCAGCCACGACGCCATCATTCGATCACCCAACAAAACGGCCGTATTCAAGCTGGGTCGTCACCACCAGACCAACTTTCAAGTCTTGACGGATATTGCGGCCATGTCGCGCTGCCAGTTTCTCCTGCACGGACTCTCGGCCGTTTCCGAGGCTGTCCATTACTGGAACTACCCTACCTTGCACGAGCAGTCGGTCAACTTGGAAGACCCGCAACACATGTCGATCGACAACTTTCGAGACATGGTACAACGCGTCCATTCCGTTCAAGAATAGAATCATTCATATAAAACAAGCGATAAATATTAAACACGTAAACAAAGACTGAATACCATGTAAATATACATCAATGCAATGAATGGGCGGGTTGCTACTCTGCTTCAGCCACAACCACCTCTGTGCCATTGAGCTTTGCCTCTGATGGAGCACGTCCAGAGAGCCGTTGTACCGCCCGCTCAACATGATCTTTGCTTTTATCATCATATTGGGACACGACGACGGCTCTTTCCTCTTCTATAATAACACTGTTCTACCCACCGTTCTCAAGCTCTGGGTTTTCAGCGATGCGTTTCTTTTCTAGGCTTGCGACCCGCTCGCGGTATACCTTGCGACTTGGCAACAAAAAGAGCGAGTTTGGAATAGATCGAAAGGTTTTGGATGCGGCGCCCGCTTCTCCAATCAAGTAGTAATGCCCAGCAACAATAATAAAGGACCCCCACAAGGTAGTGATACTTTCTGAGTCTGCCTATTTGTTGCAAAACTGATTGAAATCTGGTCCGCACTCGATGACAATACCCCACGCCTCCAAATTCAGGCAGGCGTTGTCCAACGCACCAACGAGATTGATACAAATCTCTCCGATGGTGTAAGCGATACCAATATTGATAGAGCCAATCAGGACCGTCAAGACACCAAGAATGAGACTGTTAAACAGCACTCCGTACATGAACTGAAAGGTGATCAATGCCGCATTACCACCACATCGCATTCGTTTCCGGTGATACTCCACCATTTCGTCGTCGCCAATGAGATCGTAGTACGCAGCGTTCACGGTTTGCCACACCACTCGAGTCGGAAACCAAATAAAGAGAAGAAATGATGTATCAATCAAAACCACGGCAATCCCAAACAAGTACGACAAGGTCTCGACCGACGACAGGTCCAGACTGAGTGTTTCCTTCATGAGGTCGACCATGATGGCGTAGCCTTGAAAGTACAGAATCACTCCAATCATGGTAAAGATATAAAATACGGTGTACCCCACAGCGGGTCCGAAGAGCAGAATAGGTGCGTCGCGATTGGGCTGTTGTGCAATACCGTCCTCGTCAAACAGAATAACAGGCCGCGCCTTGCGATACTTTTGAAACCGCGGGTGTGTGTAGGCAACGATATTGGCAACGACAATCAGCGTGCAAAAGGCAATGATTCCCTTGACATTGCGAGAAAGGGAAAGAGTGTTGAAGTCGACTGCCTGTCGGAATTCATCAAATACCTCGGTCAACTTCTCGCAATACTCTTGAGCGGTTTCATTGAAACTGATGTCGTTGCGGATTTGCGAGTCGACGGCCGGCGTCCAGCGATTAAACTCTGGAAAGGTGGCTGGTCCGTACGGACTTGCCGACGAAGTATCTCTGATCGTCGCCAAGAAAAGTCCGCGGGTTGTCAAGAATGGTCTCGCCATCAATATCCAACACGCCCAACATTTTGTTGACCAAGAAAAAGACCTGGACCATGTTGTCTGAGGTATCCTCGGGGCACGCTGCGTACTCTGTACCATTCGCGCTGAAACATTCCGACGGACCCGGATTGTCATAGTCGATACCAAGACCAAGATCCGTAATTTGACAGGTACATCCCCACTTGCCTCCAAAGCCTTGCCAATACTGACTCTCGGTCACTGAATCGGCCGTGACATACACCGGTCTTTCGTGCTTGACAACATTGGTATCATTCGCCATGAACATGCGGTAACTCCCGTTCGAAGCCTTGTAATTGGTCTTGTCCACCGCTAATATGCCTTGCAAATTGACGAAGAATTCGACGTCCAATTCATTGTACACCAAATTGTTAGATGCGACGGGATACGTCGAGTGTTTTCCGCGAGCGACAAAGCCAACGGGACGAACGGTATCCTTGTACAAGGTGCATTCCGCAGTGGTACCATCCGTCACTTGTCGCGCCAAGTACTGCTTGTAGGCCACGGACAAGGGCTGCTGGGCGGAGATTGCGCCGGTGGCCACATCAGTCTCGGCATTCTTGCAGACCACGACACTCATGCCTTGCCAATCGCCTTCGTGCGCTCCAAAGGGCGCCGTACGAAAGTTGACGTAATAGGTATCACTCTGATTATACGATCCCAAGACTCCAAAGGTGGCCGAATCGTGGTAGGTATAGTAAAAGTGATAATAGATCACTACCGCTCTCGCAGAGTATTCAATCACATTGTAGTAAACGGGTGCATGCGAAAGTCCAGTCGTTTCGTCAAAGCCAGCGCCAGCTCGGTAGGAGCTAGTCTGATCGTGGCCAAAACTATAGAGATTGTTGTTGAGCGCAAGATCCAAATCCGTGACGGTTTCGAGCACGAGCCTTTGGTTGAGCGTGTCCGCATACACCTCTTCGGTACAGGCCGCGTCAAAGAAAACCTTGCCCCGCGCCGGATCCGCAAACGTGGCATCGACCGATTGCATCGTGTATTCTTCGAGGGGATGAAAAAACAAGACGGGAGCGTATCGCTCCGCTAAATCTTGCTGTATTTCGTCCGACACTGGACCAGTGCCTAGTATAACAGGACAGAGCGCGTCGGCGTCGGGAGGAACGTATTCATCGCCTTCCGTTTGGTACGGAGGAATGGTGCACGTGTCAATGGTGGCCGTGTCTGGATCGAACTGTGCGTATTCGCCGTAGCGGTAGCAGCCAGAAGAGCGAGTTTCAGGAGACAATGCACAGGGTTGGAAAGGGCGCCTCGAGAGCCCATGGTTCGACCTACTAGTATTATGGGTGAGGCAGGCAGTCCTACTATTGCAATAGGAGGTTTTGAGAACGCAAAAAAAACCAAACTTGATGGGTTCGATGAGCGCTTTCGTCGGTGTCACTTTCTGTACACGATAAGAGAGAACGAGATGCTCGATGAAGCTGTGAGGAGGTGAGATGGGTATCCTCCTAGTACAGTAGCCTCTACTAGTGGATAGCGATAAGGTCTCCGGTATAAGGGGTAAGGGGATCTACGACGGCAGAATGAATCAAATCATAGCACCTTTTTGTACGTATGATGTGTCCTGGATCCTGATGCGGGGCTTCTCGCTTCTCGTCGCGTCGTCGTTTGTTCTGCGTGTCCCTCGATTCGTCGTTCTTCAATCTTGCTTTTTCCGTTTAGGTTTCATATATACTCTTTTTGGGAGAATGATACTCACTTCGGAAATTACATAGGAAATCCCGTTAACTAAAATATGGAAGAAGATGAAAGATTTAGGTCACCCTAGCAAAGTCATGCGTTGAGTTCTTGCGTCTGCTCACTTTTTGCTCAGCTCCTTTGGGATCAAGGTGCGCGTTGGGTCCGTTGAAATTACATTTTTGGCAGCCAACTCCCACCTCTTGTACATTTTTGGGCAGTTTCGAAGCATTTCCCATCCGTTCGAGCGCAGTGCACCTTTTGAAAACCATTTATTGTTCGACAAAATCGACCAGGTTGACGATGATGCACACCTCAGCAGCAGCAGCAGCAGCAGCATCCAGTAGCAACAGCACCAGCAGCGATCCGCAACTATCGCGCCAAGCCATGAAGGTGTCTTCCGTGATCCAACGAAAGTCCAGTCGGTTTCTACTCGTAGTAGCATTTTCGGTATCATTGGCAATTGTCTTTCTGCCCACAGCCACAGGTTCCCCAGTCCACCACAGCGTCATTGTCAAAAAGTCCACCTCGGCTGTGTTTACCAACCAGCACTCCACGATGGACCATCCGGTGGCTAATATTGATAGTAGCAAGGGTAAAAGAAAAAGCAGCAAAACGAATTTCAATGGAAAGAAGGACGAGTGTCAAGATGGAAACGACAAAAGGGGCAAAAAGCACAAGCGAAGGTGCCAGGACAAAACGGATGGTAAGTAACAATATTCTGCGAGCATTTGTCAGTCACTATACTGTGTAATGCTGCGGAAACATATCTAACTCTGCCTACTGATATTTCTTTTACTCACACCAGTCAAAGATCAGCATGCCAGGCTGCAGCAGCCTTTGCAAGCCCCACCGCCTGTGGCTGTGCCAGTTCCATCTCCAACAAGCCAACCGACTCCTGCCATATCCGGAGAGCTCGAAACAAGCCCACCAACTCGACTATCTACCATTTTATCTGGCGATACCCTTCTTGAGACAAACGCCCCGACGACCAATAGACCATCTCCCCCAACTGCACGCATCGAAGGGACAGACCCACCGACAACGAACGTTACTGTAAGTACGGCCCTGGAGAGTGTCGTTCTCCAGGGTCGTGGTGGCTTTATTCAGTCGGACGCTCCATCGATGGTGCCATCCATGACGGTTGCTCCGTCCGCGAGTCCGTCCATGTCCGCGGCTCCGTCAGTGACGAGCAGCCCATCCATTGAGCCCTCAATGAGACCTTCACTCGCTCCATCTACAGTTCCATCTGTGACGCTCCCGTCGGCAAGTCCGTCGACAGGTCCTTCGGAGGTTGCGATAGTCCTCGAAACTGAACGCAATCCAGAAGAATACAGACTGTGGCTGTCGTCGGCGCCTCTCAAGATGCAAGCGGTTGGCACCGTGGACGTTGCCAGAGCTAGTATCCGAGAATTCTTTTTCCAAGTGGTCGACTCCATGATGTTGGAACACCTCAAAGATGACGCTCGAGCCGGTAATATGCTCAAAAAATTTGAGCTCAACCTTGATTTTCAGCCGCAAAACACAAGAACGATTGCTGCTGGAATGACCCGTTCCGACATTCTCATTCTATCGTACTTTGATGTGTTTGTCGACATTGAAATTGGCAGCACAAGCATCGACAGACTCAACAACTTTCAAGACAAGCAAGCGACGGAAGCAGTGGCATCTTTCTTCCAAGGCGAGAGCAACAAGGAGCTTATCAAAGAATTGAATCGCGCATCCCTCAAGGTCGAAAGTATCCAGCCGGTGGATCAAGCAATGGAGGATCATCTCGATAGCTTGCCCGTCACGAGCGATGGTCTTATTTTGCAACGCGACAAGCCTAAGATTATTGAAAAGGAAAAGGACGACAACACTGCTACCGATGACAATGACAAGCAAACTATACTCTACGCATCGATTGTGAGTGGAAGCGTTGTTCTGTCAGCCGTGGTATTCGCAGTTCTGTACAACAGGCGCAAGAAGAGGCAATTTGTTGCGTACTACCCTGGTGATTCGGAAGGTGGAAGCTTGTTTACCGATGGTTCTCGCTCTGACATTCGACCCGCTGCGATCACAGTCCGAAGCAAAAAGCAAGAGGACGATGATGGAACAGTAAACTCAGAATTTTCTTCCTTATACATGCCTTCGGGTGGTCAACATATGTCGGGCTCTTTGGTGTCTCCTCAAATGTCGTTTGGTGATGTTGAAGGAAACTACCAGTTTGACGAAGTGGAGACTTCGGAATTTGTCAATGCCGGTGCCATTGTCTCAGCAGAAGGCAAGACCGGCTACGTTGGAACATCGGCCTTGACTTGCCTCGACGCGACAGCTAGTGTGGGGGCTTTGACGGATGACTATCCAGAGTTTTCCCTTTACTCAAGCGTCAAGCTCCCATCTCCAGCAACGAGTCCAGGATGGTCTGTTGATGGCATGAGCGTCCCATTCTCCTACCATGTCGACGATGAAGAATACCAGCGGCAAAGACAACGGTGGCATGATGAAGCAGATGATTTAGCACTCATTGTTCTACCCGATCATGCGTCGGAGAAGGGCTATCATACCAACACAAGTGATGAACCCACAAACAACAGCGGGGGTGGTAGCACGCTGGAAGAAAGCACTCTGGAAGAAGACAGCACTCTAGCAGAGGACAGCACACTAGAACAATACATGATATAGTCTGAAACATTTTACTTGTACGAAGCCATGCATTCATTCGTTTCATTCCGAGTGTGTCTTAAAAAGACACTGCCGATGGAAGCGTGTATTTCAAACTCCCGGTAGTGAAAACACTAGCATCCTCCTTCTTTTCCTCGCTCATCTTGTACTTGTACGATGACGGAAGAAAAGGTCAGTCATCCTCCTCATCGTCATCACTGCTCAGATTGTTGCTTTGACGGCGCGACTGCACGCCAAGACTTGCCTTCTCCTTTTCATTCAACGAGTGATATTTTTGCAATCCGCTGTTGCGCGACAACTCCTTTTTGACTGACGAGCCGCTACTCGGCACGGACGTCACCAAGGATGACTTGCCATCCATGCTGTTTTCCAAGAATAGGCTGTCGTCGTCATCGTCGTCGCGCACATTTCTCAAGTTCTCCTTGGAGTCGGGCCTCAATGCGCTGGACTGTTTTTCGCTGCTCTCACTTCCTGCCGAAGACGTCGAACCTGCGTCCTTGATAGAAGATTCGGATTCGTCCACTCGAGACAAGTCGCCGAGCGGTAGTCGTCGCAAGGAAGAAATTGCCACTGATGGAGCTTGTTGACCAATGTCTTGACTGTCTTCGTCTGAATCCATGTAATCGTCAAAGGCCCAGGTTTGCGGATCTGCCAACTCTGCCGAAGTCACTTCTCTGTTGGGCTGCGCCCCCAAAATCTGCTGCGAGGGAGACTGCAACGGAGACTCGCTCTTTTCGGAAATCTCCATGGAAAGATTAGGATGGCGTGTTGGAGCCTTGGCCATGTCACTGGCCACGGACAAGTCGTCGTCATCGTCCACAAAGAGGAAAAAGTCATTCTTGTTGCGGCGTTCCGTCGTGACCACCATTTTCTCGGGACCATTGTGTGAATCTCCCGCTGATATTTGGTACGACGGCTGCAGCTCGTCGCCCGACATTTGACTGGCTTCGTGAGCCGCATAACTTCCGCACCCGACGCTCCAATTGTTGCGCGACGCCAGACTGTGATCGTCGCCCGCCACGCCCGTCCCGTACATGTACGAATTATTGCCTGCCACCGAGTAACTCTGATCGTCCATCAAGTTGGCGTCAATGTACGAGTATACGGACGTGGCGGTACTCTGTTGGCCCATATGCGAATTGTCTGCCAGCGAGGTATCGTCCCGAGCCGATTCCGTGTCAGCCACATTGGAACGGCGCTTGCCAATGCCCTGGCCGCCGTTGGCCGCCGTACCCTGAGGACTACTCGCGGTGGACGATCCCGTCGGGGCCTCCTTAATGACAACGGGCCCCGCGTTGCGACGACGACCGCGACGCATGTAGAGCAACGCCAACACCAAGATACCAATCGCTGCCGCACCCGCGCCAGCAATCACGGCAATCCACATTAAATTGTCGGACGAAAACAAGTCATTGTCATTGTCGTTCTTGATATTTTCGTTGTTGTTGTCGATATTGCCAGCTTGCCCCGCCGCATCCGCATTGGGATCCTGTTCCACCACGTCTGGTGGCAATCCAGTCTCCACCCGGGTGGTACGCTGCAAGACACTATCCCCCGAGGCGTCCAACAAGGCCAGGTACCGGTCCGCCGCGGGCCCTTGAAAGGCCTCGCGCACAATTTGGTTGAGCACGGTTTGCCGCAAGCTCCCCAGCGTCCACGCCAAGACGACTTGTCCCGACAAGGCTTCCGATTGCACCGTGAGACCGTTTTGGTAGACGGTCGTGCGCACGGGCGCAAAATCCAAAGACACGGACCGGACTTCGTCGAAAACTGGTCCAAAGCGGAGTTGCAATTCCGTCAGCAAATGCAGTTCCGTGACTGCATTCAGCGTGCTGCGGTTGGCATCTTGCAGTTGCCGCCGTTGTCGCACGTTGCGACGAGCGTTGCCTCCATTACTGCTACTGCTAGCAGACACTTCTGCTGCTGCGACATAGTAATTCACCAAGACGGTTTCAAAGGTGCGCAGTACATTGCGTTCGTTCGTTTGCGTGGGCGCCACACTCACGGACGGCACTGCCGAGGGAGCTGTCGTGGGCACGGCCGTGGGCGCTGGAGGCGACGGGGCCGCACTGGGTGCCACGGAACCGGATACGGACGGTCCTGCCGACGGCACAGTAGACAAGGTTTTGGACGGAGTCAGAGAGGGTCCGGCACTGACGGACGGACCAGTACTGGGAGAGATTGTGGGTGGATGCGTGGGACCACCGGTCGGGAGAATGGACGGCAAGTCACTGGGAGCGCGACTCGGACGCAAGGAAGGAGCCAGTGAGGGGGTCAGTGACGGAAGCCAGGATTGGGACGGAGTGGAGGAAGGAGTGCTGGTGGGGGGAACTGCAATAGAAAAAAAGAGATAGGTACAGGCTCAATTGTGAGTCAAGAGAGCGTTGGACGGTGTTGTAGAGTATATATGTATATATATATATATACGTACTGATTGTCGGGACCGCCGTGGGAGACAAGCTGACCGAGGGAGCCGCCGTGGGTCGGAGATTGCCGAACAAGATCTCCCACCACAGACAGGGCTCCAAATAGTCGGATACTTGGCCCGTAATGATAATGTTGCGGCAAACGGCCGGCTTTTGGCCTGGATCCAGCAGTGTAATGAGCCACGCGCAAGTGTCTTCGTTGCACTCCACGGTGGGATCGTCCATAATGGCAAAGGGATTGTCGCAGAATTGGATTCCTCCGGGACAGTCTACGCGCTGGTTGCTCAAGCGACGATGTTGCTCCTTATTGCTGTTATTGCTACTTTTGTTGTCATTGTTGTTGCTGTTCTTTGGTAACGAGAACGAGACAGGGGTTTCTGGAAGGGCTGTTGCAGCAGCAACAAGGAACACAAAGGCTCCAGCGAGCACCGAGAAACGCCGCGATTGGCTCGTCGATTGTTTCCTCATTGGGACGATGGATCGAGGTTCGAACGAGAGGAATGATTGCGTGCACCTCGTTGGCCTCTATTACAGGTAGTGTGGGAGTGGGAGATGGGCCTCTCTTTGTTGTTGGGCTACCGTAGTCTATCAGAAGGTTGATGGTCGATCCACACACTGGCACGCACAGGCACCTCCTGATTCGTCCAGGTTCAAAATGCAAGGCGCCATTTTTTCGATTGACACGGAGATACCAACGGACAACA
>Ga0307981_1003680_pt1 | contig 11335 bp, 10 predicted proteins | sample OrgLakmetagen987_FD_201849 | JGI IMG/M metagenome (GOLD analysis project Ga0307981, IMG submission 201849) | Saline water microbial communities from Organic Lake, Antarctica - #987 | ecosystem: Environmental > Aquatic > Non-marine Saline and Alkaline > Saline | place: Antarctica: Organic Lake... | reverse complement strand
TTACCCCAGGTCGACCTTCGCAAAACTGGTGTCAAAAAGTTTGTAAAGCTCTTGTCCAGGAAGCTTGGAGTTGATCTAAAACCTCGACAAGATTTTATCAAGCAAGCCCTCACGGAAGCCATTAACTCCATGGAAAGTGAAGACGAGTCGGGAGCTGAAGAGAGTAGTGTCGATTCTGACGCAGAGAGCGCGGATGTTGCTACAACTACCAAGCGGAAAAAAGGTGCCGGTGGTCTCTCGGCACCCAAAGAGATCACTGACGCGCTAGCGGCCTTTCTCGGCAAGGGCAAGCTCATTTCAAGAACAGAGATTGTCAAGATGCTTTGGGAGTACATTCGAGAGCACAACTTGCAGAATCCCGAAAACAAACGAGAGATCTTTTTGGATGCAGCCATGCGGTCAGTGTTTCATTGTAAAACGTTTACAATGTTTACCATGAACAAGTACATTTCAGCACACGTGCATCCCTTCAAACCCGTGGACTTGACAACAAACACGACGCCGCCCAAAAAGAGAAAGTCTCCTGGTGCCAAGTCGAGTGAAAAGAAAAAGAGAAAGGTCGGCACGCAGCCGCCGTACCGTCTTTCCCCTGCGTTGGTGGATATTGTTGGCAAGGAAATTTTGCCACGGCCGCAGGTGGTGTCGGAACTCTGGACCTACATTAAAGCCAACGACTTGCAGAACCCTAGCGACAGACGAGAGATTTTGTGCGACGACAAGCTCAAGTTAATTTTTGAGGGAAAGAAAAAGGTGCGTATTTGGTGCGAAGGCTTTATTACAGATTGTCTCTGGACGATGCATGACACTAACACATCTGATACACGCTGTTGCGTTTTCAGGTTACAATGTTCAAGATGAACCAGTACATTACCGCACACCTGATAGAGAAGATCGACTCGTCGCTGTACAAGCACGAGCCACAAGCCGATTGATTTGGTATTGATCAATCGATCGCAAACGCATTACATGTCGTGAGTATATCCTTATATATGTTTAGAGAACATGAAGAAGAAGTACTCTCTCGTATATTACAGTTTGTGTCTTAGCTACTTTTTTCCAACGACGCCTTGTATTTCTCTTCCATGAATTGGCGAAAGCGTTGTTGTCTGTTACGTCCATCAGCAGGCCTGCTGGAAAGTTTTTTAGCCAGCTCCTCGGTCGCCATGCCGTCCGTAGCTCTGGCTTTACGCCGATTCGATTTACGTAGCGCATCGTCTCTCCACTTGGGGTTGCGCATATACTCTCTCAAGCTCCATATAACGACAGTATCTCCTTGATAGACAAAGCCTGGTTCGCGAAATCTTCCCGGTTTCAACAACTTGGATCGTTTTTCTCTCGCGTGCGTCTGAATCATGGTCGTGCCCGCAATGACGCGTTCCTTCCACAAAGCTTGTTCTCTTAGTCGCTTGTGCCGTTCGCAGCTTTCGTCAGTGCAGCACTGGGTGCATGCTGTCAGTGAGCATTCCTTGACGGCGAAACGCTTGCTGCAGAGGGCGCACTTATTGGCAGCCGAGGACTGCGGTGCTTGCATCTCGGGTGAAGAAATATCTTCCTTGGATTTGGGTGCGTCGGGTGATGTTACCACCATCTCGTCAGGCTCCATGCCTCTCTCTTTGGTTTTGTCGTCTCTAGTCTCTCGGTTCACCGGTGGCGTACTGTAAACTGTTATCTTTTAAAGCGCGCTTCCCCATTATACATTCCTCGTGTTTCGTGTTGGTGATATTGTTATTTGTGCTACCGTAGTCTAGCGGTACTACCGTATCGTGATACAGTACGTCGAATTTGATTGTGAGAGGTGCATTAAAAAAGGCGCCAACGAAGGAGACCGTACGTACGAAATCTCTTGCTTCCTGCCTACTAAGTAGTTTCGTCGATGTCGCTCCAGGCAGTCTATTCGTAAAGCATCCAGCATACACTAGCGAGTCATCCTACTACTGTAGTATCATACAAAGAGGGCTTTCGTTCCTTTAACCTTTGCAAGTTAAAGAGACCATTCTCTAACTCTGATTTGTTTCAGCTTCCCGTTCCTTCTTTTGCTTTTCAACCAACCATGCCGGCAAGTTGGATAATCCACGTCCCCGCCCCATGCTTCGCTTCACATGGTGTTCAACTAGCTTATCGACATTGCCCGTCTTTTGTAGTTCTTCTCGCTCCCACTCCAAGTGTTGCCGAATTCGTTGTTGCTCCTCTCTTGCTTGCTGGGCTTGCCGTTCAAGCATTTGGTGCTGCACTGCCAGAGCTTTCGTTTCCCAATAAATTAACAGGTCATTGGGTACCATGGGATCGTAGGGATCATCCAAGACCTTTTGTTGCATCTCCAAGTTCACGTCAGTGCTATTGGATTCCAGTGTGAAAGCTTGTTTTGGCCTTGACGAGTTAGCCCGGCGGGTATTCTCTGCTAATGCTGTATCTTCCGACCCAGGATCTGGCTTGATATTTGAACATTCTATGTGGACGCTCCAAGGCGTGGTCAAAGATGAAGGTGTCGTCCGGGCCTGGATACTTGCCGGCTGTTCTGCTGAATGTTGCAACGAGGGCACCACAGAAGAGGATGTCGGCGCTGCTCGCTTGTTATTTCGTCGCCGTTGTAGAGCCGCCGTGGGTACAAAGGCCATGGCTGTTCCAGCAGTTCCGACGCCTTTGAGGACGGATGCTTCCGTCTTGGCAGGTTGACGTGCAGCATTCGGGACTCTTACGGGTTTTGCAGCAGGTGCTGCAGCTTGCTGGTCCTCGCCCTCACTTTCTTCATTCTTCGCCTCCTTTGCCGCCGGAAGATCACCAAAAAGACCTCCGTACATCTTAAATCAGACGATTGCAATTGAGAGATCTCTATCAAACACTGCAGTAGCGACAGGGAACGGCAGCACGCGACAGATGCATTCTGTCGTCGGCGATCAAAACCAAAACTCCCCCTCAAGAAAAATCAGGTCTTCCTCACACCGTACACTAGGACACTTCGACACGTCAATATATATTGAAGGAAATGTCTTTCAATTAATATATAGTAAAATAGTACACATACGATAATGCGATCTTTAATCTGAAACGCAGAACGACGAACATCAAGCTAGCTCACACCTTCACAATAACACTGACGCAATGGCAAACACTGCCGGTAGCATGTCTTCCTCGTCCCTATCAGCGCTCCGCCCGGAAGTGGCGGCACTCAAGAAGAAGCTGGATGCCTTTGTCGAGAATGACTGCATCCCCGCCGAAAAGGAATTTGAAGAGCACTTGAAAGCTCGACACGGAGCAGACCGGTGGACCATTGATGCCATTCCACCGTGCCTCAACAGATTAAAGGCAAAAGCAAAAACGCTTGGATTATGGAACCTCTTTATACCTCCTCATCTAATTCCAAAGATCCCTGATCCGTCCCTGGCGCCTCCGATAGCCCTCACGTATCGTGAATACGGCATCCTCTGCGAATCACTGGGGCGCTGCCCTTCTATTGCACCCGAAGCCTGCAACACGAGTGCTCCCGATACTGGCAACATGGAAGTTTTGCTGGAATTCGGAACGCCAGCGCAAAAGGAAAAGTTTCTCTTGCCGTTGCTTCGTGGTGAGATTCGTTCGGCCTTTCTCATGACGGAACCGGCCGTGGCGAGCAGTGATGCCACCAATCTCGAAACCAAGCTCAGCAAGCATGTACGCGGTGGATCTCGTGTCGAGTACACCTTATCGGGACGCAAGTGGTGGAGTACTGGTGCCATGGATCCACGATGCCGATTAGCGCTGGTGGTGGCCAAAATGGACGACCCTAGTCAAGAGGGACGTTCGACGTCCAAGCACGGCGCGCACACTATTGTCGCTGTCGAACTCCCGCATCCGTCGGTCCGTATGGTTCGGCCCTTGACTCATTTTGGTTACGACGACGCTCCTTTTGGACATGCTGAAGTTGTCTTAGATAACGTTCGACTTGGAGGACAAGACTTGATTCTGGGAGAAGGAAGTGGCTTTCGAGTTTCGCAAGCGCGGTTGGGGCCTGGTCGTATTCACCACTGCATGAGAGCTATAGGAATGGGTAAGTTGAAACACTTGATATTGTGTCAAGTGTGCCTTGAAGGCTAATGCATGGATCGTTCAAAAGACTCACGATACACGCATTCTCCTACTGCAGCGGCACGTTGCTACGAACTAATGGTTCAGCGCTCTCTCGAACGAAAGACCTTTGGGAAGTATTTGTGGGAACATGGAGGCACGCAAGAGATGATTGCTGATTCCGTCACGGATATAGAGGCCGCACGTCTCTTGACTTTGTCTTGTGCGGCCGCCATGGACAGCGTCGGTGTCAGGCAAGCCCGCGACAAAATCGCCGGCATCAAGGTGGCCGTTCCCGAACTCACTTACCGAGTTGTCGATCGCGCCGTTCAGGTTTTCGGTGGTGCAGGTGTCAGTGACGACTTTGTGCTAGCTCGTGTCTTGGCTGGACTACGTTCCCTGCGAATTGCCGACGGTCCCGATGCTGTGCACCGACGAACTGTTGCCTTTTTGGAGATTAAAAAGGCCAAAAAACATCTCAATCAGTCTTTAAGACAGAGTTGTCTATAAATTATAAAGCTACATTTAAAGGATTTACACATGATCAGGAGGGATCCAACATGCTGATACAATCGGCCCTGACAGCATAAAAGGCTAATACCCCTAAAAATAAGACACGTTTGACCAGCAGTCAGGCAGCAGAGCAACAGTGGTTCCCTACTTTGGTGACTCGTAGCGGTTTTATTCAACCTCAAGTGTGGATGTGGCATTCCGGAATGCTAGGTTTCCTACCTTTGGTGATTCAAACGAGATGCATCTTTTCTTGCCATGGTCACGTTCGCTTTCGTTACGTCAAAAGAAATGACGTCAACGAAACCCGGAAGTTCGCAAAACAAGAACAAATAATAAGAACAACGGAAAATTGCGAACCACATATCTTCTTCACCATGAGGATACAGCAGCGCGGAGAGACAGCCACACCACTTTCAACTAGCTTGTAAGCGGCAAGCATGGACAATTGGTTTGTGCCCAGCAGACGATTACGCGATCGCATATCCTTCGGGGATGAAATTTTCTATTCTTACCTTGGAACCAACTTTGACGAAATCGAGTTAACAGAGCATGGCCTGCATATTCTGCTGAGTGGAGGCTGCGCATGGCGAGCGTTTGCATTCAAAGTCGGAAACAGGATTGTGTGGATAAGCCGTAATTCGTTTCTGGACATTAGCTTTCATCTCAATAGTGGGGATATTCTCCATTTTGACTACGTCCTCGGCATCGAGTTTCGTTCCTCCAACGACGATCTACACAAGATTGAGGTTTGGGCCTCATCATCAGCACAGGCTTCCTTTGCCTACGAAATTGTGTTCCAGCTCTTGTCGACAAATGAGGTATCCGAAATGACAATAGTCACTGGTGCCCAGGGACGTATCTTCCCTGTCCAAACTCCCGTCTTGGCTCAATTTATTGACAGACGGAACGAAAACTCTTTGCGGGCCCTCAAGATAGATGGCTTTGAATTGGACGACAATCTGTTGCATGCGCTTTGGGCTGTAAACATTATAGATACCGAGGTCGTACTCCTTCATTGTAGTATAGGCCAATCTGGAGCTGTTCTACAAGAATCTCTGCAACGCAACAGAGGACCGACAAGCCTGATCGACAACAGAATCGACAACGCAGTCCTCGGGAATTCTTTACGTGGCAACACCAGCATCAATACCCTTTATCTGAATGGGCCCCAAGTTAGCCAGCAGGAAATGCCTGTACTAATCCAAGATATTGCGCGGAGCCTGAGACTTAAGGAGCTGAGTTTCGGTGGTCAGATGCTTTGCGATGAACATTGGGCTTTAGCGTGCCAGTCGTTTGCGAACCATCCAACACTCCAGATTCTTGATCTTTCTGGGACTAGTAGTCGACCCTATATCGTTGTGGAAGGGATTGATACTATGGATGAGACCCGCAAAACCAAGCGAACAAGCGCCCTTGCGGAAATGCTAAAAACCAACACTATTCTGAGTACCATTCGTCTCACCATAGAGGAATATGACAGCCAGATCTGGGAGGACGAGATCAAACCCCATCTGTTGGTGAACCAGTATCGACCTCGGGCCCGAGCGATACGAGCAATACAGGATGACGCTTGGCGCGCCAAGCTTCTCGGACTCGCGCTATCATCGGTCAGTGGTAACCCTACACTGGTTTATATTCTCTTTACCAAGCATTTAGAAAGTGCAGCACGTTGGGGTTGAACTTATGTGCGCTGGCTACCTCGTCCATTAATCATGGACGTGTAAAGCAAATTGCTGACGGGGGCCGACGAACCACCAAAGAGGCCAAGAAACAACAAGCACGTGCAGTTCACTAGTGCCCGCGATAGAGTCGTCTGTCAGTTTAAGTTGCATTCGAAACTCCCATCCTCGACTAGACTAGTCTATTCTTTCCTTAAAGGACGGGATCGGCATCACCAAAAACTAAAGAAGGCACAAGAGCTACTAGCTAAATGTTGCGGTGGTTGTCATCCATGCTTGAGATTCCCTATTCCTTCGAAAGATCCGTTTTTTGTCGATATTTTATCTCAACGCTTCACGTGACCTGGCCATGACCCTCACAAAACAACGACAACCGCTCATTTTGTTGTTGGTGATTAGACAAGTCGTTATCCCACTGATTAAATAACTCGTCGTATAAGATAGTTTAGAGCCTAGACTAACAAAGAAAGCAACAGCATGGTGAGTTTATTGGAAGAAACAGAAATATCCGATTAGTACGAGTAGACATATCCCTCCTGATACTAGCGAATCCTCGAGGGTATCGTGTTGGTTCTTTGGTCCTCTACCTTGCTCGTCTGCTGCTCGCTGATTAGACGTCGGGGACCTCGGTCTTCCTCGACTGCAGATCGCTGAGTGGACCTCGATTGCGTCGTGTCGGGGACCTTGACCTTGCTCGTCTGCTGCTCGCTGAGTAGACCTCGGGGACCTCTATCTGGCTCGTCTGCAGCTCGCCGAGCAGACCTCGATAGTGGCGTGTTGGCCTTCTACATTGCTCGTCTGCAGCTCGCTGAGAAGAACTTGGTGGCGTCATGTCGGGGACCTTGACCTTGCTCGTCTGCCGCCCGCCTAGTGGACCTCGATTGCGTCGTGTTGGGGACCTCGACCTTTCACCTGCAGCTCGCCGAGTGTTATAATTGGATGGTAACCTGAACTATTACTAACGAATTATGATCATCTTTTCATGTTGCAGCCTCTTCCACGCAACATTCGCAGCAGAAACGACAAGTTCGACAAGAACGTTACCAAGCGGGGCAATGTCCCCATTGGTAAGGCTGCCGAGCATTCGGAGGATCCATCCGTCAGCAAAACCTTGATCATCTTTTTCTTTGTCGTGGTGGTTGGTTCCAGTGTTGTACAGATTTTTAACTTGTTCAAGACATCAGCACCACCTCCAGCGTAAAACGCTCAACGAATGGAAAAGAGAATAGCGGTTTTAGCCTTGTTACACATGCTTTCGCGGGACACTAAGAATCATCACCGCAGCCTTTGGGACCTTGGTTTGCATGTGAAGTAGCCTTGGGACTTAAAGACACGTTTGTAAATGGTATTAGAAGGTGAATGAGCTATAATATTGCTGTGTCTATATTCTATCGTGTATTTCTATTCTCGTTTGCCATCTTCCTTGGGCTCCCATCTGTTGGCTGACTCGGCAAGCTCCACATCCACACTTGTTAGCAAGGATTCTTCGTCCACATCTTCCTTGTCCAACAAGTGCGTCCTCCAGGCATCATCTGGCAGCTCCGCCACACGACGGACACGATTTCCCAAGGCCATTATCCACACACAGCCTAAAACGCTAAAGACACCTTGCAGAAGCAAGTAGGGATCTCGTCCTGGCGTGCAGACCTGTGCACCCGTCGCTACATCCACAATGCACTCTGGATCTCGTGTCAACATACCGGTAAGCCACATGACAAAAGATGCTGGCCAGGTGCCTCCCAGATTGGCGGCCGTGTTGAGCAGCGTCATGTACGAACCGCCAATGGCTGGGTCGACGCGATGAGCAAAGAAAGTCATTTGCGCATTAAATTGAAGACTGTTCACGATGGCCTGTAATGCCGTGGAAAATACAATAGGAATCCAAAAGAGCAAGGTACCAACTGCGGTCTGAGGCCTTGCTCGCTGCAGTGACATGAGCATGAGAACATCCAGCAGTGGCACCAAAGTGACGCGGAGCTTGTACGCCGTCATGAACTGCCGTAGGGGATGCCCGTGCCACAGTTTAGTGGCGACGATTGGTACAAGAATCCCCAAGGGTAGAATCACGGTGGGTGATAGTAAGGCTGTAGTCGATTTGGAGAGACCCAGCTCGACTGCTTTTAGAAACTTGACATTGTCAGCTAGCGCAGTAGGCAGACGGTACGAGAGTAGAATGACAAAGAGCCACCGCACGGCTGGGAGTTTGCACACGGCCCAGAGTCGATGGTACGTTTCTTTCAAACCAATCTCGGATGCATCCAGTTCCGCGTCACCATCGTCGTCATCCTTTTTGAGATAGTCAGAAGCCAGCAAAACCTCGGACGATCGCGGTAGACGGTCGCTATCTCGAACAGGGTCGACCTCGCGTTTCATAAAGCAAACAATCATGGTTGTTCCGAGCATTAGAAAGCCCATGAACCGAATGAAGCCACCCAAACTAACCAAACCAATATCTGGCCGACCTTTCAGTCCCATAAGAGGTCTCCATAGCATGTTGCAGCTGTCAGCATCGTTCAAGGCCAAGAATCCGACAAAACTGAGAAAGTAACCAATATTCTGGCCAATCGAGTTACAGACAGGTCCTCTTCCTCGATTCTTTTTCGATAACATTGTCAGCGCCCAGCCATCCACCGCGATATCTGTTGAATTTAACAGTAGTAGCGAATTAGAGAGGCGCCCAAGACGCCACGACAGACTGCAAGTCTATGTCCACTAACTCTTACCTTGTGTCGCCATGAGAAAGTACAATCCAAAGAAAAAGGAAGTAACCCCGCGAACATTAAGAGAGTCTGTCGCTGTCACGCCGTCTCCGAGACCCAGTTGACGCTCCACAAAGTTACTACCCAACACCATCATGAGTCCAGCGGCTGACTGGACCGGTATCAGCCAACTTTTGCGCCGTCCAAAGCTTTTCACGTAGCAAGCGTCGACGATTGGAGCCCAGAGCAGCTTGAGCGAAAAGGGCCACGAACATAGTGCAAAAATAGCATTGGCATTGTACGAGAGTCGAGCGGCCGTGCCGCTCACGATTGCACCAGCCGCCGATTCGGCGCTATCGAGAGCAGCTGCCGTGGCAACGACTTTGAGCTTTTGCTGAATTAAAAAGGGAATAGAAGCTGACAGCCCCATGGGGATTCCTTGTAATGTGTACAGTGCAATCAAAATGGCATAATTGAAGCGATCGTTATGGTCGTCGTCGTTGTTGTTTTCGTTGGATGGGACAAATGGTTTGAAAGAGTCAGGATCTTCTTCGCCTCGTCGATTATGGGCTCCTCCTATTCGACTGCTGGGAGGCTCAAAGTTGGTAAGTGATCGTCCAACTGAATAGTTCGGATGATTTGGGTTATCCTTGGTCGCCATGGCAGATGCGCTTCGTCTCTTCATGACAGCTAGCTTATCTCCTTTCGTCTCATTCTTGAAGTGTAGACGAGCAGGTACGAGCAGGATGACATATCACAACACATCATCAGCACAATAGGAGGATGGATGGAAGAGAAATTCTAAGTTTCTTGTACGTGGCGCAAGATGACTATTGATAAAGATTCATAAGTACAAATAAGTCTGATCAGACAACCACAATGACTTTTTATCGCCCTGCGTGCATTTTTTTGTATGAAAGTTAATAATCAACAAAAGGAGAAGGCATCAACGACGACAGGTGTCTAGAGTCTAGACGCTGTTGCTACAGTACCGACAGAGTCTGCACAGTGGTAGCACAGATATTTCGATGTTACACAAAGCCGTCGAGAACAAAAGGGCAAAAGCCGAACCTGATGGCAAGGGACCGATTGAACCTGACAGCAAAAAGCCCAAAATCGACGATCAAGAACCGACGCTAATCCAAGTCCTACAGTAGCGCAAAAAATACAAAGGGGTTGGTATTTTCAAGTCCATCCTCGAGAAGAACCCTGAGCAAGCGTCACAGAAAAGCAAACTAGGCCTTCCCATACATATGGCCTGCAGAATTGGCAAGATTGAAGCCAAAATTATACTCTTATTATTGGATGCGTACCCACAAGGCGCCGCGGAGATGGACCACAAGGGACACCTTCCACTTCACTTGCTGCTCAAACACCACAATACGGTTCCAATGGACGTTGTGAAGCGCCTCTTTGAAATTAATCCGAAGGGCCTTCCAGATGGCATGACCTCTGTACTAGATGAAGTCTTTCATTGGCGCACGAATTATAAAGGGCGGGTTGGTGTCGTCAAGTCCCTGCTTGAGAAATGCCCGGAGCAAGCATCACACAAAAGCTCGGATGGTCTTCCCATCCATACGGCCTGTAAGGTTAACACGATGTACCCCGAAGCTCTTCTTCAACTATTAAGTGCGTATCCACAAGGCGCCAAAGAACCTGATAGCAAAGGAGTCCTTCCACTTGACTTGCTTGTCGAGCATGTCTCGGATCCCGAAGTTGTTATGAATCGACTGTTGGAACTCTACCCTCAAAGCCTTCAGCATCGTTCGAACAGTGGTGAGCTTACTCTTTGATGTGCTCGTCCCAACCAAAGGTAGAAGAAGAATGCTGGTGGGTAGTTGGCAAGTGCACCATCATCGACTCCCGGCGGCCAACCAAACGACAGCGCAGATCTTCCGTCTTCCTCACGGCTCGATGGCTGTACAATGGTACGGCTGGCAACCCTCTATCATCTATGTAATGTTCCGTTGCGATGACGGAAACAGAGCTGAATCGACTTTCTGAATTTCAAAATGATGTTTCAAAATTCATTTTGAACGCTTGGTTTGCCAGCAATAACGCTCACAATTTTGCCGAAACATGAAAGTGAAGAAGCTTGCTGTCGGAGGTGTTCATCGTTCTTTCCTTAACAACGGCGTCAAACAGAGACATGCCTTTGGCAGACAGGGATAGACAACCTGGATAAAACACTATCAGGGAAAGTGGTGAGATGACCCTCACTAAACAAAGCCTCAATCCGGTCTGGTATTCCTCAAAAACCCGTGGTGAGCTCCCACCTAAAACATCACCGACGAAGGGAAGTCGTCGCTAAATATCACACACCGGAAAGGCCATTCCTCCAACCAGTGCGAAGGACAGTCCACTCTAAACATCACAACCAGCAGAAGGGAAGTCTGTCTAATA
>Ga0307981_1003679_pt1 | contig 11335 bp, 8 predicted proteins | sample OrgLakmetagen987_FD_201849 | JGI IMG/M metagenome (GOLD analysis project Ga0307981, IMG submission 201849) | Saline water microbial communities from Organic Lake, Antarctica - #987 | ecosystem: Environmental > Aquatic > Non-marine Saline and Alkaline > Saline | place: Antarctica: Organic Lake... | reverse complement strand
TCGGAGATCTCCGACGGCGATCGCGATGTCGTCGTGATCGGTGCTGGTTTCATCGGACTCGAAGTCGCAGGTACCGCGCATCGACTCGGCAACCGTGTCACCGTGCTCGAAGGAGGGGACGCACCACTGACGCGCGGTCTCGGTGCCGAGATGGGTGCGGCAATTGGAGCGCTCCACACCGCGGCGGGTGTGTCCGTGCGGTGCGGTGTGCAGGTCGACCGACTCCACGACGACGGTGTGCTCCTGGTCGGCGGTGAACTGGTTCGCGCCGACGTCGTGCTGGTGGGTATCGGTGTGGTTCCGGCAACGGCGTGGCTGGGCGACAGCGGCCTGGAGATCCGCGACGGTGTGGTCTGCGATGCGTACCTCCATGCACTCGACCGGTCCGGTCGTCGCGTCGACGGTGTGATGGCGGCTGGCGATGTCACTCGCTGGCCGAACGGACTGTTCGACGACGAGGAGATGCGCATCGAACACTGGACGAACGCAGCTGAACAGGGTGCGCTTGCGGCGAAGAACCTGCTGGCGACGATGGGCGGGGAGGAGCCGCAGGCGTATTCGCCCGTTCCGTTCTTCTGGAGCGATCAACTCGACCATCGCATCCAGTTCGTCGGACGCGGGGCGGCGGGGCCGGACATGGCGGTCACCGTCACGGTTGCGGCCGGCTCGACGTCCGGTGACGGCGACGAGAAGGCGAAATGGTTGGCGCTCTACTCCGACCCCGACACCGGCCGGCTGCGCGGCGCACTCGGGGTGAACGCGCCGCGCTGGGTGATGCCGATGCGGGCACTGGTGCAGGCCGAAGCGTCGCTCGACGACGCCCTGTCGAAGGCTTCCGAACTCACCTGAGCAGCGCCCAGGGTGCCGACGACCGTTCGCTCGACGTCGGTATCAACCGATCGGATGAGCAGAATTCACCCCATGGTGGATGGTGAGCGGGCTGGTCGCTGGCATGGTTGACGTCGTGTCCGTGATCAGCGCTCGACAACTGACCGTCCAGTTCGGTGAGCAACGGGCGCTCGACGCCCTCGACGTGGACGTGCCCCACGGTGTCACGGGCCTCGTCGGTGCGAACGGTGCCGGCAAGACGACCTTCATGAGCGTCGTGCTCGGCCTGCGTCCGGCCACATCTGGCGAGGTCGAGGTGCTGGGATTCGATCCGCGTCGCGAGGGTGCGGCCCTGCGCTGTCTGCTCGGCTACGGCCCCGAGCACCACGTGCTCCCCGACGAGATGCCCGCGTCCGACTTCGTGAAACATCTTGCCGAGGTCCGTGGCATGCCCGGAACCGAGGCCAGAGGCCGAGCGAGCGACGCACTGTGGCTGGTGGGACTCGGTGAGGAGCGGTTCCGAGCGCTCGGGACGATGTCGACCGGGCAACGCCAGCGGGTGAAGCTTGCCCAGGCGATCGCCGCGGATCCGCGACTGGTCCTGCTCGACGAACCGACCGATGGCCTCGATCCCGTCCAGCGCGACGAGATGCTCGCGTTGATCCGTCAGATCAGCGCCGAGTACGAGATCGACGTCCTGTTGTCGTCGCACCTGCTCGAGGAGGTCGAGCGGATCTGCGACAACGTGGTCGCACTCGACGCTGGTCGGCTCGTTGCGCAGGGTCCGTTGGAGTCGTTGGTCGGTGCCGATGCCGGTGTCGTGGTCGAGTTGATCGAGGTGGCCGAACGGCCCGCTGCGGTGTCGCAGGTGGTCGAATCGCTCGTTCGAGCCGATCTCGAGGTCCATCGTGACGCGGTCGGCACCCGCATCGAAGTGATCGGTCCGGATGCCGACCTCGTCGCCGACGCCGTCCGCGACGCAGTCGTGGACGCCGGCGCCCGTGTGGGTCGAATCGTCCGACGGCGTCGACGCCTCGAGGACCTCTTCGAAGGGAGCCAGACATGAGCGACCTGTCTGTCGACGGCGCTCGGATCCTCGACCGTGGCTACCGACGCTTCGAGGGACAGCGCTCCGGCGTGCGCGGCGCCGTCCGCTCGCTCGTGTGGCACACCACGCGCAGCATCCTCGGCCTCGGTCGCCCAGCCCGACACAAGATTTTCCCGGTGATCGTCGTCCTCGTCTCGTTCATGCCGGCTCTGGTGTTCCTGGGTATCGCCGCGTTGTTCGGCGACCTGCTCGACGACCAGATCCGCCCCGAGTACTGGGAGTTCTTCGGTTTCTCGTTCGTTGCGACGTTGCTCTTCGCCTCGATGATCGCACCGGAGGCGATCGTGCGCGACCGGCGCGACAAGATGTTCTCGTTGTACCTCTCGACGCCGCTCACCAAGCCGAGCTACCTGGTCGCAAAGGCGATCGCGGTGCTCGGCACGATGTCGTTGGTGGTGGCCGCGCCACCGATCCTCTGGCTGCTCGGTTACACGTTCCAGAGCCTCGGCCCCGACGGCGTGGGCGAGTGGCTCGGCGTGATGGGCAGGATCGTCCTGACCGGTGTCGCGATCTGTGCGCTGTACGGCGCCGTGAGCCTGGCCGCAGCGAGCCTCACCGACCGGCGGGCCTTCGCCAGTATCGCCGTGGTCTTCGTGTTGCTCGGAGCTTCGATCGCGGTGAACGTGCTCATCGAGTCGGCTGACGCCTCGTCCACGATCCGGCTGTTCGATCCGCTCGCGCTCGGCCTCGAGATCGCTCCTCGGATGTTCGGTGATCGCTCCGTCGACTTCGACGAGATCCCCACAGCGCAGGTTGCTGCAGCGATCGTCGGTTGGATCTCGGTCGGCATCGCCGTGATCGTCACGCGTTACCGGAAGCTGGCAGCGGTCTGATGTCCGATTGGTCTCCCCCCGCACCCGATGGGCCTCCGCCACCGCCTCCACCGTCTGCGGTCCCGTTGGCGCCACCGGCATCCTTGGCTCCGGTGCGGCCGGCGATGGTCGAGGTCACCGGGGTCACGAAGTCGTTCGGCGACGTGGTGGCCGTGTCCGACGTGTCGTTCCGTGTCGATGCGGGCGTGACGGCACTGCTCGGCCCCAACGGTGCTGGCAAGTCGACGCTGTTCCGAGTCATGTGCGGGCTGACGGCGCCGACGCGAGGATCGGTGCGTGTGCTCGGCCATGACGCGCGACGCGACCGGGAGGTCCGCGGCCGGATCGGCCTGGCGCCGCAGCAGGACAGCTTGTTCGACCGTGTGTCCGCGCGCCAGTTCGTCGAGTTCGCCGCGCAGACCCTCGGCGTGGTCGATCACGCCGAGGCCGCTCGCGCGGCTCTCGGTCAGGTCGCATTGCCGGTCGACGATCCGAAGCCGGTCGGCTCGTTCTCGAAGGGGATGCGTCAGCGAGTGAAGCTCGCCGCCGCACTGGTGCACGACCCGGACGTGTTGATCCTCGACGAACCGTTGACCGGCCTCGACCCGGTGCAGCGCAACCGGATGATCACGTTCTTCCACGAACTCGGCGATGCCGGCAAGTGTGTCCTCGTGTCGAGCCACGTGCTCGACGAGGTCGCCCGTCTCGGCTCGCAGGTGCTTGTGATCGCGCAGGGCCGACTCGGTGCGTCGGGTGACTATCGGGCGCTCCGAGCCCTCATGGACGACCGACCGCATCGGGTGCGCGTGGCCGCCGACCGGGCACGCGAACTGGCAGCGGCGCTGTTGGCCCGTGGGCTGATCGATGGGGTGTCGGTGACGGCAGAGGAGTTGGTGGTCCACACGAACGACGTCGATCGCTTCGGCCGATCGATCGCGCCGACAGCCCGAGAGTTGGGCGTGCGGCTGCGCGAGGTCGAGCCACTCGACGATGACCTCGAATCGGTCTTCCGATATCTGGTGGAGCGACGATGAGTGACGGTGCAGTGCCCACGGTTCGGGCGATCTCGTTGACGTACCGGCTGGTCATGCGCCAACTGGTGACACGTGGCCGGCTGATCGCTCTGGCGGTCGTCGGCGTTGTCGTCGTGGTCGTCTCGGCCGCCGTCGGTGCGAGCGATGCCGACGGCGACCCCCTCGAGCGTGGGGTGCGGGTGATCTCCGACCTGGGGTTCACGGCGTTGGTGCCGATCGTTGCCCTCGTGTTCGCGGCGGCGTCGCTGGGGGACATGCGCGAGGACTCGACGCTGGTGTACCTGTGGCTGCGACCGATGGATCGGTGGCCGGTCGTGGTCGGCGCGTGGGCGGCAGCGGTGACCGTGAGCCTCCCGTTGTCGCTCGTGCCGTTGATCGTGTCGGCGGTGGTGGTCGACGCAGGTGGGGCCCTGGTGGGGGCCACCGTGCTCGCCGCCGTGGTGGGCACGATCGTGTACTCGGCACTCTTCGTGCTCGCGGGGTTGCTGGTGAAGAACGCGATCGTCTGGGGCCTGGCCTACGTGTTGCTGTGGGAAGGGCTGGTCGCCGGGTTCGGGAGTTTCGCCGCACGCCTGGCGATTCGCGGGTACACCCGATCGATCATCACGAGCCGCACCGGCATCGACCTCGACCTCGGCGATCTCTCCCTTGCCACCGGTATCGCGGTGCCGCTGGTCGTCGCGGTCGCAGCGATCGGCCTCGCATCGGTCCGTCTTCGAGCCATGGACGTCGCCTGAGCCGACGTTGGACTGCGCGTCGGCGGCCCACGACGGGGCCCGGCGGGCGGGGCGGTCGAAGCCATTGACTCCAGAAGGCGTCGGCGCGATGATCGACCTGGGTCCGTGAGACGTCCAACAGGGATCAACCGCTCGATGGTTCGCCGACGAGCCAGTCGATCCGAGCACCGCCCCGCAACGGGTGACGATCTCACGGGCTCGTTCGCGTCAGGCGTCGCCCCTGACCGGGAGCTCACTGCGCCGGATGATGAATCGCCATGCCGGTGAGCGGGTCGAAGAAGTGCAGGCGATGCGGTGGAACAGCGATGTCGAGCACCGTGCCGACGCGAGGCGGATGGCCGGGTGTCAGAAAGGCGATCGGCTCGTCGTGCGCTTCGGCGTGCACCATCGTCTGGTAGCCGATGCCCTCCGCCGACCGGACGACCACCTCCACGCTCTCGGTCGTCGGTGCCCCCGGAACCAGGTCCTCGGGTCGCACGCCGACCAAGACGTCGCCGCCATGGTAGGAGTCGACCGCCGTCGTCATGATCGGCAGCGTGTGTCCGAGCAGGGACAACCGACGGCCGAAACTGCTCGCCTCGACGCGAGCACGCACGATGTTCATCGGCGGTTCCCCGAAGAAGGTCGCCACCGCCACGGTTGCCGGCCGTTCGTACACCATGGCGGGCGAGGCGAACTGTTCCAGGCAGCCGTCGATGAGGACGGCGATGCGATCACACATCGCCATCGCATCGCCTTGTGCGGCGGTGGCCATCACCGAGGTGAGGCCACGGTCGCGATGGATGTCGAGGATCTCGCTTCGCAGGTTCAGACGCACCTGGTCCTCGAGGTTGGCCAAGGGTTCGTCCAGGACCAGCGCCACCGGTGCCCCGATCACTGCTCGTGCCAACTGCACGCGTCGACGTTGACCTTCCGACAGCTTCTCCGGACGACTTTCGAGCAGACCCTCGAGGCCCAGCCGGGACGCCTCACGCGTGAGGCGTCGATCGATGTCGGCGACCGTCACCGAGTCACGGCGGACTTCGAGGGGAAACGAGATGTTGCGACCTGCCGAGAGGTGACCGAGCAACTGGTTCTGCTGGGTGACCAGTCCGAAGTGGCGGTCGCGCGCCGAGTGGTCGGTGATGTCGCGAGTGCCGAGTCGAACCCGTCCGGACGTCGGTGGCTCGAGCCCGCACAGGATCCGAAGCACCGTGGTCTTGCCACATCCCGACGGGCCGATCAGCCCGACGAACTCACCCGCTCCAATCGACAGGTCGAGGTGATCGACAGCGCCCGGCGATTCCGGCCAGGACTTCGTGACGTTGTCGAAGACGATGTCCTGCACGAATGAAAACGGTACCGAGGTGGGTGGAGCGGCGCCAGGCGGAGGTCTACCCTCCTCTCACGTGAAGGAACGTGATTCTCGTCGCGGTGGCCTGTCGGCAGATCAGCTCGATTGGTCGCTGTTCGAGAACCCCGAACGGTTGCGTTTCGTTCGCGGTCTCGACGAGTCGGATTTGGCGTCGTCGGACTCGCTGCAGCGACTCGCTCGGATCGGTGCGACGGCGTCCGGGACCGATTTCGCTCAGGTGTCCCTCATCGGCGACAGCCAGTTCGTGCCGGCTTCCCACGGCTTGACCTATGAAGCGTCAGATCAGCACTGCGCCGTCGGCGACACCTTCTGCTCGCTGACCATGATGTCCGGCGGCGTGTTCCGGGTCGAGGACGCCCGGCTCAACGAGTTCACGAGTGACCTGCCGCCCGTGGCGAGTGGGAAGGTTGTTGCATACCTCGGTGTGTCGCTGAACGATCCCGATGGTCGCCCTGTCGGAGCGTTGTGCGTGTTTCACAGCGAGCCACGAAAGTGGCTCGATCACGATGTCGACTTGATCTCGGATCTGGCTCAGTTGGCCCAGCGCGAGCTGCACACGTCGGCGGCGCTGGAGTCGGCCGGCATGCGCGACGACCGGCTTCGGTCGGTGATCAACGAGTTGGTCGAGCTTCCGAAGCTCGGGAACGGTGTGCACTTGAAGGCTCGAGCGCACTACGACCACCATGCCGGCGCCCCGGCCGGGGGCGACTGGATCGACTGGTCCGAGCGCCCCGATCGGATTTCTTTCGCGATCGGCGACGTTGCCGGCCATGGCCTCAGTTCCATCGTCGTCATGGAGGAACTGCGCCATGCCATGCGCGCGTACGCGATTCACAGCGATGACCTCGGTGACACGATCCTGAAGACGAGCGAGTTGCTCCGACAGCTCCGTCCGAGCGACATGGCGACAGCGCTGATGGCGGACTTCGACCCGACAACCGGGCGGACGCGCTTCGCCGTGGCCGGGCATCCCGCGCCGATCCACTGTCGAGATGGCCGTGCGACACCGGTCCCGGTCGAGCCGGGTCCACCGCTCGGCGTCATGACCGAACCTCCGGTCGTCTCCGAGATCGTTCTGGAGCCCGGGGATCGGTTGATACTCGTCACCGACGGCGTCTTCGAACGTCGCAACGAATCGATCGACGTCGGATTCGAGCGTCTGGTCTCGGCAGCCGAGCGCTACTGGTCCGAGCCCGACCTGGAGGCAGCGGCGCGTTCGATCGTCGATGACCTCGTCGATGACCTCGACGACGACGCCTGCCTGATGCTCGTCGAGCGACCCGCCGTCGGGCGCAGGCAACAGGACCTCTGACACAGACGAAGGAATCTGATCGTCACGCCGCATGCTCTGTGGCGCCATGGCGAGCGCAGACCCATGCTCGGTTGGCCCGTTCGCCACATCGGGAACCGGTGTGAAGAAGGGGCCGCACCGCTCGGTCGTCGTGCGTCGGACGAGATGCGGAGCGGAGTGCCGTGGTCAGGAGCGACCGAAGAGTCGTTTCATCAATCGATCGATCAGCAACGGCTTGTCGTTCTTCTCGCCGTCCTCGACATGTTGCTCGCAGTAGAACTGATACGGCGGACGCGGTCGGCCGCACGTCTGGCAGGTGTACGCCTGTTTGAGTGGGTTCGGGTTCCCCATGTGGCCACCGACCATCAACGAACGATAGCGCGCGCCGAGTTTCCATCGATTCGAGTGGACCAGCAGCCCCCGACCTCGGTGCCGATCCCGGACGCATCGACGTCGCATCAGCGATCGCGGGTCCGAGCGAGGTTCTCGACCCTGTTCTGTGTCAACAGGCGGCACAGAACAGGGTCGAGAACACGAGAGCCACTTCTCGATCGGGTCGTATTCCCGACATCGGTGTGAATCTTGAGCTGTTGTCACTCAGGTTGTCTGTCTCTACCGTGTTCACATGTCAGCGAACCCATCCGAAGATCTCGACCCGACCAGCACCACCACCGACCCCGGTACGACTGCCACCAAGGCCGTTGCAGGCGCCGCGCTGCGACTCCCACTCGCCCATCTCTCCGCCGTCGTCCTTCCCGGAGCGACGGTCACCCTGGCGCTCTCCACCGGCGAACTGAAGCGAGCCGTGGATGCAGCGGTCCGTGACGCAGGCGGACGGATCGCATTCACGGGAGGAAGCGAGCGAGAGCTCGCCGTCATCGCTCGTGTACCCAACGTCGGCAACCTGCCGACCGGCGAAACCGCAGCGATCGTGCAGGTCGAGCGCCGTGCTCGCATCGTCGACATCGAGCACGTGGAGGACGTCGCCCATGCAACCGTGGAACCCGTCCTGGACGGACCCATCTCCTCCACCACCGACGCGGCGATGCGTGAGCTGCGAGCGACGCTCGAGTTGATCGCCGATCTGCGCAACAGCCGACGCCTGCCCGAACTCCTCCGCACGGTCACCGATCCCGGCCTGCTCACCGACGCAGTGGCGCAGTGGGCAGAGTTCGGTGACGACGACCGTCTGCGCGTGCTCCAAGCCGTCTCGGTGGCCGACCGGGTCGATGCGATCCACTCTTGGGCGCGCAGTCACCTCAACGAACTGCAGGTGGCCGAGACCATCCGCAACGACGTGAGCGCCGGGATGGACAAGCAACAGCGTGAGTTCATGTTGCGCCAGCAGCTCAACTCGATCCGCAAGGAACTCGGCGAAGGTGCCGACGACGTCGTGGGCGACTACCGCGAACGTCTCGACACGCTCGATGCCCCCGACGGTGTGAAGGTGTTCGTCTCGAAAGAACTCGACCGATTCGAACGGATGAGCGAGCAGTCACCCGAACACGGCTGGGTCCGCACCTGGCTCGACCGCATCTTCGAGATGCCGTGGGGTGAGCGGACGAACGACACCCTCGACCTCGTCGCCGCTCAGACGGTCCTCGATACCGACCACTACGGCCTCGACGACGTCAAGGAGCGGATCGTCGAGTTCCTCGCTGCTCGCAAGCTCCGCCACGAGCGCGGGATCACCCGTGATGACTCGCGACGCGGTGAGGGCAGTGTCCTGACGCTCGTCGGTCCTCCTGGCGTCGGCAAGACCTCACTCGGCGAGTCGATTGCGCGTGCGATGGGTCGCGAGTTCGTGCGCGTCGCGCTCGGTGGTGTCCGTGACGAGGCCGAGATCCGAGGGCACCGGCGCACATACGTGGGAGCGCAGCCAGGCCGCATCGTGAAGGCGTTGCAGGAGGCCGGCACGATGAACCCGGTCATCCTGCTCGACGAGATCGACAAGATGGGAGCCGGCGCCTACTCGGGCGACCCGACCGCTGCGCTCCTCGAAGTGCTCGACCCGGCGCAGAATCACACGTTCCGCGACCACTATCTCGAAGTCGATCTCGACCTGTCCGAGGTCGTGTTCATCGCGACTGCGAACGTCGCCGACACGATCCCCGGGCCGCTCCTCGACCGGATGGATCTCATCCGACTCGACGGATACACCGAGGCCGAGAAGGTGTTCATCGCCACGACCTACCTGCTCCCGCGTCAGGTCGAACGAGCAGGACTGACCACTGGAGAGCTCTCGGTCAGCGACGAGCTCGTGGCCGCCGTCATCCGTGGTTGGACCCGCGAGGCCGGTGTCCGCTCGCTCGAGCGTGAGCTCGGCCGTCTGGTCCGCAAGGTCACGGCAAAGGTGGCGACCGGGACCACGACCCCGCTCACGATCGGTGACGAAGAACTCCACGACTGGCTCGGGCGACCCAAGGTCGACGACGAGATCCAGCAGCGCACGTCGGACGCCGGCGTGGCGACCGGGCTCGCGGTGACCGGGATCGGCGGCGACGTCCTGTTCGTCGAGACCACCTCGTTCCCGACCGGACCCGACAGCGAACCCGGCCTGACCCTCACTGGGCAACTCGGTGACGTGATGAAGGAATCGGCACAGATCGCGCTCAACTACGTGCGGAGTCATGCGGAGGAACTCGGCATCGACGATGCTGCGCTCCGGCGACGGTTCCACGTCCACGTGCCCGCCGGGGCCGTCCCCAAGGACGGGCCATCCGCCGGCATCACCATGACGACGGCGCTCGTGTCGCTGCTGACTGGTCGACCGGTCAGGTCGAGCATTGCGATGACCGGTGAGATCAACCTGCAGGGCCAGGTGATGCCGATCGGTGGAGTGAAGCAGAAGGTGCTGGCTGCGCATCGCATGGGCATCACCGAGGTGGTGCTCCCAAGGCGCAACGGGCCGGATCTCGACGACGTCCCGGACAACGTGCGCGAGCAGATGACCTTCCATCTGGCGGCGACCTATGCCGAGGTTGCAGCCGTCGCTTTCTGATTCCGGTCGTCGAGGGTGGTCGTGCTGACGCCGGCAGCGACCGCCCTCGACTGCCTTCGGTCACCGTCGACTCACGCTTCGACGTAGCGAACCGGACGCTTCCCATAGGCTCCGAGCATGGCTGACCACGTGTCCCATGTGTCGAGCGTCTGGTCGTGTGCGACCGACCTGCAGATCGAGCGAGGGGTGGGTGCGCGTGTCGTCGACGTCAACGGCGTGGAGTACCTCGACCTGACCGCAGGCCTTGGCGCGTCATCGACCGGGTACGCCCATCCCAAGATCACCCAGGCGATCACCGACCAGGCTGCTCGAATCATCCACGCACAGATCAACGTGTACCGCCACGATCTGCTCGAGCCGCTCGCCACGAAGTTGGCGTCGATCACGCCCGCCCACATCGACACCTTCTACTTCGGCAGCACCAGCGACGAGATCGTCGAATCGGCGGTCAAGCTCGCGAAACATGCGACCGATCGTCGCAACGTCGTCGTGTTCGACGGCGCGTTCCACGGCCGCACCCACTACACGCTCGCAATGTCGTCAAGTCGTGCGATCGACCGTGCCGGCTACGGCGCGCTGCCGGGGGGCGTGTTCGTGTCGCCATTCCCGGACCCGCACGCATCCGACCAGGAAGCCGAGGTCAGCCGGGCGCTGCGTGGTCTCGACCGCCTGCTGAACACACAGGTCGCAGCCGACACGGTTGCAGCGATCGTGATCGAGCCCGTGATCGGTGAACGCGGATACATCCCGACGCCGAGAGGATTCATCGCCGGCGTTGCGGAGCGGTGCAAGCGCAACGGCATCCTGCTCGTGGCCGACGAGACCCAGAGCGGATTCGGGCGCACCGGCAAGATGTTCGCCGTCGAAGACCTCGAGATCGAGCCCGACATCATCTGCATGGCGAAGGGTGTGGCATCGGGTTTCCCGTTCGCTGCGCTCGGTACACGCCGTGAGCTCGACGAGAAGTGGATCACCGGCAGCCACAGCGGCTCGTCGAACGGCAATCCGCTCGGCTGTGCCGCAGCGCTGGCCACGATCGAGATCCTCGAATCACCAGGATTTCTCGACAACGTCAAGGCGCGCGGCGACCAGCTGATCGACGCACTCCGTCAGATGCAGCAGCTCGATCAGGCACTGCTGCACGTGCGCGGTCGCGGCCTGATGGTTGCG
>Ga0307981_1003677_pt1 | contig 11344 bp, 12 predicted proteins | sample OrgLakmetagen987_FD_201849 | JGI IMG/M metagenome (GOLD analysis project Ga0307981, IMG submission 201849) | Saline water microbial communities from Organic Lake, Antarctica - #987 | ecosystem: Environmental > Aquatic > Non-marine Saline and Alkaline > Saline | place: Antarctica: Organic Lake... | reverse complement strand
AAAAATGGAACGGACGTGACGACGTCACAATAGGTGCCTCATTGAAGTCAAACCAAAACGGCGATCTGCAGACTGTCGACGATGAGACACCACTTACACGAACACCAAAAACCAACCATGGCTACCATGAGACGATCCACCGTCTTTCTCGGCATACATGTATTGGCTGTCTCGCATGTGGCGGGCCTTGAGAGACCCTCTACTGCGGTCGTATCCAGGAGAAGAGCAATGACATCTATTGGGGCAGTGACAGCAGCCGCATCTTGGCAGCAGCTCTTTTCACCCCGGCCAGTTTTGGCGGACGAGAATGCCGTCTCACCTGCAGCACCATCGTCACCAAATATGACTACACTCGACGATGCTTACTATCCCTTTGAAGCTCGAAACCGCAAGGGTAACAAAGGAGCCGTCATTCGAGAAGATTACTGGTACATGCTGGGCAGGATTCCCCCACGACAGCTGCAAGGTCCTCTCAAGGGCGACGATCCAAAGTTTAATGCCTTTGGAGCGTGCGAATCGACTGTCGCTGGAGGTGGGAACCCTTGTACCTATGTATCCTTAAAGCAGCGAAGTCCGGCGTACGCAAAATATAGTTCGAGTATTTTCTACGGTGCCCAAGAATACCAAAACCTGGGACGGCTCTTCCAACAACTACAAGTATCACAACAGCAACAGCAGGAACCATCGGATGCCGCGTGGCAGGAAGTTTCTTCGTACGTGGTTACAGAAGAACACACGCCACCGCCGGGTATCATTGACGCCGAGCTCAAAATGATCTTGTTTGCCACGGCCATGACGACGAGTCCCAATTTTCCGGGTCCGTCGCGAGAGTTGCTTGTCGCTCGCTTTTATGTCAACGAGGCGCATCATGCTGGCAAGGCCATGCAAAATGCCATTGTTGCACGGGATGTTGCAGCTTGTCAACAAGCCTGGCTATTTGGACGGGATTCTTGGAACTCTTACTTTCAAGTCGTCAATAAGTCGATTGCTGTTAAGGTGGGTGTACCATTTGTACCCATTGTCTAGACGCATTTTGGGGTCCTGGAATTGCCTGTTAGCGGTTACGTAGCTACGTACTTGAACATCTGCGTTTAAGAATATATAAGAATACACGTCTTGGATTGCAGCAAGAAGCAACTCTCTGTGACTGTTTATTGCTTTGCTATAGAGGGCTTCGACTACTAGTACACTCTGGATTGCTCGAGTGTTGTCCCTCCTACCTTGACCCTTCGACAGCTTACCCGAGACGGCCAGCCTCTATTTTTCGGAAATGACAAGAGAAAGTCCACGGGTAATGGATGATGGATGATGATGTCGTCCAAGCAACATGAGTTTCCTAGACCTTTGGAAAGTTCGCGCGCTTTCGTGTCGTACCTCGGTCAACGCGTTTTATTGCTTCGGTGCTGTTCCAGATTCCAGCATCTATCTGCGGTGACCATGATGGAAATGCGCATGCAGCGACTAAGAGATAGCATTTGCTTTACACTTGACGACTACACAATAACCATTCGAAGGGCTATAGGACACAGCAAAAGACAGAAACGTCTGCCACTGTTCAGCTTTAAAGAAGCAGCGAAAGCTCCCCGAGATTTCTTCATTTCAAGTTCGGGAAGCAAACGAGAAGGCTATTGGAACGCGAGATGACTCCCATTCACCGTCCTGGAGAGAGTCGAGAGACTCCTCGGGCCACCATGCAACCGTCTCGGTCTTATACAGCTCCTCTGTCGAGAGAGGTGTCTACCAGCGATGTTCCTACTCCCGTTATCTCCAATTGTCGCCCGACACGAGTACCTCCACCAATGGAGCTTTCTCCACCGGCACGAGTCACTCGTAGTAAAGGTACAGCCGACCAGAGCACGCTCCGGGAGCCTTCGGAATCAATGTCAAGAGATATTATAGCTCCAGGACCTCCGCTGGTTATTGATTTCACTAGTGCCGGGGGATTTGGTCGAACGATCACTGGCAACGCTTCGCCATTGCCTCAACGAGGTGGTAAAGGCTACCGCTACGACAATAACGAAGCAAGGACTGCAACCGCGACTGTGAGAATCGGTAGTGTCGTGGACAATCTCGATGGTGCGATTGCGACGTCGGCAGTGTGGATAATGGGTGCGTGTATGCGTCGAGTCCAGCACTCGTTGCACACGGGCGCATGGAATCGGCACAGGGTTCCAGCTCCGCCGAGACTTGCTATACAGCATCACCCGGCAAGACGAGCCATCCCTTTTGAAGAAGACGGCAATAGAAGGGTACATGGTATTAGAAACTATGGACAAACATGCTTTTTGAACTCGGTTCTCCAGTCGTTGGCGGTATCCGAGCCATTTGTGGTTTACTTGGAACGTGTTGTGGAGATCTATCAGGAACGAGTTGACTTTGAATCCTGGAAGCTGCAGCCCGTTTCCGATCAAGACGATGCGACAACACTGGAATCCTTGAGTGGGATACTATTGAGGATTCTCTGGGAAGTAAACGGCTGCAGCAAGAGCGACATTATTGATCCTCGTGCCGTATTGCAAGCAGTCGGTAAGGAAAACGCTCAGTTTCGTGCGCGGTACGGATCTGGACGTGGCAGTGTCGGTAAGGAGCAACAAGACGCCGAAGAACTCATTCAATCTCTCGTTGGAATCATTGTCGAAGACGCCAATCTGCACTCGGCTTCATCGGTTGCGCCATCCTTGTTTACTCCGTCCGTGGTGAATCTCGAAGACCATGAAGATAATGACGACGACGATACTGTTACAATCATGACGTGTCTTCGCGAGAAGAGACAAACGGAAGATGCTCAGCTGTTAAGACGAGTCGTCAATGGGAGTAGGTCGGCATCTTTCAAAGATTCACCGCTGATAGAGACCAATGGCCACAATGGAACGGCAGCGATATCGGAGCACGACAAGAAAATGGAGGAACGGAGCACGGACTATCCCACCCCGAGTCACCAGCCAGAAGAAAAAAAGCAAGAAGAGTTCGAGTTGCGTTCTCCGCATGGGAATTTTACTTTAGAGGAGAACATACATCCCGGTGTTTCAATGCCACTCGTCCGGTCGCCGAATGCGGAATCACTCGAAAGTCTCAGTGACGTCTCCAAGGAATCGGAAATGTCAAACGCGATGCAAATCATGATGACAACCATATCGTCAGTGTCAACGTCGCCATTCTCTGGTTGGATGGGATCAGCGCTGCAGTGCCGTACTTGCCGACACGTTCGTCCTATACAAAACACGCCTTTCTTCGATATTCCTATCGTTCCGTCGGCAGTCTCCAGCTACTTGTCGTCCTATTCCAACCCAGCCGCCCGTGGGGATCCACCGCGAAAGTACAGACAGGCAGGCCCAGGTCCTCCGTGCACACTCGAAGAATGTCTGCAAGAGTTTACATGCGTTGAGCGTGTTCAAGATGTGGAGTGCAGGTGCTGCACTCTCAAGTCGGAGACAATCGATCTAGAAGAAGATGTGGATATGCTGCAAGGTGCATATGCGGCAACATTAGCTCGGGCTAGACGGAGCAGAGCCGACGTTGAAGACGACGACGACGAATTCAAAAGCCTGCGAGACGAGCTTCGCTGTGCTGAGAGCAAATTAGCTGCGTTGCGTGGCAGCAGTCCAGACGATGATGGGCCACTCGATGCACTTCGGGCCCCTGTCCAAGACGAGTTTGCATGTGGAGAGGCAACGCCCGCGAGAATGATGCGCGGGGAAGCGCTCAAGTGTCTGCTTATTACACGGCTTCCTTCCGTTCTCTGTATCCATGTGCAAAGGCGCTATTACGATCCGAGTGCGAACCGAATGTCCAAAACGCTACAGCACGTCATCTTCCCCGAGTATCTGAACGTGGCGCCCTATTGTGCCTACAGTGAGTTTGGGAGCATGAATGCTAGGTGGACTGGAACGGTCCCGGAGCGATCGTCCTCAGGCTCTAGAGCATCGATTCATTACCGACTAATGTCTGTCATTGAGCATAGAGGTAATGCTTTCCATGGTCATTATGTTTGCTACCGCAGAGACCCATTCACTGGCCGATGGCTCTACATCTCCGACGAAGTTGTGCAATCGGTAAGCTGGCAAGATGTGCAAAGATGTCAAGCATATATGCTTTTCTATGAAGCGATGTAATGTAGTATAAACAATAGAATTTGATTCAAACAATTCGCATTAATCTATGGTACTGTAGGATCGATTACGATTAAACCAGACCAGGGGATTAGCCTGCGCCTATAACACCTGGAGAGCGTTTCAGGAGCCAGTACACAGTCTCTAAAGGGACACCGGGACATACAGCAGCTTGCATGAAGGGATGGAAGCCAGATACGGGGTCGCGAGTCTCTGTAGACTTGGGGCTGGTCGTTACGAGATCTTTCACTATCTCGGCTCTTGCTTCCTTTAGTGAATCGGTGTACTCTCTACCTCCGAAGTCCAAAGCGCAGTGCAACGGTAGTCGTCCCATACTGTCCGAGATGGTACAGCCTTGCGGTGCATCGTAGAGAAGCTTCTTTACCCACACTTTCCATTCGATTAGCGCCTTTTCCGACGTTAGCGACGTTGCCTTTCTCACTTGAACAGCATGATGGAGTGGTGTTTTTCCGAGATGATCTCGATTTTCGAGGTGCTCTTTTTGTTGCGAAAGGATCAAATCGAGGATAGGCTTTGGAAGCAACGGCCCGGTCGGTCCACTCAACGCTGCCGCTTGGTGTAAAATTACACCTGGGAGATCGAATGGGCTACTTGTAAACGAATCGCGGAATGCAACTCGAATGATCAAGAATATGCGATGAAGCAAAAGACCAAACGTCTTGTCAGCAATAGGCGGTGCCGATACAGCTTCATCGGCAGCTTGTCGGAGCAAAGAGTTGTACAGCTCGTCATATCGACTATTGGTTTTGCGAATTCCACGTACGTCCAATGGTAAGAATGATCGATGCGAGAAAAAGCCATGTCCTGCTTCAATGTGTCGGATCCATTCAAGATCGATAGGGGTGTAACCGGACTGGTTCATTGACCAGATAAGAGAATGCGGCTCGCAGTTGACAGAATCAGACGCTGAAAGTGTTTGGGCGAGTACCAGGCGAAGAATATCCATGGGCACACCTGCTGCGCATGCAACATGAAGCGGGAGGTCTCCATAGTGATTTCGGTGCCGAATTACAGAGCCGTCGGTATCTTTCTCCATGAGCGACGATATCAGATCCGGAAAGTTTCCATAGTTTCGAAGCGCAACATGCAGAGGCGAGCATCCGGTAACTTGCGAGTATTGATACACGAGAGCAGTATCCTGCTCCAATAGAGAATGTGTGCATTCAAGGATGCGTGTCAGCCGTGGTTGGTCGACTCTTGCGGACTGAGAAGACGGCAGCGCACTCGCTCCGGGTAATAGGCTAAAGTAATTTCCCAACGAAAATAAGCGCACCAACAGTGTCGATTTTTCGATGTTGGTTGGATCAGATTCACCATCGTTAGAGCCAACGATCAATTTCGGAAGTATCGAAACCAAACCCGGGCTACTCGACCATCCAAGATGTATTGCTTTTATCAAATGATCAACTGGGTACAGACCGTCTCGATCGGGTTGCTGCACAGCTGGCGACAAACGAACAGTTTCAGGAGGGTATTTATCCTTTAACATCTTGTCTGCGTGTAGCAACAGCTCAATAACTGCGGCTGAGCAAGACGGATTGCGAACGGCATCGCGCAAGGGTGTGTGTCCAGAAAGGAACTGACTGCAGCGAACCTGCTCGGGTGACAGTTCAAGAAGAACTTGGACAAAGGCTAATAAATCACCAGCCTCTTCAGTCATCTGTGATGCACACGCCATACCGAGAGCCGTCTCGCAGTAGACATCTTGCAGCCCAACGCATCGAAATCGCGTCTTTGCCAACGGTTCTACTCGTTTGCGTGCTTGCGTCGAGTATGGATTCGACGGATCTTCTTTGGGACAGATTCTTGGACGTGCGTCGTATGGATGCAATCGACACCATTCTACCGCCTCCGACCACATGCTTTTCCGGCAAAGCTCAATCAAGTGATTCACACGTTCATGTTGCTGACTTTGGGGGGAAGTCGAAACACTCGCACTCGCAGTCGCACTCTGACGCCTCTTGATCTCGGGCCGTCGAGGAGATGGCGATGCACTAGAAAAGGCGCTAACTCGAGTGGGCGAGCCACTGTACTCCATGTTGATCCAGCTGGGTAGTCTATCGCTCATGGTGAATGTTTCAATGGCTTGCAAAGGTTTAAACACCCAGGACCCAGAACGACACCTCCTAAAGAACAATTGTAACAGAACTTTGAAAACGGAGGGCCTTTTTAGCGATTTCAAGTTTCTCTGAAAATGTCAATCTGAAGATCCGGAAGTTGCGACTGTTTCAGTACTCAGTACATACCGGTACGCAACACAAAGATCAAAGATCCTCAAGGCCATGGTGAAAGTGGTCGACGTTCTTCTGATGCTGCTTAGTCCGATGCTCTTGTCCCCTCGCGCTGCATCATTTGCCTTGAACCTAAGCCCTCCTCGTGTTCTTCCTTTCCTGCGGACTCTGGGCGCTTTGAGAATGTCCAGCACCGATAGCAGCACGGCCAAGACGACGTTGCTCAACTGTCCGACCATTCCTTTGCGCGACGGCACGCTGCATCCAGCGATTGGGTTCGGAACGTACAAGGTCGGCTATGTTCCAGCCTCTGCGTCTTCGGCTTCAACTGCTGCGTCCACCTCGGTCGAACGAACTGCCAATGAATGCGTCTCGGATGCCTTGGGCGTGGGTTACCGATTCCTCGAATGCGCAGAGTTTTACGGCAACGAGGCAGAGGTTGGGAAAGCCATTGCCAAGTCGGGCATCCAACGTGAGGATCTCTTTATCTGTTCCAAGGTATGGACGACAACGATAGAGAATGGACCGAAAGCAGTGCGGGCCCAGCTCGACAAGACCTTGCGAGATCTGCAGACGGACTATGTCGATCTTTATTTGATTCATTGGCCAGTACCGGGGCATCACGTTGAGGCATACAAGACTCTAGAAGAGCTGCAGAAAGAGGGTAAGATCAAGGGTATAGGTGTTTCGAATTACGCGCTGGAAGACTACTTGGAGCTAAAGGAAGCTGGAGTGACTCAGCTCCCTCTGGTCAACCAAATTGAAATCAATCCCTTTCTCTACCGAAAGAATACCATTGAAGCCTTTCAAAAAGACGGCGTCGTGCTACAAAGCTATCGATCATTGCGGGACGGAAAGGCCTTTGACCATCCCGTCGTTAAAGAGATTGCTGCCTCACACGGCAAGACACCAGCGCAGATTCTAGGACGTTGGTGTGTGCAGCACGGCTTTGTCTACGTACCAAAGTCTGTCAAGAGGGAGCGTATGGTGGAGAACGCTGCTGTCTTTGACTTTGCCTTGACCGACGACGACATGTCTCGTCTCGATTCACTGACAACTCCGGCAGCTATCGAAACATTCGCTGGACTCTACAGGAAATGCGTCAACCGAGACACTAGTAAGGACGGAAGCATGGATGGCGTTAAGATGTCCATCACCAATGATTAGACTCTAGTAGACAAGCTACGAAGTACGAAGGTACTGGACGCGTCTCAATTGCATACGGTGTGAGTAGAAAGAAAACAGATCAAAAGAAACTACTGTACTGTACTGTAGTAGGTAGTGTGAAAAATGATGTTTGGCATGTACAGAGTTGCTCTTCCCTTTAGAGCTCGTCGTATGCCATTTCGTAGGCAAGGCCGTAGAACTTATCCATGTCGATTTGCTCGACCATGATTCCGTCGGATCTCTGGTATGACATGCATTCGCCCGCTTCCATAGTTTCACCAAAGACTTGCATTCGTTGCTTTTCGCCGGTAACGAATTGAAACTTTGTCTTGGTCACTGGGTCAACAAAGGGTTTGATGAGCGACCAGAGAGCACGAAAGACGACGGGCGCGTCCACCAAATAGACGCGATGTAATCTCTCCGGATAGTGATCCTTGAGCATGGCCAGCATCTCCTTGATCATATTCATTGGTGGCGCATGCCGCTTGATAAAGTTGTTGAAATCAACGCTGACAATCACCGTCCCAACTTTGCCAAACGTCCTTCGTTCAGTACAAGCCAGCGCTTTCTCCAGAACGTAAAAATGAGCTTCGATGCATCCGTCGGGGTCTGTCTTTGAATAAGCTGGAGAGTTTCGACATATAAAATGGAAACATGCGCGTCCTTCCAGATCGTAGCCACGCACAAACATTCTCCCCTCCTGACCAAGATAGTGTGCTACCTTGCTGCGGAGCTCTATAGCTTGTGGTGTATCCTCGTCAAAGCACTTTCTAATTTCGACCGCCTGCTTATCTGCTCGATACTGGATCGTCTTGCGCAGCTGCTTCAAGGCCTTGGCAGTGTCTCCCTTTTCGGCAATCCAGTGGCGCACAGCCATTCCCATGGCAGCTCGATCACGGATGCGATCCATGCGTTCGCCTCGATTTGTAATGGCATCTGATAGCTTGGAGTACTGGTATGAGGATCGCGCCGCAATCTCCTTTTCCTCGGCACCAAGCTGTGCCACCATTTCCTAAGCGATTGGGGAATTGCAAGGTAAAGAGATGAGGTATGATAGGTGAGCGTGAGTTGATTGCAATGGCAATCGCAGCACGGGTATATGCATCGAGCGTATGGGTGCATGGGTATGGGTCTCGCGTACCGTATGGTGTTTGTTGTTTGTCTATACTGTACAGTAGAACCATGGACCGTTACGATACGAGAACACGGTCGTACGTACCTCCAAGACAACGTCGTCCGGCTTGATCTGTTCCAGTACGGCTGGACCAACGGACGCTTCGTCGCTATTTACGGAAGCAGCCGCACCAACACTGGTGGGCAAAGACTGCGCTCGCGCCGAAAGGGCGGGTCGCGACGACCTTCCCCTGCGGTTCTTGTCGATGACCACTGCTCCTCCTCGGAAAGATCCTCCCGTGAGCGTAAAGGAGCTCACCAACGCACCTTTTCGCTTTGACGTCATTGTGGGAGCCTCGGCAGCGTTCAGTGAGCGTATGGAGAACTTTTTCTTCTTTATGGTCATGCTGTGGAGTGCAACCAAGAGGTCAACAGTGTTTGTTGTTGTGTTGTTGTCGTTGATACGATGTTATGATGTTGTCGTTCGTGAAGGATATGATGTGATAGACTAGTCTATGTGATAGATACGCGTACGATACATACCGCTAGTCTAGTCTACTGTATGAGGTATGAGTATGATGTATGATGCCGAGAAGCAAATCGAAAAATGGTGAATTGTGAATTTGGTCAGTTGCAAGTTAATATTGTTGTTGCTAGTGTCGACGGACACATGGCAGACGACCAAGTACGCACGAGGTCAAAGGTTGCGCGAGGGACTCCAAAATGGAGGTCATCGTGACCCTTTGGTACGTAAATTGCAACAACATCTGGTGTTGTTGCTCACTCTCTAAAGTAGTTGTCCTTTCACGCATTACAACCACCAATTGCTCTACAGTACTATTATTAGTTCCAACAGCATATTTAACATTGTTGAAAGCTGATTACCTTCAGTCGCGCGCGAGTAATCCTCGATCCTCAGCACTCAGCATCAGCAATCAGCATCAGCAATCAGCACTCAGCAATCAGCACTCAGCAGCAGCATATGCTCTTCTCCTACTTGTCATGATGATGCAAGTAAAATTTTATAGTACGCGCTGTTACAATCTAACATTCTAGATCTTTGCAGTCGGCTTTGCGGCCTAGGAGGGAACACGCCCTCAAAGGCGACTCATACTGACTCGTTGTGCTAGTCCAGTCAAGGAGACGTCCACTATGTCCGGATCAGTTCCCGAGTGTCTGTGGCCCTTGTGCCAATTCTCCAGTCTAGCTATACCATTGCGTCCAGAGCTGGCTCAGGGGGTTGGGTAGTGCGCGGGAAATATCGATGTAGGCGTGTTTGGACATAGGGGTCCTGATTGCCGTGAACATTTGGTCCCCTATCGATTGGGTTCAGCAGACAACCGTCCTTGATGGCAAGCCATTGACTGCGAGCCTAGAGGAAGGATTCAAGCCACTTCTCTTGGTATTGCAAGGTACTGTCGAGGATCTGCTGTGCACTCGTGCAATCCAGGAGGGTGAGGTCATTGGGGTGCAGTTGGTAGTGCCCGTGGAGGAAGGCATCTTGGATTTCTGCGACAAGCGCTTGCTTTTTCTTGGTCTGCTGTTTGGTAAGTGTCACACCGTGTTGAATGGAGTTGCGGGTGAGCCAAAGATTTTCAAATAGAGTCCACAGGGAGTGGATGCACCGGCGTGTCCAGTCCTGTTGTTGGAAGTATTCGTGGTCTTGTTCAGCCTGGTAGCGAGCTGCAATGGCTTTGGCCCATTTGGTGCTGATGCGGCCCCTGACAAAGGTGTCCCAGCCAATGTGACCCCATTCCTGAATGGCCGCGTATAGGAGTGTTTGTTGCACTGTGACGTTGATAAGCGGCGCGGCGGCAGAGTTCAACAATGTGTACTATTGGTTGGCGAATCCATCGTTGAGTGTGGGCGGTGTCCTTGAGGGTATTGTGGAAGGTTTTGAGTTCACTGGCGCGCTTGTCCTGCATAGTTGGGTGGGGGCAGCGGAGTACGTGATTGTTGGCTTCAACTGGTTCTGGGCAGTTGGGGCAGTGACCATCGTCGCGCTTCTGGCGCAGGTGGAGGCTTCGTGAGTTGGGAGGCAGCGGTTGATAAACTTAATTGCGCGGATCTGGTTGGGGTTTTCTAGTCAACAAAGGGAGTTGCCATGGTTGAACCAATGCACACTACCAAAGACCTGGCGGGTCCATGTTGGGTTCTTCTTCAATAGGTAAGCTACTTGTAGGCGCCAGCCGCCGGCGTTGCGCACATACTGGGGCATGTCTCTAGTGAGGCGGCCGCGGGGACCGTGGATGGACGGGCTGGGTGGACTGGCAAGGACAGTGGTGGGGTCTGTCAAGGATACTCTTAGGAAAGAGTTGGAGGTAAGTGTCTTGATCCTGGAGTGGTGGCTGTTGTCTGGGGCATCTTCGTTCTCGAAGTCTTCCTCGTCGTCATTGCTGGACGTGGGAGGGAGAACAGTGGTACCAATCAGTGCGGGGAGGTTGGAAATGGCTTGCCGTATCTGAAGGAAGAGGTTGTAGTTGTTGTCAAGCTGGGTTGGCGAAAGGCTCTGAGGCGTGTGGTGATCACGGCATCGGAATAGCTGTTATGTTCAGCCAACTTTTTTCAATTCAGAATTTCCGACAGAATAGTTCGGATTTTAGCCCAAAAATGTTGGAGTTCTGGCGCCATTCAAAGTTGAGTCGGCTGTTGGAACTAATAATAGTACTGTAGAGCAATTGGTGGTTGTAATGCGTGAAAGGA